>UMHM01077847.1_pt1 | contig 60452 bp, 57 predicted proteins | sample 1965501 | NCBI WGS metagenome assembly UMHM01 (sample SAMEA4836095, study PRJEB28245) | human gut metagenome | biome: gut microbiome; material: fecal sample | place: Denmark | collected 2008
TGAAAAGCGAACTTATCTATCAGCATTCATATAGTTCAGAAGACAAGCTATTCGCTGATATTGATGATTACGTCCTGCTATGGTACAATTCCGTCAGACCTCATTCGTTCAATAACGGTCTTACCCCTTGGCAGAAACGCTTGGCTTGATCTTTTGGGGGAAGGTGTTACAATTTTGCTTGACAAGAACAATTTTAAATCAGACCCATTCAGTTTTTCCACAAACCGTCCCTTTCCTGAACATAGATTTCCGAACGCCTTTCCGAACGAAAACAGCCCCCGAAATCCGCGTGATTTCGGGGGTATCTATATCGTCCGATAAACGAACGTTTTTTGTACAGAAGAATGACATACATTGTTTCGAAGTTAACAACATTATTTGATGATAGAATGCCAATACAAGTACAACACAGTTACGAGAGAATTTTTTGAGAACCTCGAAGGGAGTAAGGTAATTTAAGCGTTTCCTCGGACGGTTGTTTATCAACACGACAATGTTTTGTAAATCATCATCTGAAATGTCGGAAAAGTAAGAACCTTTCGGGAAAATTGCCACAGCAGACCGTTGGTATTTCTGTTTGTACTACGCTGCCACGGTGAATAAGGCTCACACAAATACGCCTTCATTCCCGTTGATTCGGCAAGTTCCTGATGAGTAGTAAATTATTTGACGTTGTCCACGGTAAAGCTTTTCTTCAACTCATCGGGACGAGTACGGTTTTCCGCACCGGCAGGGCGCTCGCTTATTGGCGTAGTGTTGGGAATTTTGCCGCGTTTGTCCTCGGTTTTGCACTTATTGTGTTTCCATTTGAAGCAAATAAATTCCTTTAGCTGAGGCGACAAAATTCTCGTGTCGATTGCGTGGCAAATTGTTGGTAAGGAGATGTTGAACGGTTCTTTGTCACGCTTTGTCCGACAGGCAATCTGCTCAGGCGACCACCTTAAAGCCATTTTTTCAAGCACATACTCACTGGCAGCTCCGCTTTTGAGCTTTGGCTTTCTGCCGCATTTTTTCGTCGCTTTTTATATAGATTGTCGGTGTGATGAGCTGCGTATCTGCCGTTAGAATAACTATTTCTTCGAAATTTCACGACTCACAGAAAACGGCGACCGACTAAGCATTCGGGCAATTGCCAGAGTGCTAAACCCTTGGGATTAAAAACTCTTGACAACTCCCTCTCTTCTGTGGTAAAATGAGCGTAATGACATATATTGCTCCTCCTGTTTGTGGTTGTGTGGTTACTCCTATTATAACACAAGTTGCCTTATGTATCATTGTTTTTTTGAGTGTTTCACTTATATTATAAATCTATTATGAATTTATTCAAAAAGTTCGTTTTTCTCAAAAGAAAGCATAGTATTTAGCTACGTGCTTACCAAATTTGATTAGGAAAGTGGTATAATATTATTAGTGGAAATATCAAGAATGACAGGTGAAAAATATGAGCGAAATCGAAAAATCCAAATATGACCGCAGCGCAATTGATGATATTTCAAAACGGCAGCGATTCAAGGAACATCATTTCGGAGAAAAAAAGACAGTCGAAGATCCGTATACAGGCAAAACGCTTCACAAGGAATCTAAAGCCGCTGCAAACAAATACGGACCAAATCACGCAACTCAGCATAGCTCTGATGTTGACCACGTTACTCCGCTTGCCAAGATACATAAACAGTATTCATCAAATGAGTTTCTGGATACAACTGATTTAAAGAAAATCGGAAATATCGACGCAAATTATCAGGTCATCGCTTCAACTGTCAACAGGCAAAAAGGCGAGAAAACAAATTTTGAATACATAAAAAATGCCGATATTCCTGTTGTCGGAAAAATTAAAATGGTTATGAATCAGGTTAGTTCCGAAACGGCAATAGGTATTGAAGCTGCTAAACTTACAACCAAAAATATACTAAAATCTGTAAACGAAAAGGGAATAGCAGAAACCGTCAAAGCCGCAGGACGCTCAATCGAGAACAGCGGTGAAGCTGCAATGGAAGCAGCCGGTATAACAATGGACGTTATACGAAACAGTACCACAGCAATAGTTGCTGTCGCTTCGGGAAAAATGAATGCAGCAGAAGCGGGGACTTATGTCGTAAACGGTGTTGGTCAGAGCGTCAAAGGAAGCGTTGAAAACAAGATAATCAGCACAGGAGTTGATTTTGCAATAAGAAAGCTAAATCTTGTGCCTTATGCTCAGGCGGTTTATACGGCTGTTGTAGTTGGAAAGATTGTCGGCCAAAACGCAATTCTGCTGATAAACGGTGAAATCACAAGCAAGCAGTTCTGGAGCAATGTCGGCGAATCGGGCGCGCGTCTGATAGGTCAAGCCGTAGGTACTGTTGCGGGAGCACTCCTTGGACCGTTGGGAGCAATGGTTGGAGGTATGATAGCGTCCGAGGTCTGCGGTGCTGTGTACGGTTGGATTCAAAGAGTCAAAGAAGAAGGCAAGCTTACGCAGAAAAAGCTGGATTATCTCTCGTCTGTGGAGAAAGCTGCTTTGCGTGCGATTGATGAAGAAAGCCAGCGTCTCGGTTATCTTATTGAGCAAGACCGCCGTCTTTGGGAGCAGACTATGGAGGGAGCATTCTCCGCGATGGAAAAGGGATTGTTTTCCGATAATCCCGATGAGTTTACTTCGGGACTTGCTATGATTACGGAATATTTTGGTGCAGAGCTTCAATACAAGAACAGCGAGGATTTTAAAAAAGCTTTCCGTTCAGATGATTTCAGCATAATACTTTAAGAGAAAGGTAAAGATATGGATTTTCTTGATGTACTTTTTCCCGCTGATAAAATCAATACTCAGGCATTTGAAACAAACTGCAAAGCGTCCAAAATGAAAGCTGAGGCTTTGGCAGAGGTTGAAAAAACCAACGCAACATTTCAGGCGGCTGTTGTAAAGCTCCGGGACAGAAAGCTCGGAATAATTAACACATCATTCGCTGATTTTATCGATGTTTACGATAAGATTTCAAGAATAGAATTCAAACAAAGCGATGGGATAAGTGAGCTGATGACGCTGAACTTGCCGCCTGAAATATATGAAAATCACAGGGGAGTTTCGTGTGCTCCGGCATTTCAGCTTACGAGCGGACAGGAAGTAAAGGCGTTTCTGAAAGGCGCTTTGTTTGGCGGATTTTTTGGCGGATTTTTTGGCGGAATGAGGGAATGGGACAAGCAAGAGGCTCAGCAAGCTCTTGCAACTGCCCAGGCAAACAAGAAAGCGGCAAATGTGGTTGTCTCTCAATGTGATTTAGAGGTTACGGCACTTCGAGAGCTTACCGAAAAACTGAACAGAATGTCCGCTCTGCTTACAAAGCTGAATATGCTGTTTCGCACAGCTATTGCCAAAAGCAATGAAGTTATCAGTGAAACGGGATATAACAGAAATTGTTATTCTGATGACAAGCTGGAAATGTTCAGGTGCACAATATCGCTTGCGCAGACAATAAAAACTATTATTGATCAGCCTATTCTTAATAAAAAGGACGAGGTAAGCGCAGAGGCTATGAATGTGCTTGTTTCGGGCGAAAAGGTATATGAGCAAATGCAGAACGCAATAAGCAAAATTTGACGAAATAAAAGGAGAGAATGTTATGAAAAAACTTACCATCAGCGAAAAATGTATCAAATGCGGTGAATGTGCCGTAATGACCGACCTTATCAGAGAATTGCCCGACGGCACCGTTGAACCGGTTGTATCGGTTCTCACAAGCGAGCAGGCAAAATCACGTGAAGATGTAATCAAAAATTGTCCTGTTGGCGCAATTGTACTTAATGAAAGCAACACAGGTAAATTCAAATCAAAGAAAGAACTGCTTGATTATGCGCAGAACAAGCTTGGCGGCTATAAATTCTCCGAACCTCAGTATGAAAGATTTAATAGGAGTGAATTTCCTATCGAAATCCCATATTCGAGGAGCGGATATGATTATAAAAACTCCGACAAAGCTGAACGAGAGGGTTTGAGAGAGTTTAACAGAATTATGTATTCTCAGCGCGATACAATTGCCAATGATGTAATACAGAGATATGCGTCCTCTAAAATGCGTAAGTTTTGTGTATATGAAAAGGAAAACGGCAATTATTATTATGATAATTACAAGGCAATTGAAACAATACTTCAGGAACTTGCCGCTGCAGCAATTGAGTTTTCAAATGGCAAGGTAAAGCTTCCCGAAGATTTCACGAAATTTGATATAGAGCCTATGTGGGGTAGAAGGGGAGATTCTTTCGATCGGTCAATATATATTTCTGAACTCAAGGAAATGGGAAGATACGGCGGTCAGGTTACAGGCGAAATGCTTGATTATGTTGAAAAATTAGATTGGTATCAGACTTTTGTTAACTGGGATGACAGAGAAATATATACGGGAAAAAAGTATATTACAATGTACAATTACAATCTGCGCGAGGTTTGTGAAACGCTTGCAGAACATATCTTGGACGGCATTTCATCATCGATTGATTGTAATTTAAAAGATCTTATCAACAGATGTCTTTCCGATACGCTAAAGCCTGCAAGGGAAGCGCTTGCCCGTAAAGTGTCGGAGTATGAAAAAGCATTAGGTGGAACTCTTTAAGGATAATTCATTTCATGAGGTCATAAACCCAGCGCTTCTTGTGCACAACTATTTTGAAACGGATTGTTCAATAGAAAAATTTCGGTTTGTAAGCACCCTGTATACCAAAAAAATGTTTGAGTGTGCTATAATAATCTTGAATACAAAAACATTATTCGGAGGTATATTATGAAACCCAGAAATTTTTTTATTGTGCTGTTCTGCGCAGTTCTTTTGACAGGATGTGCAAAGGGTACGGAAACCATTTCGCAGTCAGAAACAACATCGGCTGAAAGCAGAGTTGAAAGCGTGTCTGAAAGTTTTTCCGAGAGTACGAAAAGTTCTCAATCGGAAGCAATTCAAAGTTTGGAATCGTCCGTTGAATCATCTTCAGAATCGTCCGAATCTTCCGTGATAAAACCCGTTTTAACAGTTCCTACGGCAGATTTGGACGAGTCTTCAATAGTGGTTGACAAAGAAAACAAAACTATGACAATTCCGTTTACAACCGATGTTCCGTTTCAGACGGGAGTAAAATATTATCTACGAATTTATTTTACAGATTCCCAGTGGGGTGGCGGAGAGCTACGATACGATGAACCGTTTGATACATCACAGAAGAGCATTACTCTAAAACTGCATGAGGGGAATAACTATTATTTTATTCAATTCCACACAGATGAAATCGAAGGAGATACCTCAAATCAGATTTATCAAGAGTTTGTAAGCGATTATTACACGCCCTCTCAAAGCAACGAAAGCAGCAGTTCCGTTCGGAATGTTCGGAGTGATTACGCAGCAACCGATCTGCTGGGACTTACGGTAAGTGAAGCAGCCGAAGTTTGCGGACATTATCCAAGTGACTATGCAATAGCTCAAGATGAAGCTTCTTATGATGTGATGTTCCAAGCCGATGACGATGTTGTTTTGTATTCGTTGGTCGGAACATACGATGGGGAAATTCGCATGGTGGAAATCACAAGTATCAGAATACCGATTACATCCGGCTTTGGAAGTATTGACAAAATCCGTGTTGGTATGAGCAGAAACGAAATAGAAAACATACTCGGTGGCGAGCATTATCTGCAAAGCTATGGATATGATACATACGGTACAATGAGCGTGTCGGGCTTGGATTTTGACTTTATTTTCGATAAAAATCAAATATTGATATACTGTTCGATATTTTCTGATGGTATTACTTTCTGATATAATTAAGCTAAATACTTTTTCACATTCTGGTAAATGAGAAGCTATGGCATTTTATTCGACAAACAATAATGACAGTAAACATCCCCCGAAACCTTGTAGATTCGGGGGAATTCTATGGAGAAATTAACCTAAACGTAATAAAACAACGTCTAATTCTTGATGTTTGAACAAAGCAATGCAGAAGAATTTTCGTTATAGTGAGAACATCTCGGATTATCGCAGTGAATGTTGGTAACCATTTGAGCCTCTTCTTCGCTGTAAGAAAACTTCACTCTGGAGCAGAATGTTTCTCTGAAACAGCCCGGGCATTGATAATACACGTCAACGTTGATATATTTCGGCGTTTTTCCCTGCGCCAGATAATTGTCAACCTCGTCATAGTCCGGATAGCCAACCAAAAAATCCAAGCCGTATATTGAGCCTGTAAGTGTGTTAAATGTAAATGTTTTGCGCTTTACAACCGGCGTTTCGGGTTGAGATGAACCGTAATTAATTGCTTTGTAAAGGTCTTCATATTCATATGCGGCATAAGTTTTGCCCCTGTAAGTGACAAAGGGGTCGCTGTCCTCAAAAGCATAGTCTGATATTTCAGTAACACTGTCTGGAATTGTAATCAATTTTAAGCTATAGCAACCACTAAACGTACGATCCCCTATTACATTAACACTGTTCGGAACAACTACACTTTTAAGGCTTTTACAATCTAAAAATGTACCACTTAACGATGTAATGCCATAAGGTATAATCAGGTCTGTAAGTTTGCTGCAACCAGAGAATGCTTCATATCCAATATATGTAACACTGTTCGGAATTGAAATTTTTGTGAGACTTGTACAGTTAGAAAACGCATTTGCTCTAATGGATGTTACGCTGTTCGGGATGGTAATGCTCGTAAGATTGACGCAGTCAAAAAAAGCATATTCACCTAAATATTCAATGCCGCTCGGAATTGTAATACTTGTTATGCTGTTGCAAGCACTAAACGAATGGAAACCTATTAAAGTTACTCTTCTACCGTTAATCGTTGACGGTATTTCAACAACAGACTCGTTGCCAATATATTTCGTTATGATAATACTGCCGTCATCTTGGATATCATACTCATATACATTGGCTGGAGATTCTTCAACTGAAGTTTTTCCATCAGAGGTCTCTGCGATGGAAGATTCCTCGGATGCAGGCGCAGAAACTGATTCACTATCGGACGATTCCGTGGTAGAAGACGGCAAAATTGTCCTAACGTCACAGCCTGTCAACATCACAAGCATTGATGCGGCAATAAGCGTCGAAAGAATTGATTTTTTGGCTTTCATTTGATTTTCTCCTTTTCGGTTATTAAGTTAATAAGAAATTGAAATCGCAAGTAATTCACGAAGTAAGAATGTCAATCCCATTATCAAAGAGCAGTTCGTTGAGCGCGAAAACGCTCATTTTATTTGAAATGGCGTGAATAATCATAGCGTCCCTTTTGTTTCGGGAATACAGTGTCGAAAATCCGGAACACCTCAGGAGATTATCCATCTCGGCTATATTAAGCTCCAGCCCAAATCCGATTGCGATGAGCTTGTCCCGTGACGGAAAGCGCTTTCCCGAAAAAATTTGATAGGCGTAAATCCTGTTTAGTCCACTTCGAGCGGCAACTTTAGATTTTTGAAGACCGCGCTCCTTAATGCTTTCTTCTATGTATTCACTTAGATTAAAATCGGCAAATTCATTGCTGTTTTTCTCTAGAAACTTGTCAATTTCATCTGTTTCGCAAATTTCATTTAACAACTCATTTGTTGATTTTGAGAATTGGTTCATTTCTTGTCACCTCTTGTATTTATTATACCAAGCAATCGATGTGATGTCAATTAGCTGTTTGCTTACAAATCAAGTTTTTCTTGACAGTTTTTGAGTTTTGTGATAAAATAGAAAAAAATATTGGTGGTGATTTAAGTGGAATTAAAGGACTGCAAGGTTATTCATGCGTCTGAAAACGGTGATATTCTTTGTGGAGAGGGAGTAGACGGCAAACTCTATATCAAAAAAAGCAGTAAGTTAAACAAAGAGGCAATAAGCAAAATATCGCAAATTTCTTCGCCATATATTGCACAAATTGTTGAATATGGAGAAGATTATACCATTCTGGAATATTTGAGCGGTACCCCTCTTAATGAACTTCCATCGGTCAAAATCAACGCTTATCAGATTTTCTGTGAGATTTGTGATGGACTTTGCACCCTTCACGCTGCGGGAATAATTCATCGTGACATAAAACCGTCAAACATTATTCTTTGTGATGACGGACATATCAAGATTATCGACTTTGATGCGGCAAGAATTAAAAAACCAACCGCCGATAAAGATACGATTCTGGTTGGAACAGATGGGTTTGCCCCGCCTGAGCAGTATGGATTTATGCAGACCGACGAACGAAGCGATATTTACGCGCTTGGCGTTACGATGAAGCTTGTTTTGCGAGAGGATTACGCTCGTTCGCCTTATCGCAGGACTGCCGAAAAATGTATGCGATTTAACCCCGAACAGCGCTTTGGCTCTGTAAACGCAGTGAAACGGTCGCTGTTTTTCGGCCGATATTGGTTGATGTTTACGGCTATGGCGGCGGTGGTTTCGGTGGCTGTTTTAACAATTTCTTTATTAAATAGTATCGGAAATAATACTGTTTCCTCAATTGATATGCCATCAATAACATCGGAAAATACAAATTCCGAAGAAACGTCTGACGAGTCACCGGAGAACGTTTTGTCAACGGTTGAATCAAGTAATACGTATTCGGTTGTTTCAGAAAACTCGGAATCTGAAAGCACTTTCGTTGAGTCAACCGAAAATGATTCGGAAACGGTTAGTTCAACAAGTACAGATTCGGTTTCTTCTGATACATCGGAGCCTGTCATTTCTTCTTCGGAGTCATCTTCCATTTCATCATCAAATGAAGAAAGTAATACATCGGAAATAGTTCCTGTGATCTCAAAGGAAGACATAGTTATTCCGGAAGACAGCGTAAGATTTATTCCGTGGGAAACAATTCCACTTATAGAAAACTTCCCAAAGCTTGCAGATGGTGTTTCAAATTGCTCAACGTGGAACAATTGCATTGATTTACGTTGGGATAAAATGACGCTGGATGAGGCACAGTATATTTCGTCTGTTGTCAAGGAGTTTTTAGGGGGTATTGAGCCGTTGTACTGTGATAATGACGAGAAGTCATTTTCCGAGTATTATACATCAGAAAAATACAGTATCGATATTAAGCGATACACGGACAAGCATTCTACAGATAGAGATCAGGCACAGGTTCTCATATCGCAAAAGCTACCTGTGGAAGAATTGTGTATCTCAAAAGAACTGTTATCCGAGCCGTTTGAAATCCCTGAAGACAGTGTAAGATCCATATTGTGGGAAAATGTAGATCTTCCGTGGGATGTTCCAATGCTTTCGGAAAGCGTTTCTGAGGTATGGGAAGATGATTACAGATACGAACTGCGCTGGGATAAAATGACAATGCGCGAAGCCTACGGTATGATATGTGTTCTTTCGGAATGGTTGGGAGGATATTATTATCTAAGTGCGGAGGACGGCGAATATACTTTGTCCTCAAAATACTATATTGTCAAGTGGAATGATATTGAGAAATATCCTTATTCCGAACAGGTTAAAGTTACTTTGGAAAAAACTTTGATTTTGCCCGAGTGAATTAATTGGTGTTATTTCACATTATTCTTCATTTTAAGTGATTTATAGCAATTTCTTTTTATTAACGGAAAAGCCGCTCCAAGCCTTGTTTTTCTTTACATAATATTTCTCAAAAAACGACAGAAAACAGCTTCCTTCACCGTAAAATCCGCTCCAACCGAACATATCAGTAAAACACATCAAAGGAGGCTTTTTAATGTACAGTATGTTTAGCGAATACAAGGATATTGTTACTATCGAGGAGTTGCAGGAAATGCTGCGAATCGGTCGGAGCAAAGCGTATCACCTTCTGCGGAATGGCAGTATAAAAGCTTTTCACAACGGGAGAATTTGGATGATACCGAAACAATCCGTGATTGATTTTGTAATCGGAAAGTGCAGCTGAAAAAGAGGCAAGGGCGTAAAAGCTCTTGCCTCTTTTCGATACTATTTGTGAACGGAAAAGTGCTGGTTATTGATTAAATTCAATAGGTTAACGGAAACTTTCAAACCGCCTCCACATCCAGCAAGAAATCAATCAACCCGATATTAAGCACGCCACTGTCGTCGTACCAACGTTTCCTGATATCCTTTCTGATTATCACCTTCGGGAAGCTGTCGCCGGTCAGCGAAAGCGGTTTCAATTCTTGCGCAGCTTTTTCATCATCGGGCAGGGCAAACGCCGACTGAACGTACACCTTTCTGTTGCCCTTAACCGCAACAAAGTCTATTTCACGAGCGGTTTTTGAGTAGTTTCCGCTGCTGTTTTTTTCGCGTGAATAAACGACACCGACATCAACCGAAAATCCGCGCACAATAAGTTCGTTGTAAATAATGTTCTCCATAATGTGCGTCATTTCCTGCTGCCGAAAGCCTATCCGTGCATTTCGCAGACCGATATCCTCGCAATAAAACTTATACGGATAATCAAAATAGGCTTTCCCCTTGACATCAAACCGCTTGCTTTCCGAAATCAGAAACGCGTCCTCAAGATGCCCGATATAAGAGGAAATCGTGTTCTGCGAAACCGTTGTGTTGGTCGTTGAGCGTATCGTGTCGGAAATTTTCTTGGGATTTGTGAGCGAGCCTATTGACGAGCAAATCAAATCGAGCACCTGCTTTAGCACATTTTCGTGCTTTATTCCCATTCGCTCGACAATATCCTTGATGTAAACCTCGTTGAAAAGCGATTCGAGATACTTCATTTTCGCGGTATCGTTTGGTCTTGACAGGACAAACGGCATACCGCCGTAAAACGCGTACTCGTCGAAAGCGTCCTCTTTATCACCGCCGACAGCAGAGTAAAATTCCGCATACGACAGCGGGTGTACACGAATTTCGTCGCTCCTCCCGCGAAACTCCGTCAGAATATCCGACGACAGCATTTTTGAGTTGCTGCCGGTCACATAGATATCGATATTTTCAAGCTCCCGCAGGTCATTGAGCGCGTCATAAAAGGTGATTTTCTTGCCCTCGGAATTGTAGGGGTTGTTCACCTCGTCGGACATCTGAATTTCATCGATAAACAGATAAAACCGCTCGTCCTTTCCGTCAACACGTCCGCGAACATATCCGTCAAGCTCCAGCGGATTTCTGTACTTGATATCACGCGCAAGGTCAAGCTCAATCTCGATGATTTGCTCTTCCGCAACGCCCGATTCCAGCAAATGCTTTTTGAACAGCCTTCGCAGCAAAAACGACTTCCCGCAGCGGCGTATTCCCGTGATAACCTTAATCTGCCCGTCCCACATATATTGAATCAGCTCGTTCAGATAAGTATCTCTTTTTATCTCCATAAAATCATCTCCATTGAAAACTTTGGTGCAAACTAACTTTACTATTGAATATTATACACTATTTACAGAGCGTTGTCAAGAGTTTCATTGAAAAGTATTGTCAGTTTTTGTTGTAATATTCAGATGAAGGCGCTCGAAAAACTTCGAGAGCGGTTTGAGCGAGTGCAAATAATGTACCTCCTTTTGAAATATAAGGGCGGCATTACTTTATGCTATCGGCAAAATTATACTAAAATCTATGATTTTTCTCTTGCATTTTTGCCGATAACGGTATATAATATATTTGAGGTGGGAGAAAATGAGATTTATTTCGGTAAAAGAATCGGCAAAATTGTGGGGTTTATCCGAGAGAAGTGTGCGAAATTATTGCGCGCAAGGTCGCGTGGAAGGAGCTTTTCTCACGGGAAAAACTTGGAATATTCCCGAAAACGCGAGAAAACCCGCTCGCTCAAATTCTGCCGAATCCGTCCCGACAACGCTTGCGGAAATACTTGAAGACGAGATGAAAAGCGGCAGAAAAGGCGGAATTTATCACAAGGTACAGGTCGAGCTTACCTATAATTCAAATCACATGGAAGGCAGCCGGCTTACCGCAGAACAAACTCGCTATATTTTTGAAACAAACACGATTGGCGTGCTGAAAGACGAAACCGTAAACGTTGACGATATTATTGAAACAACTAACCATTTTCGCTGTATTGACACGATTATTTCGTGCTGTAACAAAAAGCTCTCGGAGGCTTTTATAAAGCAGCTTCACGGGATTTTGAAAAGCAACACTTCGGACAGCAGAAAGAGTTGGTTTTCCGTCGGCGATTATAAAATGCAACCAAACGAGATCGGCGGTGAAGAAACGATTTTGCCGAAAAACGTTCACTCGGAAATGAGAAAATTGCTTTCGGAGTACGAGAATGGCGAGCCGAAAACACTTGATGATATCGTTGAATTTCACGCGAGATTTGAGAAAATACACCCGTTTCAAGACGGAAACGGGCGCGTTGGTCGTCTGATTATGTTCAAGGAGTGCTTGCGGTTTGGGGTTGTGCCGTTCATAATCGACGCTAGTATTAAGCTGCTGTATTATAACGGTCTGAAACGCTGGAATGAACAGCACGGTTATCTTATCGAAACCTGTAAACTTGCTCAGGACGCGTTTGGAGAAATGCTGGAGTATTTTGAGATAAAATAGATTTTGATTCAGATATGACGCTTATAGTTCCAGCGAATTGTCGTTCAGGAGGAACTCATAAAGTCCCAAATGAAGAATTCCGTCCTCGTCTGTCCACGATTTAACAGCGGTTTTGCTGATGATTATTTTCTTAAAGAAATCCCGTGTATTCTTCAAAGGGCGCAGCTCTGTTTCCAGCTTTGACGGGTCGTTCACATTCAAGGCGGACTGAATATAGTATTTCTTTGCGCCGATGTTAACAACAAAGTCGATTTCGCACTGCTTTTTAGACCTTTTTCCATTGGCGCTCTCGACAATTTCCACAACGCCTACATCAACGGAATACCCACGGCGCAAAAGCTCGTTGTAGATGATGTTCTCCATAATATGAGTTTCTTCCTGCTGCCTGAAATTAAGCCTTGCGTTCCTAAGTCCGATGTCTGCGCAGTAATACTTTGAAGGATATTCAAAATACTTCTTGCCTTTAACATCAAATCGCTTTGCGTTACTGAACAAAAACGACTCAATCAGGTAATTCAGGTAGTTTGCAATAGTTGTTCCGGAAACCTTAATGCCCTTGACTGTCTGCAAGGTGTTTGCGATTTTGCTCGCATTAGTCAGCGAACCGATTGAGGAACATAAATCATCGGTCAGCTCATTGAGAACATCGGGCAATTCGATATCATAACGCTCAACAATGTCCTTAAAATAAACCTCTGTAAATAGATTTTGCAGATATCTGACTTTTTCCGCGTCGCTTTTTTGAGTCAGGACTAAAGGCATTCCACCGTACAAAGCGTATTCTTCATAAGCGTCGGATTTATCTCCGCCGACGAAGGAATAATACTCTTTGAATGATATGGGATAAACTCTGACCTCGTCGCCTCTGCCGCGAAATGCTGTCAAAACATCTTTTGTAAGCATTTTGGAATTGCTTCCCGTAACGTAAATATCCACATTCCGAAGCCGCAGAAGTCCGTTCAGCACATTGTAAAGCCGAATGTTGTCGGGATTTTTCAGCTCATCTTTGGTTATTGCGTACTGAACCTCGTCAATGAGGATATAGTACATATCCTTGTTGACAATCTTTCCGCGAATATATTTGGACAGTTCGTCTGTGTCGCGGTACTGCACAAAGGAATCATCATCAAGTGCAATGGTAATAATCTGTTCCTCCTTGACGCCGCTTTCTATAAGATAATCGTAAAACAGATTGAACAGCAAAAAGCTCTTCCCACACCTTCTGATACCGGTAATAACTTTTATAAGACCGTTTTCTTTTTTGTCGATAATTCTGTTCAGATAATCGTCGCGTTTAATAATCTTTTGCATTTTCAGCCTCCACACTTAAAACTTACGGGTATTTTACCTTTGCTTTCAAGTATAGTATAACACATTATTTGCAAAATATCAAGGGCGTTCTTAAAATTTAGTCGCATTTGCACCCAACTTTCAAGTCAAACTTTCTGTTTCATATATAATTCGACAAAAGTTGGCATATCGCTGTTGCACTGAGAAGAAAAGTGTGATGTAGTTTTATTTTCAGTGAATAAAGTGAATTTTCAATAGACCGCTTGTGATTTTTTCACGCTTTCATTGTTTCCTCAACGATGTTATAGCTAACCAGATTAAAATGTACTTCCGCAAGATGAAGCACAAGCAAACCGAACTATACATCAGCGAGCCTATTGAAAGCGACGCGGAGGGAAATGCGCTCACAATTGAGGATATTATTTCGAGCGATATTAATGTTGAGCAGCTTGCGGAGCTGAAAATCGACTCGGAGAAGCTGTATCGGTTCATCGCCGAGGAGCTTGACGAGCGTGAACGTGAAATTATCTGCAAGAGATACGGCGTCGCCGATGAAAACGGGCGGATTTGCCGGCCGATGACCCAGCGTGAAATAGCAAAACAGCTCGGTATCTCGCGCTCCTATATTTCTCGGATTGAGAAAAAGGCGCTTGAAAAGCTGCGCGGGAGGTTTGAGCGGGGGAGATGAAGTGCGCTTTTGCGAGAAAGGAGCAGCCGCGGCGGTTGCTCCTTTAGTGTGTTAAAATGCTCGATAAACGGGAATTTGACGAATTAAAGCTTACATATCATAATATACTCTTCTTCGTTTTCGTCAATTATTTCAAATCCAACATTCTTGTACATATTAACTGCATAGTTTGTTTTTTGAACGGCAAGTGATGCTTGCTTATATTTTTCTGTTTTCAGTAGTTCAATCATTGATTTCATCAAAGCAGTTCCTATTCCATGGTTTCTGTATTCTGGGAATACTGATATTGCAAAAGATGGAGTTTCATTATCAACATGACCATAATCATTCATAATCCGAACCCATACGGCACCCACTATTTTTTTGTCAGACTCTGCAACAAGACAGTAATCTCCACTATGCTTTCCAAAATCTGATATATACACCTGTAGTTCAGGTTTATTAATTAATATCTTTTGGAGGTGCTTTGACACCTTCGGGAATAAATATTGCCTCATATAAAAAATCGCTTAATATTTTATATTCAGCTTCTCTTATATTTCTAATCGTATAGTCCATAGATTACCTCTTCAAATTTCGTTTTGTCGGGCAGATTAACAGCCCTCACATACTCATTATACCACAAACTCGCGCTTTTTTCAATCCCAAAACCACACATTGCGCCGAATGTGCGGAAAAAAATGGGCTGTTTTGCGGGGAATTGGTCTTAAAAAACGTGAATTTTATATTCCTCGTCTTGACAGAGAACGCAGCTTTTATGGCACGGAGTTTGAAGTTAAGCTTATAAATGAAATGACTCAGAAGGCTATTTGCCAAAGAGTGCGCGGATTGGAGGACCTGTCCTAAGTGTGGAGCAAGCAATTTAAGGTCACCTCTAAAAACCTTGTTTGAGTGAAGCGCACCGCCTACTTCTGTCAACATACGCAATTTCCGATTTGAATACGGTGAAAAAGAGCTGACATATCTGCGAAAAAACTAATGCCGCGAGTGAATTAAAACAACCGTAAAAACCGCTTGAATTTTTGGCGATGATGTGTTATAATAAATGCAGAAAAGTATACGTTAAACAATTTTGAAAAGGAGAAAATGAGAAGCGATGAAAAAATACGAATTTACAAAAGACCTTGAAACAGGAAACCTCACCATAGATAACGAGCACCGCGAGCTGCTGAATGCGGTAAATTCGCTGCTTGAGGCGTGCGAAGAGGGTAAGGGCCGCGCCAAGATGAGCGAAACCGTGAAGTTCTTGAACGACTATGTTGAGCGTCACTTTGCGCACGAGGAGCAGCTACAGAAAAAGAGCGGATATCCCGGCTATGAAGCTCACAAAGCTTTCCACGAAAAATACAAGCAGACGCTTCGTGAGATAACGTCGGGAATGTCGGATAATATCAGCATTGCAGACCTTGCGAAGTTCAACGCTCATGTGAGCCTGCTCGTGAGCCACATTCGCTCCGAGGACAAGAAACTCGGCGCATTTCTGAATAAGTAAAAAAAGCGGCGGAAAACGGATTTAAAACGCCCGCTTTGCGGGCAAATTCGATTTTTTCGACAGGCTGAGCGGCGCATTTTGTCAGAAATGCGCCGCTTTTCTGTTAAATTTTGACCAAATAACTCCGCAAATTTGCATATTTTTTTCACGTTAATTCTCGTTCGTTCTGAATTATCCCGCTTCACTGTTATCCGCCTATCATCATCGCGATAAGTCCAGACAAAGCGGAGAACACAAGAAAAACGGATATTATCGGCGGGCAATCCTTGACGTGAAACTATTTTTGCGAGTATTCCTTTAAAACGTCGCCGCGATAAATCCGTCTAGAAGGTTCTCGCGCACGCAAGATGTGCAAATCCCACCGCAGCCGCAAGCGCAATAATCATAGACAGCTTTCGCTGTGTGTTTTTCGCCGAAAGCTGTTTTTGGCGCTTGGGTTTGGAATAATTTTTTTATGCTATTGATAAATTAAAATAACTGTGTTATAATAACGTTGTTATTTAATTAAGGCGGTGTGAAATGAGAAAAGAAAGCGCGGGCGTAACCGAAGCGCTTATTGAAAGCGCGAAAAAGGAATTTCTCGAATACGGCTTCCAAAACGCAAACCTGCGAAGAATTTCCGCCGACAGCGGCGTCAGCACAAACTCGATTTATACGCGGTTCGGCGATAAGTCGGGGCTGTTTTCCGCCGTGGTGAAGCCTGTGGCGGACGGTCTGATGAAGATGTATCTCGACAGCATCGGAGAAGCCGAAAAGTGCGGAAATGCCGCCGTTGCCGCCGCGATGGGCAACGAGGGAACGGAAGCCGTGCTGAAATATATCTATGATAATTTCGATGAATTTCGGCTTATTTTCTGCCGTTCGGCGGGCACGGAGTATGAGCATTTTATCGATAAGCTCGCTGAGATTGAAGAAAGCAGCTACAAGAAGTTTGTCGAGCAATTTGCCGAAAACGGACGAAAAGTGAGCGGATTTTTTATCCACGTCGTTTGCAGGGCGGGCTGGCATTATATTTATGAGGTCGTATCCCACGGGCTGAGCTACGACGAAGCGCGGAGCGTTATGAAAAACGTTCTGGAATTCAGCTTCGCGGGCTGGGCAAAGGTTCTCGGCGCAAATTTTGAGATTATTGAGCAGTAGAAATACTGCTTTTTATATCGCATGCAGTTAGCGCAGACTAACAAAATAACAGGAGGTCTTGTTGTGAAACAAAAGAAGAAAAGTTCGTTATCGGTGTTTATGCACTATGCGGGCGGGCATAAGTGGCTGACTTATATTTCGCTTGCACTGGCGGCGATAAGCGCGTGGATTGCTCTTATACCGTTTTATGATATTTGGCGGATAATCAAGGAAATTTTTGAGGTTCGCCCGAATTTCTCGGAAGCGGTAAATATAAGCAGATACGGCTGGGAAGCCGTGGGATTTGCGCTGCTTTCGCTGTTCGTTTATATCGTGGCGCTGATGTGTTCGCACAAATCCGCGTTCCGCGTTCAGGCGAATATGCGTACGGCTATGATGGAGCATATTATGAAGCTGCCGCTCGGCTATGCGGAAGCGGAAGGCACGGGAAAAATACGCAGAATTGTCGTTGAATCGACCGCGGCGACCGAAACATTTCTCGCTCATAACCTGCCCGACAAGGCGGTTTCAATCGCGACGCCCATAGGTCTGCTTGCGATGATGATGTATTTCGATTGGAGGCTTGGTCTTATCTGCCTTATTCCTGCGGCGATTGCGTTTGCGCTTATGGGGACGCTGATGATGGGACCGAAAATGGCGGCTGATATGAAGCAGTATCAGAACGCGCTTGAAATGATGTCATCGGAGGCGGTTGAATACGTTCGCGGAATACCCGTTGTAAAGACGTTCGGACAGACCGTTTACACGTTCAAGCGCTTTAAGGGCGCGATTGACGAATACGAGAAGTGGACGCTCGGCTATACCAAAAATATGATGCTGCCGATGACGCTGTTTACGACCGCCGCAAACGGCATTTTCGCGGCAATTATCATCGCGGCGTTCGCGTTCACGGGCGGGGGCGTGACGGACGTTTTCGTACTAAGGCATCACCGCACAATTACCGGCTTCGCCTTTTTCGTTTCCTCTCTTGCTATTTTTAGTATGATTTATGAAACAAATCATACGGTCATAACGCCCAAAACTCTCACGAACTCATCCTTGGCTGCGCGGAGCTTTGTCGGCTGTTTTGCGACGTTGACGACGTTACATACGGCGGGCTGAGAAAAATCGGCTTTACGCGAACAAAAACGCTGGGTTACGGCGGGGATTGCTGCGATTTTCACTTTTATAAAAAGTAGCTTGCGGCGATTGTCCGTCTGAAAATCGATTTCTCAGAGGGACTTTTTAGGAAAGTACGTTATTTACGGAATACAAATGTTTGAACTCAATCTGTGAAATAAAAACGAGGAAAGCGACAATTTGCTTTCCTCTTTCTGTTAATATGAGTTAATTTGCATCGGAATTGCTTCGGGCTTGTTCCGGCGGCGCTGTTAAATTTTTCGTTATTTCGGTGTTGCAGTAATCCAAATTTTGTGATATACTTATAAAAGAGTATATTAAAATGAGGTTTGGTTTATATGCATGAGAAAAAGAAATTCAATACAGCCGCAGGAATATTTATTCTTGCGATTGCATTTGCATATACGTTTCGTTTTTTAGGAAAAGGCGCGTTTTATCCGACGCTTTTTTCATATTTTCGGAGCTTCATCTATATCGGTCTGTTTGCCGGTTGGGGTTTTTCAATCAGACACAGAATAGTTCAGAAACAGGTGCGGAAGTATCTTACCGGCGCTGCGGCGCTTCTTGTGTTCTGGCTTATGGTACGCACGGCGAAGTATTTTATATTCCGACAGCCGGATATCTTGCGTTATCTGTGGTATTTATTCTATCTTCCGATGCTGTTTGTGCCAACGCCGGCGGTGCTTATTGCGCTGTCCCTCGGACGTCGGGACGATTACCGTCTGCCTCGTGCGGTATGGATATTGTGGGCGGTATCCGCGGCGTTATTTCTGTTGGTTATGACAAACGACTTACATCAGGCTGTATTTACTTTTCCGAAAAATTCGGACGTATGGACTGATTCAGAACACGGCTACTCGTGGGGATATTATCTTGTGGTATCATGGCAGATAGTTTGCGCTGTTACAGCCCTGATAATTATGGGCATAAAATGTCGGAAACACGGCAGCCGTTTTCTGCTTCCGATTGTCCCTTTTGCAGCGGCGATTGCTTATACCGCGCTGTATTACGCCGGCATTCCGTGGCTGCGTTATCTTTTCGGCGATGTCGCCGTATTCCAAAGCCTTATGTATATTCTGGCGTTTGAAGCCTGTATATCCTGCGGGTATATACATTCCAACAGCCGTTATGCGGAGCTGTTCGCTTCATCGGTCGGAACATCTATGCAAATTACCGATAACGAATTCAACGTTCGATATGCGGCGATAAACACTGAACCCTTATCATCGCCGAATATGAAAAAAGCCGCAAAATCACCTGTCAGATTGGATAACGGACATATGCTCCACACAATGCCTATAAGCGGCGGTTACGCCGTGTGGGTTGAGGACGTATCTGCCCTGTTGAAGCTGAGGGAGGAATCTGAGAGCCTTGCGGAAGAACTGAAGGAACGCAACAATCTGCTGCGATACGAATACAAGCGCGAGGCGAAACACCGTGCCGTTGAAGAACAGAACCGCCTTTACGACCTGCTTCGTTCAGCGACGCAAAAGCAGATTGACCGTATCTCCGTACTGATGAAAGAATATCGGATAATCTGCGGAGCTTCTCCGGAAATATCGTCGGAACTGCTCGCGGAGATTGCAGTCTTGTGCTGCTATATCAAACGCCGCAAACATCTGACTCTGCTCGCCGACCGTGAACGAAAGATATCGTCGGGCGAGCTGGAACACGCGTTTTCCGAGTCGATACAAATACTGAAACTTCTGGATATCAGAGGAATTTTGTATATGGACGATATGCTGAATGAGGTTCAGGGGGGCTTTGCCGCGAGCGTGCTTGATTTTTATGAGGAGGTCATTGAATATGCGCTGTACGACTTGAAAAGCGTACATATCAGTCTTGCGGACATCGGTTATCTTCGTCTTTCGCTGAATATTCGCTGCAATGCCGACTTATCCGCGCTTGCACAGAAAAACAACGCGCTGTATGAGAAAGACGGCGAATATCAGCAGCTTGTATTTTTTCCGGAAGGCGGTGGAACGAAATGACGGCATTTTCGGCTCTCCCCGAATTGTGGCAGACACTCATACCGCTTCTGATAATGCTTGAAGCAGTGCTGGAACTTGGGTTGTTTCTGTATCAGGTAATTTGCAGAAGGACTGTGTTCCGCTGCTTGCCGTGTGCGATTATTTCCGTAATACTTGTCGTATTGCTGTTTTCGGTTACGCAGGGCGACCCCAATAACGGAAAAGACGCGTTTCTGCTCGGCGCTCCGTGGGGAATATTCGCGGCGGCGATTTTGCTTGGCGCGGTACATTTTTCGGCGGCGCTCCCGCGTGAATACCGCCGCAGCAAAAACGAACTGTCCGCTTTTTCGATTAAGGAAGCAATCGACAAGCTTCCGATGGGAATTTGCTTTTCAGACCCGCTTGGACGGATTATCCTCTGCAACGACCTTATGAGAAATTTGGTTTTTTTGCTGAGCGACCGTTCGCTTCAAATTATAAACGACTTTGACTCAACGCTCATAAAGGAAGATTACAGCGTTTTTCCCGACGGCACCGTGTGGCAGTTCAGAACGCAGGCTGTTTCCGTAAACGGAAACGACCGCTGGCGGCAGATTACGGCGCAGAACGTAACAGAATTGTATCACGGATATATTCGTCAGAACGAAATAAACGAGGAACTCCGCGAAGTAAACGGCAGGCTTCGGGAAATGTACGAGCGTATGGCTGACGATATTAAGGAAAAAGAAAATCTTGAGCTGAAAGTCTATATTCACGATACCATAGGAAGAAGTCTGCTGACAATTCGTGATATTATTGAAAACGGCGCCGACGCGGACGGAAAGCTTGAGGCATTGCGGGAAGCGGTAAGCGTGCTGTCAAGCGACCGCGCACGGTTAAACTGTACAATGGACGAGGTTCGGGAAACCGCCGAAAAGCTTGGCGTGAAGCTGCACGCCGAAGGCGGTTTGCCATCGGGTTCAACCGCCGAAGCGCTCACTGCCGCCGCTGTCGCAGAGTGCGTGACAAACTGCGTAAGGCACGCGGGCGGCAACGAGGTGTATGTCCGTATCGCCGCGCGAAACAGCGCCGTTTATGACATAACCATCACCAATAACGGAAAGAAGCCGGAAGGTCCGATAAGCGAGGGAAGCGGCCTTTCCGGTTTGCGCCGCCGCATTGAAGCGGCAGACGGCGAAATGCACACGGCTTTTTCTCCGCGATTTGCGCTGCTGATTACGCTTCCGGAAAAGGAGAACGAATTATGATTAACACAATACTTGTCGAGGACGACCTGTATATACAGAAACACTTGGCAGAGCGGCTTCTGGCGGACGGCGGCTTCGACCTCGTCGGAACATTCCGCGACGCATTTGAAGCCGAAAACTATTGCAGACATACGGTTCGGCTCGTATTGATGGACGTACAGACCCAACGCAAACATTCCGGACTTGCCGCGGCAAGGCGAATTAAAGAAAAAAATCCGCACATAAAAATCGTCATCGTAACTTCGCTTGTTGACCCGGAAATACTCTCGCAGGCGCGTCAGGGAGCCGCAGACAGTCTATGGTATAAGGACCACGGAACGGCTGAGCTTATGGATATCATAAAGCGTACTCTTGCCGGCGAGCATATATTCCCAAACGCTTCGCCGGCTGTTGAAATGGAAGAAACTATGTCCGACAAGTTTTCTCAGCGGCAGCTTGACATACTGCGTTGGTATATCCGCGGGCTTACATATCAGGAAATTGCCGACAAAATCGGGATAACCAAGCGCGGAGTTCGCTGGGCGCTTGACGATATGGTTGAAAAAGGCGGCTTTGAAAACCGCGAAGCTCTTGTTGCAACCGCAATTGAAAACAAACTTATGGTCACAACCCTGAAAGATGAATAACGTCCCCCGCCCCGAAAGGTTCGGGAATGTTCTTTTGAAAAGACGTAAATTTCTTGCTTACTGTCACAAGTGACAGTGACAAATCAAGAAAAATCTGGTAGAATATAAATAGGAAAATATCCTCTGCTGCTTGAAAAAACAAAGGGAGGAATCGAATATGGCTAACACCTGCGCAATTTGCGGGGCGACTATCAATGTGTTTCAATCCCAAAAGCTTGCGGACGGCAATTATCTTTGCCGCAAGGTGTGCTGCAAGAAGGCGCTGAAATACTTCGACCTTGTACAGGCAGACCTTATCGAATATAAGGAGCATGCCGCTCAGGTCGAAAAGGGAACGAAAATATGGCAGCAGCTTTTTGTCCCGAATCTGAAGAACAAGAATATGAAAAAGACGCTTTCTCCTGTGTATGCGTATCCCGACATCGGACTGATGGCGCTTGTTGAAACGCGATACAAGTTTATGAATTTTGGTAAGAGCGAACACGCCTGCGTTTATCGTATTGCCGACCTTGTAGGATACGAAACGAAAACCGAAACGATGGTAGTGGACGGTAAGCAGCAGAAAGAATATTTCGTTCACTACTCCTTTGCGAACGTATGCGGAATGTCGTATTTTCGTGTGAAATACTCAAATCAGTCGGAATGTGCGGCTGTGGCGGAATATTTCAACAAGCTGTTCGGTATTCAGAAAACGCTTGGGAACTCAATAAACAACGCTAACAGGCAAATCGACGCGATAAAGAGCGTTGTATCCGCGGTAAGCGCAGCCGCAAAGAGCAACGAAAGCGCGGACGACAAGGCTCGTTCGGCGTTCACTGCTCTTGACGCAGCGATTTACGGCGACCGTTCGGAATTGTCCGCAAAAGCGGACGAGGCGCTTATGGGATTAAATGCGTGAATCTGTGGAGGTGAATAAATGAAATCTATCGGAAAAGCCGCCTTAATTGCGCTGTTGTTGTCGGCAATGCTTTGCGGCTGCGCGGTTAATGAGCGGGATAACTCAAGCCGTTCTGCGAGCGGCGCCGGAAATTCCGGTTCAGAAACGTCAAAAGAAAGCTCAAACGTTTCCGAGTCTGCCTCGTCAAGCGAGAAATCAGCGCCCGAAAGCGCTCCCGAGCCTTCTTCGTCAAGCGAGAAATCAGAGCCCGAAAGCGCTCCCGAGCGGATTGACCCGCTTGTTGAGGAGCTTTGCGAGCAAATGAACAAGGGCGGCTATTCGGCGGGAATGGCGTTTGTCGGATTTGTCGATCCCGCTTCAAACGACGTCAAGGATTGTCTGAAAAGCAGCAAAACTGCGGAAAAATACGCTTTTCTTCGCTCCGCGCCGATTATTGACGTTGGAGGAGACGAGCTTTACGCGGTTGTGACAAACAAGAATTGCAGCGCTGTCGTTTGCCCCGTTGAATTGACCGAAAACGCGGAATCTGACGTCATAACGTACGATATTCTTTATAAAATCGGCGGCGCGGAGTATTTTCTGCTGCGGTGCAACATAAGCGAGATTTATTCAAACGCGGCGGTCTTGTTCAGCAGCCCCGACGCGGATATCGACGAATTTCCGATGCGGTCGGGAAAAGACGGCAGACTGTGTGTTGCCGAGGGCGTGCTTGACTTCACGATTTACGGCGACAACGGCGCTGAAGATGACAAAAACATAAAAATAGCGACTGAAATTCTTATGGAATATGCAGAAGTAAGCGAGCGCGTAAAACAGGGAATGACGCTTATGTACACGGAAGAAAAACAGATTATCGACGGGCGCGAGTGCTATATTTTTACGCTCGGCACAAATCACGAAGAGCAGTTTGTAAGAGAATATCTCTACGGCGTATGCGACAATCTCATCTATTCGTATGACGCTTTGAACGACTCATGGAACGTTCTCGGCGTAGGCTGAGAAGAATAATATCGAATGAAAACGGAGGTAACATTATGGGAATTTTTGACAAACTGAAAAATTCGGCACAGCAGGCGGTAAATTCCACTATTCAACCCGCAGTCAGCAAGCGCGAAACGTTTACGTTCGCGGCTCTGCCCGAAAGTCTTGCGGAGCTTCAGGCTCTGCCCGAAGCAAGACTTGACACACCGTTCGAAACGGCGGCGCTTACCGTGCTTGCATTGTGCGCTTATGCGGCGGATAAGTCTATCGGAACCGAGATGCTTAACTGGCTGAGAGGTCCGCGCCCGCTTAACGGTCAGGAGATATCGTTCCTGAACGACCGTTTCCGCGATGGAAAGACATACCTGCCATTCACTTATTTTATGGGTTCTACGCCCGACAACAACTACACGCCGTCCCAGCCTTATACAATCGCGGTTGAAAGCAGTCACGTTTCCGCCGAAGAAGCGGGCTATATGAAGCTTTTCATTCCCTGCGGCGGCGCGGACGACCCTCGTCCGATAAAGCTGCGTCAGCGCGGAAGCGACGGAAAGTGGTTCCTGTGGGAGCAGTATCTGCTTACTGGAGTACGCACACCCAAATCAGCCGACCCTTGGGCATAAAAGGAGGTATTATTTATGGAACTTATCGGAAAATGGAAAGTCAAGGAGCTGCTTTTCCCTACCGGCAACGGTATGGTGTCCTACACACCGGAAAATCTGCCTGAGGGAGATAACGCCGATGAAATCATCATGATGCTCATGAGCAGGGTTGAATTTACAGAAGATGGCTTTATGAATACATTGATGCGCGTTCCCGAGGATAAAATCGAACTCGCGAAGTCGCAGGGCGCCGTGATCGATGCGGACGGCTTTGCGCCGATTGAACAGACCACCTGGAAAGAGAAGGACGGTAAGTTTTACTACGATACCAAGGTCGAGGGCGAGGTCCTTGGGGAGGCGGTTGACCCATTCGCCGAGATACCGGTGGATGAGAACGGCTGTCTGACCATCGCGTATGGCACGATGATACTTGAGCGCGTCTGAGACCGACGCGGCTCGGACAGATTATTATCGGCGAAATGTCAGTAATAAAAAGCTCTGATTATATGCAAAAAGCGCCCGGCTGCCGTATCGCAGTCGGGCGTTTTATTTTCGGGTTTCAATTAGAGCGTGTTCACATAAACCGAAATACTCAGATTGCGAAGCAAATTTTTTGCATAGCAAGGCAATTTTTCGCAGGCGTACTGTATGTACGTCAAGAAAAATTAACGCAGCTATGCGGAAAATTTGCCGCAAGATGAGCGTTGAGCGTTAATGTGAACACGCTCTAGCCGACGTCAGACATTTTTGTTCTCAATATCGTTTTTCTGCTCAGAGATTTCTATTGCAAGCTTAGTTATTGAAACGAAAAAATCATGTGCATACGCGCCGTTATATTTTTCGGTAACCTTGCTGCCGTTTTCTTTTCGGATAATGCGTATCTGACTGTCAGTCGCGTCCATCAGATATGGGTCGGGGGCGGAATACGCGGGAAGCTGAATCGTATTCAGCAGCATTTCAAGCGTTTTCCATTTTTCATCGTCTATGGGGATATCACAGCAGTTTACCCGTTCATCGTCCTTGTAATCGCGCAAAAAATCGCAGTTAAGATAATGCCCCGCGGGGTTATCACATTCCGCTTCACCAAAAGAAATGCTGAAGCAACTATTGGCATTGGAATGTGATTGGCTCCATGTGAAAGAAATAAGCTCCGGTGTATTCGTTTCGGTTCGATTTTCATTGACTGAACAATTCATAATAAATAGACTCCTTTCGGTTTTTACGTCAGCTCGTCGCTGTCAAGGAATATCGTAAACGGACCGTCGTTGAGAAGCTCGACCTTCATATCCGCGCCGAATTCTCCCTGCTCGACAACCTCGATTTCCTTTTTGCACTCGGAAATAATGTAATCGTACAGCTTTTCAGCCATATCTGGCGCTCCCGCCTTAATAAAAGAAGGTCTGTTGCCCTTTTTGCAGTCCGCATAGAGCGTAAACTGCGAAATAAGCAAAAGGCTGCCGCCGACGTCTTTAAGTCCGAGATTTGTCTTTCCGTTTTCATCTTCAAAAATACGCATATTAACCATTTTGCGTATCATTTTATCTGCGATTTCAGCGGTATCTCCGTCCGCGACGCCTATAAGCACCATAAAGCCTTTTCCTATCTCGCCTTTGATTTCTCCGCTGATTGTCACCTTTGAGCTTGTCACTCTCTGAATTACAAAACGCATTTTTTCTCCTTTTCAAATTTCGTTCGATTTCGCGGATTAATAGTATTCCGCGCATGCTATGCCAACGCTTTGCGTTTACCCTTATTATATCACATTTTTCCCGTTGTTTCAATAATTTGAGCAATTTTTTTGAACGGCTCTTGACTATTTCGACGTTTGAGTGAAAATGCGTATAGCACGCCGACTGTTTCTGTATCGCAATCTGCGCGAAAAGTATGACCCCGCTTCTCGAAAACGTCGATAAAAAAATGAGGAAAGCGACAATTTGCTTTCCTCATTCTGTTTATTTAGCGATAATCCGCGGCACTGTTATTTCGCGTTTTTGTTTGCTTTTCGCTTGTTCAGGAACTTTATCAGGAACATAACCGCGAGCATAAGCACAATCGACGTTCCGAGAACCACGAATACGTTCTGAATAAAGCCGGAGATGATATATCCCACTGCACAAACCGCCGCAACGGTAAGCGCGTAGGGAAGCTGCGTTGAAACGTGGTTAACGTGGTCGCACTGCGCGCCTGTCGACGCCATAATCGTCGTATCCGAGATAGGCGAGCAGTGGTCGCCGCAAACCGCGCCCGCAAGACAAGCCGAGATGCATACAATAACCATCTGCGGGATTTCTCCTGTAGAAGCCGAAGCCGCGATTTCCACGCTGAATACGCTCGTTACAATCGGGATAAGAATACCGAACGTACCCCAAGACGTGCCGGTGGCAAACGCAAGACCGACAGCGACAAGGAACAGGATAACAGGGAGAAGAATGTGAAGAGCTGTCGCGCTTTCAACAATTCCCGATACGAACGTGCCTGCTTCAAGGCTGTTCGTCATAGTTTTAAGCGTCCAAGCGAACGTGAGAATGAGAATTGCGGGAACCATCTGCTTAAAGCCGGCGGCAATCGAGTCCATACACTCGGTGAATTTAAGAACGCCGCGAATCAGGAAGTAGAAGATGATGACGATAAGCGCGCCCACAGAACCGAGCGACAATCCCCAAGCCGCGTCGCAGCCTGCGAAAGCGTCTATGAAGTTCGTTCCGCTGAAGAAGCCGCCGGTGTAAATCATACCCGCAATGCAGAAGATTATCAGAATGATAACCGGCAGAATGAGGTCGATAACCTTTCCTTTTGAACGGATAGGCGCTTCGTCATCGTTAAAATCTTTTCTGTTTGTGGTGAACAGGTCGCCTTTTTTCGCGTTATCCTCGTGAAGCTTCATCGGGCCGAAATCCGAATCGGCGGTCGCCATAAAGATAACCATTAAAATAGTGAGCAGCGCGTAGAGGTTATATGGAATTGTGCTGATGAACAGGCTAATTCCGTTTACACTCTCGATTGTGCCGCTTACCGCCGCCGCCCAAGAGGAAATCGGCGCGATAATGCAGATAGGCGCCGCAGTCGCGTCTATAAGATACGCGAGCTTCGCGCGGGAAACGTTGTGCTTGTCCGTAACGGGGCGCATAACAGAGCCGACCGTCAGGCAGTTGAAGTAGTCGTCAACGAAAATCATTACGCCGAGCAGGAACGTAGAAAGCTGCGCTCCTCTGCGGGTTTTGATGTGAGCTGCAGCCCATTCGCCGTAAGCGCGGCTTCCGCCCGCCTTGTTCATAAGAACAACGATTATTCCGAGAACAACGAGGAACACGAGTATTCCGACGTTGTAGGAGTTCGAAATATTCGCGATAATGCCGTCCTTTACGACTGCTGTGAAAACTCCCTCAAATCCGCTGCTTTGAGAGATTGCGAAGATTATGCCGCCGGAGAGTATTCCGATAAACAGCGAGGAATACACTTCTTTTGTGATAAGCGCAAGTCCGATTGCGATTACGGGTGGGAACAGCGACCAAAGCGAGCCGACTGCCTCGGAAATGGGCGCCTGAATACAGCATCCTATGAAGAATACCACAATAAAAGCGCCGGCAATGATTTTGCCAATGTACTTTTTCATAAGTTTCTCCTTACATTTTTTGATATTACTATAATACAACTTTTTCGACGTATTGTCAATAGATTACTGAAAAAATGACAGAAATAATCTTCAGAAATTACAAATTTTCCATAAAAAAGCCTTAAAACGCTGCTTTTTGGCTGTTGTTGAGGCGAAATTTTCGATTTTTTGCAATAACCTCGCGCTGAAAATTTCAAATCTTCGAGATTGACAACAAAATGTGAATTATAATCACCTTTTTGTCGAAAAGAGAAAATATATGCATAAAATTAGTGCCGATTTTGAGGCAAAATACGATTAAAATGCCAAAACGGGTAAAAAATAAAGAAATAATATTGACATTGAGTCGAAATTGTATTAAATTATAATATGGACGTAAAATTCAGGAAAACCGGTTTATTCGGTAACGAGGTTGTTTAAATGGCAAATTATGATGTGATAATAGTCGGCGCGGGACCTGCGGGTATTTTCACCGCGCTTGAAATGCTCCGAAAAGGCTCTAAGAAGAAGGTACTTATCATTGAAAAGGGCGTTTCCGTTGAAAAAAGAGCCTGCCCCAAGGCTAAAACGAAGGTTTGTATGAACTGCAAGCCCTATTGCCACATCACCACGGGATTTTCGGGCGCGGGCGCGTTTTCGGACGGAAAGCTGTCGCTGTCCTGCGAGGTCGGAGGCAATCTTCCGGAGCTTATCGGCGAGGAGCTTGCTCAGGCTACTATTGATTATACCGATAAGATATATCTTGAATTCGGCGCGGACCCTCACGTTGAGGGCGTAAGCAATCCCGAAAAAATCCGCGAGATACGCAAAAAAGCGATTAACGCGAACCTGAAGCTGGTTGACTGCCCTATTCGTCATCTCGGCACGGAAATGGCTCATCAGCTTTATCAGCGCATTGAAACGTATCTGCTCGAACACGGCATTGATATTATATTCTCAACGCGCTGCGAGGATATTATAATAGAGGACGACGTTTGCACGGGCGTTGTCGTGACCGACAATAACGGCTGCGACCGCCGCGAAATAAGAGCCTCGAACGTTGTTATCGCCACGGGAAGAAAGGGCGCGGACTGGCTTGAACGCACCTGCGAGAGCCACAGCATCGCGCATCAGCCCGGCACGGTTGATATCGGCGTGCGCGTGGAGGTTCGCAACGAGGTTATGGAGGAGGTAAACGAGGTACTCTATGAGTCCAAGCTAATCGGTTATCCGCTTCCTTTTAAAAATAAGGTAAGAACGTTCTGCCAAAATCCCGGCGGATTTGTCAGTCAGGAAAATTACGACAACGACCTCGCCGTGGTTAACGGTCATTCCTACAAGGACCTCAAATCGAATAACACAAACCTCGCAATTCTCTGTTCGCACAATTTCAGCGTTCCGTTCAATCAGCCGATTGAGTACGCGCAAAAAGTCGGCGAACTCACAAATATGCTCGGAAACGGTCATATTATGGTTCAGCGATACGGCGATATTCTCGACGGAAAGCGCACATGGCAGAAGGAGCTTTCTTTCGCCAACGTAAAGCCCACTCTTCCGGACGCTGTTGCGGGCGATATCACGGCTGCGATGCCTTATCGCACGATGACGAATATAATCAACTTCATCAAGGCTGTGGATAACGTCGTTCCCGGCTTTGCGAGCCGCGAAACGCTGCTTTATTCGCCCGAACTGAAGTTTTACAGCAACCGCATAAAAATGGACGAGCATTTCAACACCAACATTCGCGGCCTGCACTGTCTTGGCGACTCCAGCGGCTGGACGAGAGGACTTATGATGGCGTCGGTAATGGGCGTGCTTATGGGCAGAGAGCTTATCTGAGGAGGACGGAAAAATGCAGCTTCTGAAGGACAGAATAAGAAAAGACGGCACTATTAAGGAGGGAAACGTCCTTAAAGTGGACAGTTTCCTCAACCACCAGATGGATATTGCGCTCATAAACGAGATGGGAAAGGAGTTCCGCAGGAGATTTCCCGATGAAAGCATAAATAAAATCCTCACAATCGAGGCTTCGGGTATCGGAATTGCGTGCATAACCGCGCAGTACTTCAACTGTCCCGTTGTATTCGCAAAAAAGACGCAGAGCATAAATATCGACGGCGAGGTGTATGCAACGCAGGTTCAGAGCTTCACTCACAACCGTACATACGACGTTATCGTAAAAAAGGCTTTTCTTTCGCCTGAGGATAACGTGCTTTTGATTGACGATTTTCTTGCAAACGGCTGCGCGCTGCTCGGACTTATCGACATCGTGAAGCACGCGGGAGCGAAAATTGCGGGCGCGGGCATTGTTATCGAAAAGGGCTGCCAGAAGGGCGGAGAGCTTGTCCGCAGCAAGGGGATACGAGTGGAATCGCTTGCGATAATAGATGAAATGGACCCCGTGAACGGCTGCAAGTTCAGGGACGACGACTGATTTCAACGGCGAGGAGCCGAAGAAATATACACAAAACGCGGTTAAACCGCAGAAACAACAGGGAGGAAATAACAAATGAAGAAGAGATTACTCGCCGCTTTTATGGCGGCGGCAATGCTGCTTACGGGCTGTTCCGGAAATAATTCCGACAGCGGCAACAGCGGCAATGCAGGCAAAAACAAGGTAAAAGCAGGCTTCGTTTACATCGGCAAGATTGATGACGGCGGTTATACTCAGGCTCACGACCAGGGCAGACTTGCAATCGAGAAGATGGGCGTTGAAACCGCTTACGTTGAGGACGTTGCGGAAACCGTTTCCGACACCAGCGAAGCTATCCGCACCCTTATCGACGAGGGCTGCAACCTCATTTACACCAACTCTTTCGGCTTTATGGAAGGAACCGTTGAGATGGCTAAGGAGCACCCCGAGGTTAAATTCGCTCACTGCTCCGGCTATCAGAGAGCGGATAACCTTTCCACCTATTTCGGCAAGGTTTATCAGGCTCGTTACCTTGCAGGCATCGTTGCGGGTATGAAGACCAAGAAGAACTACATAGGCTATGTTGCGGCAAAGGGTATTCCCGAAGTAATCCGCGGTATCAACGCGTTTACGCTCGGCGTTCAGTCCGTTAATCCCAACGCTAAGGTTGAGGTTGTATTCACGGACACTTGGTATGACCCTTCCATCGAGAAGCAGGCTGCAATGGAGCTTCTGAACAAGGGCGTTGACGTTATCGCACAGCATCAGGATACCACCGCTCCGCAGGTTGCGGCACAGGAAAAGGGCGCGTTCTGCATAGGCTATAACTTCCCGACCGCAAGCGCCGCTCCCGAAGCTTACCTCACCGCTGCTTGCTTCAACTGGGCGACATTCTACACCGAGGACTGCCAGAGAGCAATCGACGGCACTTGGACAAGCCGCGCTTACTGGGAAGGTCTTGCGGCTAATATGACTTATCTCGACGACCTCACTTCGCTTTGCGCAGAGGGTACTCAGGAGAAGGTTGACGCTGCGAAGAAGGCTATTATCGATGGCACTCTCGAACCGTTCACCGGTCCTCTCTACGACCAGGACGGCAACCTCAAAGTTGAGGACGGCGTTAAGATGACCGACGACGAAATCTGGAATATGGGCTGGTTCGTCAAGGGCGTTGTTGGCACTATCCCCGCATAATCAAACCGAATATCAGCAGAAGCAGGCTGCGAAAACAGCCTGCCCTGCTTGTTTTCACGAGCGGTATGCAGCCGCGTACCGTTTGTGAAAGCAGGCAGTTGTTTTATACGCAATATTTTTACCGGCAAAAAACGGGAGGTACAAATGTCCGAACCATATATCAGGCTGAAGAATATCTGCAAGAGCTTCGGCAAAGTGCAGGCGAACAAGAACGTATCAATTGACGTGAAAAAAGGTGAAATTCTGGCGCTTCTGGGCGAAAACGGCTCCGGAAAAAGCACGCTCGTCAATATGCTGAGCGGTATTTATACTCCCGACAGCGGCGAAATCGAGATTGACGGGAAAAACGTTGTTTTCCGCTCGCCCAAGGACGCAATCAAAGCGGGAATCGGTATGATTCATCAGCATTTCAAGCTGATTGACGTGCTGACCGCCGCGGAGAATATCGTTATCGGTCAGAAAAACAGCGTTTTCGTAAGCAAAAAGAAGATGAACGCGCGGATAAACGAGCTGAGCCAAAAATACGGTATTTCCATCGACCCGAACAAGAAAGTATACAATATGTCCGTAAGCGAAAAGCAGTCGGTTGAGATAATGAAGATACTCTATCGCGGCGCGGACGTGCTTATTCTGGACGAACCGACCGCCGTGCTTACCCCGCAGGAAATACGCGCGCTGTTTGAAATTCTCCGCGGAATGAAAGCGCACGGCTGCTCGATAATAATCATCACCCACAAGCTCGCCGAGGTTATGGAGATATCCGACCGCGTGACGGTGCTGAGAAAGGGCGAATCAATCGCAACCGCCGTTACAAAGGATTCCACGCCGCAGGAACTGACCGAAATGATGGTTGGAAGCGCGGTTTCGCTTGAAATCGACCGACCGAAAGAAAAGCTCAGCGAAACGCCTATGCTGTCGGTAAATTCTCTTTCAAAGAAGTCGTTCGATGGCGTTGACCTGCTGCGGAATATGAGCTTCGACCTCTACGGCGGCGAAATTCTCGGCGTCGCAGGTATCGCGGGAAGCGGACAAAAAGAGCTTTGCGAGATAATCGCGGGGCTTATGAAAGCGGACGGCGGCTCTGTGAAGTTCGGCGGCGAGGAGATGCTTGGGCTTTCGCCGCGTGCAATTCTGAAGCGAGGAATAAGTATGAGCTTTATTCCGGAGGACAGACTCGGAATGGGGCTTGTCGCGGGAATGAGCATTATGAACAACGTTATCCTGAAAAGCTACAACCGCAATCCCGGACCGTTCCTTGACAAGAAATTTGCAAAAAAATTGGCGGAGCAGATTGTCCACGACTTCGACATCTCCACTCCGTCCGTTTCTCACGAGGTAAAGAAGCTTTCGGGCGGAAATATTCAGAAAGTTCTGCTCGGACGAGAAATCTGGCTTTCTCCCAAGGTGCTGATAACCGCCTATCCCGTGCGCGGACTGGATATCGGCGCTTCCTACAACATCTACCGTGTGCTTAACGAGCAGAAGAAAAAAGGCGTTGCAGTGCTGTTTATCGGCGAGGACCTCGACGTGCTCAAGAGCATTTCCGACCGCCTGATGGTAATTCACGGCGGCGAGGTTGTCGATATCGTCGACCCGGAAAAGGTGACGAAAGAGGATATCGGAATGATGATGCTGGGGCATAAGCCCGGCGAAGAGGGAGGCGAGGCTGTATGAGCATTGCAAACAGGATACATATAACAAAGCGTACGGGAGCTTCCTCCGGCGCGCAGCTTGCGGCAAGGCTCATCGCTATCGTTATCGCGCTGGCGGCTTCGGGCTTGGTTATGCTGATTATGGGCTATCAGCCGTTTGCTATTTTCGGGAAGATAATCACGTCGTCGCTTTCGACATTCAGCCGTTTCGGCGAAACAATGAACAAGACGATTCTGCTGACAATGCTGTCGCTTGGTATTTCTGTGGCTTTCCGAATGAAATTCTGGAATATCGGCGCGGAAGGTCAGTTCTATATGGGCGCGTTCGGCGCGGCGCTTATCGCGTTTGGATTTCCCGACCTGCCGGCGGCGGTTCTTCTGCCTGTAATGGGGCTTTCCGCGTTTGTTTTCGGCGGATTGTGGGCGATTATTCCCGCGCTTATCAAGGCGAAATTCAACACCTCCGAAACGCTTGTGACGCTGATGATGAACTATATCGCTATTTCGTTCATATCCTATCTGCAATATGGTCCGTGGAAAGACCCGGAATCGCTCGGCGCTGCGAAAATCGCGAGATTTTCCGACAACGCAATTCTCCCAAAGGTGTTTGGTATTCACGCGGGCTGGATAATTATGCTTGTGATGGTTGTCGTTATGACAATCGTTCTGAAATACACAAAGCTCGGTTATCAGATTGACGTTCTCGGCGAGAGCGAAACCACCGCAAAATATGCGGGTATGAACACGCTGAAAATAATGATTATAGCAGTGCTGCTTTCGGGCGGATTGTGCGGCGTTGCGGGCTTTATGCAGGCTTCCGCAGTCGAAAAGTCCATCACCGACCAGATGTCGGGCGGGCTTGGCTTCACGGCGGTTATCACGGCTTGGCTCGCAAAGCTTAAACCTCCGGTAATAGTTGTGGTATCGTTTATGTTCTCGATGCTTCTCCAGAGCGGAAAAGCGCTTCAGGTAATGGGTATTCCGTCCTCGATAACCGAAGTTTTGCAGGGCGTTATAATCTTCTTCGTTCTCGGAAGCGAGTTTTTCATCAACTACCGCATTTCGTTCCGCAAGGCTGAAAAGGAGGACTGAAATGGATATTCTGAATGAAATTTCGCTGTTTTTGCAGACTTCTGTGCAAATGGGAACGCATATTCTGTTCGCGATTGTCGGCGGTATAATATGCGAGAAAGTCGGAAATATGAACCTCGGCATAGAGGGTATGATGCTTATGGGCGCGGCTGTCGGCTTTCAGGTTGCCTGTGCAACCGCAAATCCGTTTCTTGCCGTGCTTTGCGCGGGACTTGCGGGACTTGTCGGAGCGCTTATTTACGCGTTCATCACGGTTACGCTGCGCGGAAATCAGGTCGTGACGGGACTTGTTCTTACGATATTCGGAACGGGAGTTGCGGGATTTATCGGAAAATCCGTTTCGGGAAATACCGTACCCACCGCGGTTGTAAATGCGTTCAAACCGTATGATATCCCTGTTTTAAGCGATATTCCGATAATCGGAAAAGCGCTGTTTTCGCAGAGCGGATATGTTCAGGCGGCGATTGTCGTGGCGATTTTGGCTTATTTTTACATCAAAAAGACGCGTTTTGGGCTTAATATGCGCGCTGTCGGCGAAAACCCCGCCGCGGCTGACGCTTCGGGCATCAACGTCACGCTCTATAAGTACGTTCACGTTCTGGCGGGCGGCTTTTTGTGCGGAGTTGGCGGCGCGTACCTCTCGACCGTGTTCCTCACCACATGGCAGGATAACGTAACGGCAGGCGCGGGCTGGATTGCCGTTGCTCTCGTTATTTTCAGCACATGGAATCCTCTGAAGGCGATTTTTGCGGCGTATCTGTTCGGTATGCTCAAAGGTCTGAACTTCAAGATGCAGGGCTGGGGATTTTCGGTACCCTCGCAGATACTCGAAATGCTCCCCTATATCGCGACAATCGTGGTGCTGATATTCATAACGCTTCGCAAAAAGCGTGAAAATCAGCCGCCAAAAGCGCTCGGCGACCCGTATTTCAGAGAAGAAAGATAATAAGACGGCAGACGCTGAAAAGGCGTCTGCCATTTTTACACGGATTGTTTCTTCTCACGGATAAACCTTATCCGTGAGAATTTTATGGCGCGTTTTTTGGAATTGTAAATAACAAATCGGTGCGAAAATTATACAGAATTGACGAAAATGTGCGAAAGGTATTGAAAAAAAGTCGATTATAGGATATAATTAAAATATATTTGCCCGATGCCGTCCGGTGAGGCGGCACACTATTTTTAGCCGAAAACGGCTTGGAGAGGAAGATTATTTTGGCAGAGAGCAATCTTACCGAGAACATTAAGCGAGTTTTATTCACGGAAGAGGAAATAAAGGCGAAAATTGCCGAAGCGGGCGGGGAGCTTAGCGAAAAATACGCGGGAAAACCGCTGCTTCTGGTCAGCATACTTAACGGAGCGTTCATTTTTATGGCGGATTTATGCCGCGCGGTAACGATACCCTGCGAGATAGCCTTTATGTGCGCGAAAAGCTATTACAGCGGCACGCAGTCTTGCGGAGAAGTCACTATTTCAAAGGATTTGACTCAGGATATAAGCGGATATCACGTTGTAATTGTCGAGGATATTATCGACACGGGACGCACGCTCAAAGCGGTTGTCGAAATGCTGAAAAAGCGCAATCCGCTGTCGCTTGAGGTAATAACCCTGCTTGACAAGCCGTCAAGACGCGCCGTTGAATTTGAAGCGGACAAGGCGCTGTTCACGATATCGGACTTTTTTGTAATCGGATATGGTCTGGACTGCGGCGAAAAATACCGCAATCTCCCTTATATCGCCGAATACGGCTCGGCGGCGGAATAAATACGGAAAGCCTTCTTTGTTTTATAAAGCGAAAGAAGGCTTTTTTATCGCGGAAAACAGGAATTTTCTTATATATTCTTTGTCGTTTTTTACTAAATTGTATTGATTTTTTTGAAAGAATATGTTATAATTAAACATAGGGGCGGCGTTGTTCGCCGATTGCTTCATTATTAACGAAAAGTTATTTGGAGGTAAGTATGAACATCTCAAAGAAAATCAGTTTAATGGTTGTCACCGGCACGATTGTATCCTCGCTTGCCGTCGGAACTTTGTCGCTGATTGATTCCAACGGCTTTATGAAAAAGAACGCCGAGGCTATTATGACCGCGGAATGTAATAACGTTGCCGCGGATATCGACGCATACCTCGGAAACGTCGAGCTTTCCGTAAACACGCTTTCGGACATTGCACTGAACTCTATCGGGAGTTTTAACGAGTTTAAGACGAACACGGCTTATGTTTCGGATTACACCAAGGTTATGGAGCCTATTCTGATGAACACCGCTTCAAACACAAAGGGCGCAATCTGCGCATATTTAAGATATAACCCCGACTTTACCGAGCCGACTTCGGGACTTTTTATGACGAGAAGCAAGACTTCCGACCCGTTCCAAAGCGTAACTCCGACAGATTTCAGCATTTATGACAAATCGGATATCGCGCACGTCGGCTGGTATTACACTCCGGTAAACAACGGAAAGGCAACGTGGATGTCGCCTTATCTCAACGAAAACGTCGGAATTTATATGATTTCCTATGTTGTGCCGCTGTTTATTGACGGAACAAACGTCGGCATTATCGGAATGGATATCGACTTCACAATGCTTCAGGATATTGCGATGCAGTCCGATGAATACAAGACGTATCTTCCTATAATTGCAGATAGCTCCGGCACGGTAATGTACTGTCCCGATATTGATTTTGGCACGAAGCTTACCGATGTCCCGAACAGCAATATCGGTTCACTTGTCGATAATCTTTCGCAGGAAAAAAGTGCTTCAATGACAACCGAGAGCTTAAACGGCGTTAATCGCAGAGCCGTGTTTGAAACGCTTCAAAACGGTATGAAATTTATCGTAACCGCCGACGGAATGGAGATTTTCAGCCAGACAAATCAGCTTTTCGTGATGATAGCGGGCGCGATTGTAATCGTTGCGGTTGTCGTGGTTGTTGTAACGCTTATTCTTACAAGAAAAATGACGCGCCCGATAAAGTCTTTGACGGACGCTGCGGCAAAAATTGCGGACGGGCATTTCGACGTAACGGTTGAGCGCACCTCAAAGGACGATATCGGCGACCTTGCGGAGAATTTCGGCAAGACCACAAAGCGGCTTCGCAATTATGTCGGTTACATAGACGAAATGTCCTCGGTGCTCGACCAAATTGCAAACGGAAAGCTTGATATTGAGCTTACTATGAAATATGAAGGGCAGTTTGCAAAGCTCAAGACCGCTCTCGACAACATCACAGACTCGCTTAACAAAACGCTTGTCGATATCGACGTTGCCGCAGACCAGGTGGCAACGGGTGCAGACCAGGTTGCGGAAGGCGCGCAGGCGCTTGCCACGGGTTCAACCGAGCAGGCAAGCTCTATCGGGGAGCTTTCCGAAACTATCGTTGATATTTCCGAGCAGATAAAGAAAAACGCCGACGAAGCGGAGCGCGTAAATGAAAATATGACTTCCATCGGCAGAGAAGCAAACCTCAGCAACGAGCGTATGAACAGTATGCTTACCGCGATGCAGGATATCAACAAGAATACCGATGAAATAAGCGAGATAATAAAGACGATTGAAGATATCGCGTTCCAGACGAATATTCTGGCGCTCAACGCCGCAATTGAGGCTGCGCGCGCGGGAGAAGCGGGCAAGGGCTTTGCGGTTGTCGCGGACGAGGTTAGAAATCTTGCTTCAAAGTCCGCCGAGGCTTCCCAGAACACCGCCGACCTCATAAGCAAGACGATGGTGGCTGTCGGAAACGGCTCCGAGATTGCAAATCAGACCGCGGAATCCCTCCACAAGGTTGTCGACAGCATAGACGATATCGTGACTTCCATAAGCGATATTTCGAGCAATTCCAAGACCCAGTCCGAGGCTATCGAACAGGTAAATTCGGGCGTAAAGCAGCTTTCTTCGATAACGCAGAACAACTCCGCCGCTTCCGAGCAGAGCGCCGCTGCCGCCGAGGAACTCGCGGGTCAGGCGAACACCATGAAAGCGCTTGTCGGAAGATTTACTCTCCGCAGATAATATCGGGTAAAAAGCTCGATAAATAAACGAAAACAGCGCTGTTTTTTATAATCAAAGCGAGGAAATATGCTCGAACGCCTTGTCCGTGCTCCAGAAGAACATATCGTGATTGAAGCGTTCCTTACGCAGACCCGTGCGTTCAATCAAATCCATAACGGGCGGCTGAACGCAGGAGAAAAATACCATTCTTCCCTGTGAAATCAGCTTTTCGCAGTACTCGTGAAGAACGTTTATTCCTGAAATATCCGCAGTTGTTACGCCGCGCATTGAGAAAATTATGTTGTAGTTGTCGCCGAGCGATGAGATTTTCTCCTCAAGCTTCGAGCAGGTTCCGAAATAAAGCGGGCCGGTGATATAAACAACGCAGGTGTATTTGAGCTTCTCGGGATTTATGCGCTCCTTGTCGAGCTTATCGACGTCAACCTCCGAAACCGTGACCTGCATATCCGAAACCTTTACCACAAACATAATCAGCGAGAACGCAACGCCGATGAGAATTGCGGTTGTGAGGTCGAAAACAACGGTTGCAATCATCGTGATGAGGAACTGAAAAATAGCGGTTTTGATTTTCTTGCTGAAAATTGACTTGATTGTTGACCATTCGTTCATTCTCCACGCGGTGACGATTAGAACTCCCGCAAGCGCGGAAAGCGGAATCATCGACATAACGCCGCCGAGAACAAACATTGAAAGCAGCAGCACAGCCGCATGAATAACGGAGGTGAGGCGCGTCTGACCGCCGCTTTTTATGGCGACGCTGGTTCTTGCGATAGCGGCTGTTGCGGGAACGCCGCCGAATATCGGAAGCAGCATATTTCCGACGCCTTGAGCCGCAAGCTCAACGTCGGCGTTAAGCTTTTCGTTCTTCATTCTGCCTGCCGAAGCGCCGCACAGAAGCGATTCGATAAGTCCGAGCGCCGCGATTGAAATGGCGGGAACAATGAGATTTTTGAGCATTTCGGGGTTGATTTCCGCGAAATTTATTCTGTCGTCGAGAAGAATAGTCTGCGGAATTGCCCCGACAACGCTCACATCGAATTTGAAAACCGCGTTTGCTGCGGTTGCGAGGATAATTGCGGCAAGCGACGAGGGGAAGTACTGACTGAGCTTCTTCGGATAGACTATCATAAACAGAACAACCGCCGCGCCGATTATCAGAGCGGTATAGTTCGGGGACTGCGGGGTTGTGAAATAGCTTGCGATTTTCTCGACTGTGGTGAGTCCCGTTCCTTTAAGTCCCGTGAAATTGTCAACTTGTCCGAGAGCGATAATAACGGCGATGCCGCTTGTAAAGCCTGTTATAACGGGCGACGGGAGATATGAAACAAGACCGCCGAGCTTGAAAATACCGCACAGCAAAAGCAGAACGCCCGACATAAAGCTTGCGACAAAAACGCCCTGAATACCGTACTGCGCGACCAGTGAAACCAAAATCGCCGTCATAGCGCCCGTAGGACCGCTTATCTGATAGGAAGCGCCCGAAAGCGAGCCGATTACAAGTCCCGCAATAATCGCGGTTACAAGTCCTGCGGCTGCGGTTGCGCCCGAACTCACGCCGAAAGCAAGCGCCAGCGGAAGCGCGACCGCCGCCACCGTAACTCCCGCCATTACGTCTTTTCCGAACTTTTTGCCGTTGTAGCCCTTAAATTCACGCTTCAGAATATTCCCGAAATCCTTAATCAACATTTCTTTTCTTCCTTACATTATAATAATACAGAATAATACAGACAATAACTGAATTATTATAGTCCTTTTTTGGCTTTTTGTCAAGATTGAATACGGCAAATATTATGAAAAAAATCGGCGTTATTTGTGCAATATGTCAATAGAGAGAAAAAACGGCACGGCATAAAACCGCTTTGCGATTTATACCGTGCCGATATATTTAGCGTAAACCTCAGGCGTTCGCGCTTGGAAAATCACTGATTTGCCTTTTTAAGAAGCTCTTCCCATTCCTTTATAATAGAACGGTCCGTAAAATAATCGATTTTCATTGCTTTGCGGACGCGCGCAAGAGTTCCGTTTGTCTTTTCAACAGCCCTTGACGTACCATTGAGGATAATGTCGTATACGGAACTTATGTCTTTTTCCCATTTTGCGCGCTCTGCTCTTATGGGACTGAGCGTTTCTTCGAGAACGTTCAGCAGGAATTTCTTGCAGGTTCCGTCGCCAAGACCGCCGCGGCGGTAATGCTCTTTCATTTCTTCGAGATTTGCGTATTCGGGCAGATACTCGGCAAAATGCGCGTCTGTGCAGAATGCGTCAAGATATGTGAACACAACGTTTCCTTCCGTATGTCCGGGGTCGCTTATCTGAAGATGAAGCGGGTCAGTGTACATTTTCCCGTTAATCTGCTTTTTAACGGACGCGGACGTATCGGAAAGATAAATGCAGTTTCCGAGGGATTTGCTCATTTTCGCCTTGCCGTCAACTCCGGGAAGTCTGCGCTGAGTTTCGTTTTCGGGAATCATCGCCGTTGGCATAACCAGAGTTTCGCCGTATATTCTGTTGAATTTCTCAACAATCTCTCTCGCTTGTTCGAGCATAGGAAGCTGGTCCTCGCCGACAGGAACAACGTTTGCGTCAAACGCGGTAATATCGGCGGCCTGAGAAATAGGATAAGTGAAAAAGCCTGTGGGAAGTCCCTCGTCCGCGAACCCGCGCATCTGAATTTCGGATTTTACCGTAGGATTTCTTGATAATCTCGCGGTTGTGACGAGGTTAAGGTAATAGAATGTGAGCGCGTGAAGCGCGGGAAGCGCCGACTGAACGCAGATTGTTGCCTTTGAGGGGTCTATTCCTGCCGAAAGGTAATCGAGCACTACATTTATAATGTTTTCGCGAATTTTTCCGGGGTTGTCGGCGTTATCCGTAAGCGCCTGGTCGTCGGCGATGAGAATATTGATTTCGTCATATTTCCCCGAATTCTGAAGTTCAACTCTCCGTTTAAGCGAACCGACATAATGTCCGAGGTGAAGTCTGCCTGTCGGGCGGTCGCCGGTAAGGATAATATTCTTTTTCTCCATTTATGTTCCTCCAAAAACGATTTATCGTGCAAAAAATCTCCAAATATCATTATAACACACTTTTACTCTTTTTTCAACCACTTTTCAAATCATCAAAGAAAAATGACTAATTCGGGTTTTTGTGCATTGTATAATTTGAATAAAATGCACAATCCCCTCCCCCGTTTTTGTGAAAAATGTATAAAAAGCCCTTGACAAGAGAAGCGGTTGTTGCTATAATAAGATTAATAGATTATGGCTTTTTAGTCAGGAGGTACATATGACAAAAACAAGAAACAGGCTTATTTCAGTCGGAATAGCTTTGCTGCTGCTTATCGCGGCGGCTGTGTTTGTTATTCCTCAGAAAACGGCAAGTGCGGCGGCTTTTTCCGGCGGCAACGGCACGTCAAGCAACCCGTATAGGATATCGACAGCCGCAGACCTTTCTGCTATTGCGCAGCAGGTAAACAGCAGCGGCACCGAACACTATAAGGACGTGTATTTCAAGCTTTCCAACAATATCGACCTTGGAGGCAAGGAATGGACGCCGATAGGAAAAAATGATTCAACCTATTGGTTTGAAGGCAATTTTGACGGAAACGGCAAAACGATATCTAACCTTACGATAAACAAAACGAACGATAGATATATAGGATTGTTTGGCTGCAACAAAGGCACTATCCAGAATCTTATTATTAAAGATGTGAATATTATTACTGGCTCTGGTCAAGGTAGGGCGGGTGCAGTGTGTGCGCTCAACCGTGGCAAGATTGAAAAATGCGGCGTAGACAGCGGAACAATTGTAGGTAAAAACTATTATGATGTTGGCGGCATTTGCGGCGGAAACACCGACGGTACTGTATCCCAATGCTATAATAAAGCGGATTTATCAGCAGAGAAAGGCGAAGCCGCAGGTATATCCGGTATGAACTGTCGGGGCACAATAGAAAACTGCTATAATGCCGGAACTATTACTCAAACAGGAACGAATGATTATGGTTATTTAGCGGGCGGAATATGCAGCGATAATTGCAGCGGTAGTGATAAAGGCACAATTGAGAATTGCCTGAACTTTGGCAAGGTTACAAGTGCAGGCGGCAAAAGTTATGGCTCCGGCAATGGCGGAATGGTGAATCATTTCTACTACGACATAGACGTGTGCGGCCGGCTTGAGGGTACCGGTTCCGGCAAAACCACTGCACAGCTTTGCAGCGGCTCATTGCCCTATTCTACTTTCGACAGCTCTATTTGGGAGGTGGGAAGCAGCAGCGAAGTCCAAAAAGGCAGATTAAAGACAGCAACCTATACTTATCCGAGCCTTAAAAACGTTGGAACTGCTGTGACAGTAGGCGGCGGCAAAATATCATACGACTACAGCACGGATAAAACCAGTGGTTTTAAAAACTTTGATAGTGCTACTCCTATTTATACGGCAGACGACTTCAAGGCAATCAAAGATAAGCTTGACGGAAACTACGTCCTTATGAAAGATATCGACTTTAATGGCGAGAAAATTGAGCCGATAGGCGATAACGACACTCGATTCACAGGCAAATTCAGCGGAAACAATCACACTATCAGCAATTTCACAATAAACACTTCTGAAAAATATGTTGGCTTGTTCGGTGTTAACAACGGCACAATTATGAACCTCGCGGTTGAGGGCGGCAATGTTATCGGTGGCAGTGATGTCGGCGGTATCTGCGGAGAAAATTACGGTACGATTTACTGCTGCTCCTTTGACGGAACTGTGAGCGGAAATAACTTTGTCGGCGGTATCTGTGGCATGAACGACAAAATAATCAGCAACTGCTTCAATTCAGGCAAAATTACCGGTGCTGGTCATACCGGTGGAATATGCGGAAAACATTACGTCGGTTCGATTGAATATTGCATAAGCGTTGGTACAATTGAATGTACAGGTTCAAATAGTGCCTACGGCGGCGTGGCTGGAAGTAAATCCACTTACGCTGCCACTACCATAGGCTACTGCTATTATGACTATGAAGTCTGCAAAGTGCGTAATGATTATGCTGTTGGCGAGACAGCAAACGACCCCGGAACTACTTGTATCGGCGCTGTGCGGAGATACCAACCCATATAGCAAATTTGACAGCGATATTTGGGAAAAAGGTTCAAACGGTAGTGACGTAACAGACGTAAACGGCAGATTCGGCAAGAAAACATATACATATATCCACCTTAAGGACATCGGCACGGCGAAAACCAGAGATGTGTCCGTCTATAACTTTAATGTTAACGGCAGCAACGACTGGGAAACATATGCTCCCATTAGTACAGCGGCGGAGTTTCAGAAGATAACTGACCGGAGCCAAAACTACGTTCTTATGAACGATATTGACTTCGGCGGCAAAACAATTACCCCGATAGGCACTTCCAGCGCCCCGTTCTACGGCAAATTCAGCGGCGACGGTCACACCCTCAGCAATTTCACGATAAGCTCCACCAGCGACAATGTCGGCTTGTTCGGACAAATTGGCAAAAACGGTCTGGTTATGAACCTCGGCGTTGTCGGCGCTAAGGTAAGCGGCGGCAGCAATGTCGGCGCTATCTGCGGAAAAAGCGATGGCGGCAATATCGTCAACTGCTATGTCTTTGCCGATGTTACGGCAACAGGCAGCAATGCAGGCGGAATTTGCGGTGATAATGAAACAACCGGCTCAATGGTAAAAAACTGCTATTTTGTCGGAACGGTCAAGGGTAGTGGAGGTGTTTCTCCGATAGCCTCAGGCAGCGGCACTATTCAATACTGCTATTACAACAAGGACGTTTTAGAAGGCGATTATAGCGTTACCGGTCTTACCACCAAAATGATGACCGATTCAAGCGCGCTCAAGACAATGAAGCTCGACAGCTCGATTTGGAAGAAAAAGGAGAACGTCAAGGGCGCAAACGGCGGCACGGCATATTACCCCTCGTTCTCCAACACCAAGGTTACGCCGAGCGTGAAGTATAAGGCGGAGCTTACGTTTGCAACAGACAAATCCGCTTACTCTTACGGCGATGAAATAACGTTTAACGGCTCGATGAAAATTAGTTTCGATAACAAGGGCGTTAGCTATTACCTCCCTACACTTAATTCTGATTTCGCAATAAGAATAGGCGATAAATCTGTTGTTGACAGCTTTGATACAAACGCTGATAATCAAACGTTCAGCGCAAAATATAAAGCTGCCACAACGGGCAAAATCACGTTTACTCTGGTTTATGATAACCCCAACTGCGCGTATGTAGATGGCGAACTGACGAAAGACGTCACGGTTAACATCGCGAAAAAGACGCTCACCGCGGACGATTTCACATTCAGCCTGATGACGACGAATCTTGTCTATAACGGCACTCCGAAGGCTGCTCTGGTGAATCCTAAATCCGGCTTAGACGGCATGGGCAATCAAATCGACGTGAAGTATTTTGACAGCAAGGGCAAGAAGGTTGCATCGTGTATCAACGCCGGCACATACACCGTGAAAATTGACGTTTCCGACGGCGTTGGCTATAATGCTGTAACCAATCTCACAAGCGACAAATGGAAATTTACTATTGAAAAGGCGACTCCTACCGAAGCTGTTCCCAAAGTTTCAAAAACGCTCACTTACGGCGAAACCCTTGGCGACGCCGGACTTACGGAGGGCTGGATTTGGCAAGACGGCGACGGTGAGGTTCCTGATGTAAATAATAACGGATTTTTCGTATTAAAGACGGTAAAGGACTATGATAACTATGATTACACCAAGCTTGTGAATGGGGGAACACCGTTCTCCTATGATGTAACATCTCATGTGCTGTCCTGCAAGGTTACCGTAACCGTAAACAAGGCACCTCTCACCATTAAGGCGAAAGACCGTCAGATAAAGGTGGGTACTTACTTGCCGACTAAATATGAATACACGGTTGACGGTCTTGTGAACGGCGATAAGTTTGAAGATTTAGGCGTAACTGTTACGACAAGCTGCAATGCCGATATCGCTGTTCCCAATAATTACGATATTATTATCAGCGGCGATGCTTCAACAGACAACTACACTCTGACTTATGCAAAGGGCACGCTGACAATCACCGAAAAGGACCCTCAGACTATCACGGCAAGCGATGTAACCCTTACATATGGCAAGAGCGGTAAAATAACCGCGGCAGCAAGCGGCAAGGGCGCTCTTTCCTATGCGGTTGCAACAGGCAATGACGTGATTGAAGTTGATGCTAACGGCAATATCACGACTAAGAAAGCAGGCGCGGCTACCGTTAAAGTTACAGCGGCTGCAACCGCCGATTACGCAGAAGCAACAAAGACGGTCAATGTTACCGTAAATAAGGCGACTGTGACAATAAAGGCTGTCAGCTACACCGTAAATGTTGGCGCTGCGCTTCCTAACTTTGCATACACGGCGAGCGGAATTGCAAACAATGAGGTGCTTGCGATTACTCCCACGCTCGCTTGCGAGGCGGCGGATACAAATACCGCCGGCACTTATAAGATTACGGTAACCATTTCAGCCGCCGAGGACGAGCGCTACATCTACACCGCGCAGGACGGCGCTCTTACCGTAAAGAACAAGTCGTCGGGCGGCTCTTCGGGCGGAAGCTCCGGAGGAAGCGGCTCTTATGCACCGACAAATCCCTCGATTGACGGCAGCGAAATGACGTGGAGCGATATCGAAAAGAGCGTTGGAAAGCTCGAAAACGGCGCTGAAATCACAATCAACCTCAATGGCAACACTACTGTTCCCAAGGACGTAATCAAGGCGATTGCGGACAAAAAGGCGGTTGTTGCAATCAAGAAAAGCAGTATATTCAGCTGGACAATCGATGGCTCGAAGCTAACGGAGAGCGACATCAAGGAAATCGATTTTGACGTGAACGTTATGACGGTCGGCGGCACGATAGTACTCCGCGGAACGGTCGGAACAAGCTTCTCAATTGCCGATGTAACCGACGATGCGGCACTCAACATCAGCTTCAGGTCAACCAATTCGGGCAAGTTCGCGAACGTTTTCAAGAAAGTTGACGGAAAGCTTATATTTGTCGATAACGTGAAGATTGACGAAAACGGCAAGGCAAGCGGACTTGGAGTGAACGAAAAGGGCGAATATGTCGTTATGCTCGGCGAAATGAGCGACCGTCCCGGCGATATGGACAACGACGGCGTGCTGAACGCAAAGGACGCTCTCGAAACGCTCAAGCATGGAGTTGGCTTGATAAACGGCGAAAATCCGCTTGTTGCCGATATGAACGGCGACGGATTTATCAACGCATACGACGCGCTGATAATTCTCAAAATGGCGGTTGGCATAATGTATTAATTCAAAACTCCCCCGAAAACGTAAAATTCGGGGGAGTTTGCAGTATTTTACAGAAAAAAAGCCTCTCGGTTTTCAAGCGCAGATTGCTATTTACATTTTTGTTAAAATGTGGTATAATCATCATAAACGGTGCTTTGAGAAAAATATGCCGAGATTTTTTGCACTAATACGAGCGTTTTTTTCGATAATTCCGTGAATAATAAAAGGTCACCTCTAAAAATCTTATGTGAGCGAAAATGTGCAGTGTGCACCATCTTCGTTTGTCAACAAGCGAAATTTCCGGTGTGACGGCGTCCTTGCCGTCACTCGGTTATTTCGCTTTGCAACATCGTGTTGCACCTCCTCGTAAGGCATACAGCCTTACTTCGTCGGCTTTCCTAGAAGCTGGCACACCCTGCCCATTTTTGCTTTTCACACCGGTTTTTAGAGGTTCCCAAAATATTTTTATTAAAAAGCGAAACCTTGACGAAAAAAAGTTGTTATTATTGATAGGGACGTAAAAAGTCCTTAGGGAAGGAGCGCAGAATGGACGACGAGCAGATTGTCCGCCTATTTTGGCAGCGCGACGAGAGGGCGATAACCGAAACTTCAGTGAAATACGGAAAGCTTTGCGGGAAGATAGCCTGCGGTATCCTCGGAAACCTGCAGGACAGCGAGGAAATTGTTAATCACGCGTATATGCGGCTGTGGGAAACAATTCCTCCGAAAGAACCGAACCCGTTTACGCCGTATCTCGCGAAAATTGTCAGAAACCTTGCTCTTAACCGATATAAAGCCGAGCATACTCAGAAAAGATTTGCGGGGGAATTTACCGTATCTCTGGACGAACTTGACGAATGCATTCCGGCAAGGCAAAGCGAGCCGAGCAGCGCGGAAGAAATCCGCGACTGTCTGAACGCGTTTCTGGAGCGGCAGAAGCCGAATGTGCGGAGCGTTTTTGTGATGCGGTATTTTCTCTGTGAAAGCATCGAGGAAATCTCGAAAAAAACGGGCTATTCCGAGGGAAAGCTGAAATCGCTTCTTTTTCGCACGCGAAATAAGCTCAGAAGCTATCTTGAAAGCGAGGGGATATCAATATGAAGCACGAAGCGTTTGCCGAAGCCGTTTCAATGCTTGACGACAAGTTCGTTGAGGAAGCGCTGAAGCCTTTCCCCAAGCGCAGTTCCGCGCCCGCTTTAAGGATTTGTTTCGCCGCGGCGGCGTGCGCTGCTGCGATATGCGCGTTTTTGTTTATCCCACGCGGAAAAGCCGCCGATATTCTCGTTCGCGGAGAAAATCCGTCCGTGAGTCCCATTGCGATAACGAGCGAGGACGATAAAAACGACGCCGTGAGAACGCACGCGTTTGAAGTTGCGGAAATTCCCGTTGAGATAACGGCTGACGCGAAAACAACCGTGAGCGTTTCGGACGGCACGGTTTCGCTTGTTGGAAAAAACGCGGAAAAAGCTTCTTCCGAGCTTGAAATCGACAGAAACGCGGAGATTTTGTGGAGCGTTGTTCTCGCAAACACGAACGAAGAATTTACTCTCACGGTGAAAACCGGCAATCACAGCCGCGTTCTTGCGCTTGTGTTTGACGAGGGCGCAAACGACTGGGTTGTAAGGGAGAAATCGGCTTATTAAACGACTTTATCAAAAATAATGGAGGAAAAAAATGGAAAAGATTAAAAGAATTACAGCGGCGATAACGGCGGTTCTTATGGCGGCAACGCTTACTGCGTGCAGCGGAAACGGAAATTCATCTTCAAGCGGCACATCTTCGAGCAGCACATCGTCAACATCAACTTCATCGTCATCGTCAACGTCATCGTCATCGTCATCGTCAACATCTTCGTCAACATCATCGTCAACATCTTCGTCAACGTCATCGTCAACGTCATCGTCAACATCTTCAAGCAGCGCGGAAAGCAGTTCGGAAAGCTCGTCAAGCACGACCGAGAGCAAGCCCGAACCCAAGCCTCAGGTTGAAATCAAGGACGGCGCGGAGCTTCTGAATAAGGTTTACGGGCTGTTTTCAGAGGACGAGCAATTCCCCGCTTGCGGAGGCTCTCTTGATAATATGGTTGACAATGCGGCAGGTATATATACTATCTCCGAACCCGATGATATCGAACGCGAGTTCTGCGTTCCCGCGGCGGAAGTATCGAAAATCGACAGCGCGGCGAGCCTTATACATATGATGAACCAGAATACATTTACCGCAGGCGCTTATCACCTTGTAAGCGGAGCGGACGCGGCGATGATTGCGAAGAGCATCAGGGAAAATTTCCAGACCCGTCAGTGGATGTGCGGTTTCCCCGATAAAATTATAGTTGCTTCAGTCGGCGATTATCTTGTAAGCGCATACGGATACGAGGAATTGATTGACGCTTTTGAAAAGCATCTTTCGGAGGTTTATCCCGCCGCTAAGGTAATTGTAAACGAGCCTCTGGGAGCGTAACCGAAAATATGATAAAGAGAAATATTATTTCCGCGGCAATTGCGGCGATTCTGCTTTCGGGCTGTTCGGCGGGCGGCGCTTCCTCGGATTCAAGCCCGATAAGCTCGTCGGAAAGCGCGTCAACCGATAATTCAACAAGCACGGATAATTCATCGGGAGAATATGTTCCGGGAGAGCGCGACCAAAACGGAGTTTATGTCGCGGAGGGTTATGCGGCAAGGCTTGAGTATCCGCTGAGCGAAAAAGACGTAAACTATGCCGCAAAGCGCTTCGGGTACGTCTATGAGCAGTATCTTAGCGGGAACAACTGCAAGGTTTTCGTGAGCGTTGTTCCCGACAAGAACTATTTCCTCGCGGAAAAGAACGATTATCCCGCGCTCGATTATGCGGAGCTTGTGAAGCTGCTGACGGAAAAGATGGATTACGCCGAATATATCGACATTTTCCCGCTTTTGGAGCTTTCGGATTATTACCGCACGGACACGCACTGGCGGCAGGAGAAAATAACGGATATTGCGGGCTTTATCGCCGAGAAAATGGGCGTTAAGCTTTCTGCGGAATATACGCAGGAGAAGCTTGACAAGCCGTTTTACGGGGTGCATTGCCGACAGGCCGATATTGAAATAACGCCGGACGAGCTTGTTTATCTGAAAAGCGCGTTTATGGACGATTGCAAGGTGCTTGACGGAGAAACGAACAAGTACGTTGATATTTATAATATGACGCTTGCTGCGGGCGACGACCCGTATGATATTTTCCTTTCGGGCGCAAAATCGCTTATTACGATTGAAAATCCGAGCGCTTCAGCCGACAAGGAGCTTGTAATATTCCGCGATTCGTTTGCGAGCAGCATTGCGCCGCTTCTCGCGGAGGGTTATTCAAAGATTACCCTCGTTGATATACGATATATTTCTCCGCAGCTTCTCGGCAGGTTCGTGGAGTTCGGCGGTCAGGACGTCCTGTTTTTGTACAGCGCGCCCGTGCTTAACAACAGCATTACCATTAAGTAAACTCCCATACAAAAATCCGCTTTGTAAAGCCGTTTAGGCGAACAGAGCGGATTTTTGTATTCGGAAAATTTTGGGAGGGAAAACGCAGATGAGGACGGTGTGATATCGTAACAAAATAGATTTGTCCCTCGCGGGCAAAAAAACTCGCCCCTAGCACTTACTAGGGGCGAATTTCGCTGCCGGTCGCACCGCAATGTTAGTATTACGGATAACCCGTTATCGGGCAAAAAAATCGCCCCTAGAAGAAACTAGGGGCGAAATCGGGTCCAGCGTCACGCTGGTGGCGGAAGCGGTGGGATTCGAACCCACGGTACCTTGCGGTACAACTGATTTCGAGTCAGTCCCGTTATGACCACTTCGATACGCTTCCGTATAAACAACACTAATATTATACACAAAAAACACCTCTTTGTCAAGGGGAAAAACCAAAAAATCGCGTAAAAAGTCAAAATATTCTTTAGGTATTGACAACAACGGGAAAAAGAGTTATAATAAAAATGTATATAATTAAGCGGTACGGCGGCATTGCCCGACGTGAAAAACTTTGAAAGAAGGATTAATTATGGAGCTTAACAAATTAAAGGGTCTGAGAAGAAATCTTGTAATTCTTGCTCTGGTGGAGCTTATCGGCGGGCTTTTTCTGATAATATACAACGCTCAGGGACTTGAAATGCTGCTCAGAATAATCGGAATAATCGCGGCTTCTTACGGCGTTATCACGCTTGTTTTGTGGCTTTTCAAGAAAGAAAAGAAAGAGAATATTTCAATGCTGATAACCGCGGTTCTCGGAATTGCGGCGGGCGCGTGCTTTATTTTCCTGTGGAAGCATATGGACGGCATTTTTACGCTTATAGTCGGGATTTTCGCGGGAGTTTACGGTATTCTGAAGCTTCCGAATATGTTCGCGATGAAAAAAGCGGGCTTTAAAAAGTGGTATATTATGCTTATTCCGATACTCCTTATCGTGGGAATAGGCATTATAATCGGTCTCAACGCCTACAACAAGGAAGTTTTCACAAATTCCGTTGCGGCAATTCTCCTCGGCGCTTCGTTTATTCTCGGCTGCGCTGCGGACATAATCGCGCTTGCGGGAGCCGGCGGAATTGAAGAAGCGGTCGCGATTTCAACCGAGGTTGACGCGGAAACGCCCGCGATTACCGACGAGAAAAAGTCCTGATTTGTGGAAAGAATTAAAGTAATCGCGCTGTATTCGGGATTTTGGCTTGCGTTTGCCGTTTGTTTTGCGGCAATGTTCGCGATGTTCGCTGCGTGCGCGATAGGGGTGCCGTTCGGGCTTATGACGGCGGTGCTGGGGATTGCCGTGCTGGTGTTCAGGGCTGATTTTGTGCTGACGCAGCTCGCTCCCGAACTTATGCTGTTCGGCGGGCTTGGCGGAGCGTTTTTCACGGCGTTTTTGGGCGCGCTCGCGGTAAAGCTCGGTTTTATAATCTCGCGGCTTTTTCTCAGGACGAAGCGCCGCTGTGACGCCTTGAGGAGCAGATGATGGAAAAAATCGTGAACAGGCTGCTGATTATCACGGCGGCGGCAGCGGTGATTTTCGGAGCGCTCGCTTTTGCGTTCAGGAACGCAGAGCACGATAACGCGGCTGAGGGCGATGAATTTTTTGCGGTCTGCGACTATATCGACGTCAATCTTGTGCGGCTCAACGCCGAGATTTTGCCTTATGACGGCGACAAGATACGCGTTTGCTATAAAAACAATCTCCCTCTGATTATCGAGCAGGGCGACAACAGAATAACGGTTTCCGAGGACGAGAGTTTTGTAATATCGCTTTTTCCGGGGACAAGCACGAGTTTCGGCGTGCGCGTATATCTGCCTGAAAGAAGTTATCGCGAAATTTCGGTGAGTACGGGCGGCGGAAACGTAACGGTAGGGCGCGTTGACGGAAGAACGCTTTCGGTTATGACGGAAAGCGGCGATATATCCTGCAAAAACGCGGTTTCGCAGTTTAATCTCTCGACGACGGACGGGTATATTTCGGTTGATATCGAGGCTGTGATGAGAAACAGCTCGATTTTGTCGAGAAAGGGCAACGTCGATATCTTCGTATCGGAAAAGGCTTCGGTTGCCATTGAATTTGAAACCGTCACGGGTCAGTGCGTTCCCGAAATAACGGGCGGACGGGCTTCGGGAGCGGGGTTATACGGGATAAACGGCGGCGCGGGAAAAATCGAAGCCACGGTTCAGACGGGTACGCTTACGATAAAAAAGCGGTGAAAGCCGCAGAAAGGTTATATAATGAAACATTACAGACAGGTTCTCACCATCACAACGGACGAGTCGGAGCAGTTTCTCAATCTCTCTTATGAGGTCGAGGAATGCGTCCGCAGAAGTATGATAAACGAGGGAATTTGCGTTGTCGCGTCTCAGCACACAACTTCATCTGTTTTCCTCGAAAACGACAACGACTGCCTTTATCACGACTGGAAAAAGTTTCTTGATAAGACGACGAAGGTCGAAACGGAATACGAGGTGGATTATATTAACAAGGGCGTTCAGCACCTAAAGCAGATACTTCTCGGTTCAACCGCGACAATACCCGTTTCCGACGGCAAGCTTGACCTCGGTCCGCGTCAGTACATAATGTACGCTGATTTTGACGGTATGCGCGAAAAATATGTAATTGTGAAAATAATCGGTGAATAAAATATGGAAAAAACCTCTTTCGGTAAAATAATTCTCTCAAAAAAAGCCTATTGGCTCAGCTTTATAATTCCCGCCGCGATTTTGTTCGCGGCTTACGCTCTTTTCGGAGTGTATCCGTTCGGCGAAAAATCCGTTCTCGCGCTCGACCTTAACGCGCAGTACGTCTATTATTTCGATTATATGTACGATGTTTTCGGGGGAAAGGAAAGTCTTTTCTATACATGGAGCGGCTCGCTTTCGGGCGAATTTTTCGGGACGTTCGCGTATTATCTCGCAAGCCCGTTCAACCTCGTTATGTGGCTTTTCCCGCGCGAAAACATAACCGAGGGCATTATGGCGATGCTTCTCGTGAAATCGGGCGCCGTGGGACTTTCGGCGGCGTTTTACCTCAAAAAGCACCGCGGTTTCTCGGATTACACGACAATTCTTTTCTCGGTTATGTTCGCGCTGTGCGGTTATTTTGTCGCGCACACGATAAATCCGATGTGGCTTGACGGTCTGATAGCGCTGCCGCTTGTGATAATGGGCGTTGAGCGTATCTGCCAAAAACGCGGATTTTTGCTCTATACGCTGTCAATCCTCTATATTTTTATCGCGAATTATTATATCGGCTATATGGTCGGGATTTTCTCGGCGCTTTATATACTCTATTACGCGTTTTCAAGGAAAATCGGCAAGGTTTCCGATTATTTCAGGGCTGCGGGAATTTACGCGGCTTCTTCGGTTTCGGCGGTTCTGATGTCGTGCTGCGTGATTTTGCCGGCGTTTAGGTCGCTTCAGAACGGAAAACTCGGAAGAGCGCGCGATTTGCTCTCCGACGAGAACTTAAAGGAGAATTTCAACGTTCTCGACAGCTTTATAAAGCTCTTTCCCGGAACTTACGACACCGAAAAGCCCGACGGTCTGCCGATGATTTACTGCGGAACGCTCGCGCTGATTTTCGTGCTGATTTACTTTATGTGCAGGAAAATCCCCGCGCGCCAAAAAATCGGAAGCGGATTTTTGCTCGGCGTTATGACGCTTTCGATGTATATAAAACCGCTGGATATGCTCTGGCACGGCGGTCAGGTTCCCGTGTGGATGCCGTTCAGATACTCTTTTACAATCATCTTTTTGCTGATAATATTCGGCGCGGAGGTGTTCGAGAAAATCGAAAACGTCCGTCCGAAACAAATCGGCTCGGCGTTTCTGCTGCTTCTCGGAGTGCTTCTCATCTGCGACTATTACAAGGGCGGCGAGCATTTTGACACAACGCTCGTTATCGTAATTCCGCTTGTAATTCTAGGAATTATCGCGGCGATTGCCTTCGCTTATCGCGGAAAAACCGGTTCTCTTGCGATGAAGATAACGCTCTGCGCGGCGGTTTGCGGCGAGCTTCTCGTCAACACGGGAATGTACGTTTATTCAATTCACGGCGACGTGTATTATTCCGACAGGAAAAGCTATCTGGGCGAAATTCCCGAAACGCGCAGCATCGTAAATCAGGTCAAGGCGCAGGACGGCGGTTTTTACCGCATTGAAAAGACCTATCACCGCATGGTAAACGACCCGATGGCAACGGGACTTTACGGTTTTTCGCACTCAACAAGCGCGTTTAATCAGAAAGCGCTCACGCTTCTTGAGAATCTCGGCTTTGGTTCGCGCGACCATTATTCCCGTTATGACGGCGCAACGCTGCTTACGGACGATATTTTCGGCGTGAAGTACGTTCTCGCAAAGGACGCGCGCACGGCGCAGTATGATGAGGAAATAAGCGCTGACAACAACCTCGGCGTTCACGTTTACAAAAATTCCGACGCTCTGCCGCTCGCGTTTCTTGCAAGCGAAAAGGTTATCGGAAGCAAAATCGACAGTATGTCGCCGTTCCTTTTCCAGCAGCGTTTTGCTTCAATCCTTGCCGGCAGGGATTATTATGATGATATCGAGTTTTTCACGAAAATCGACGACACCGTTTTCGACAACAAAAACATAACCATAGGTTCGACGACGGACGGTTATTATTCCTACAAAAAGCGTTTTAACGACGAGGACGCGTTCGTTTCGTTCACCGCGAAAATGCCGAAATCCGGCGCTGCATATATGTATCTCCCGACAAAATACGAGCGCGAATGTTCGCTTTATCTCAATGGAACGTTCCTTAAAAATTACTTCAAGAATGAAAATCACTGCATAGTTTATCTCGGCGATTACGAAAAGGGCGACGAGTTCAAAATTGAGCTGAAGCCGCTTGAGGGCGAGATGTTCTTCAAGGACGCGGAATTTTACGTTTTGGACAGGGAAGTGCTTTCGGAATACACGGCGGCGCTTTCGGAGCAGAACTGCGAGGTTCGCCGAACAAGCGGAACTTCGCTTGAAATCAAGGTAAACTGCGATGAAAGCCGAGCGCTTTTCACCACAATTCCCGTTGAGGAGGGCTGGAGTGCGGCAATCGACGGCGTTCCCTGCACGATTGCTTCGTCCGTAAACGACACGCTTCTTTGCCTTAACGTGCCTGCCGGCGAGCACACGATAACGCTCGGTTTCTTCCCCGCGGGAATGAAAACGGGGCTTATTATGACGGCTTGCGGCGCTGGAATTTTGCTTGTGATGATTGCGGTTTCTGTTATCGCAAAGCACGTTAAAAAGAAAAAAGCGCTTGCGGCTGACGGCGAAAACGGCGCAGAAATCGCGAATAACGGCGAAAATTCTTCCGAAAACGAAGAAAATACCGTTATCGCGGCAGAAAAGCCTATCGAGGAGCCTGCCGCCGAGGAGGGAATTCTCGAATTCCCCGATATGCCCGACCTTCCCGACGACGATGATTACGGCGTTGTGCTTGACGATGTTGAATTTGAGGAAAAGGCTGCGGAGAATCTGAAAAAGCTTGAGGAAAAGAAGCTTTCGGAAAGCAAAACCGAGGAAAAAAGCGCGAAAATTGAAACCGCGCCCGAAGTCGGCGAGCTTCCCGTAATTCCCGAAGATATTTTTGACGAGGAGGACAGATAATGAAGCTGTTTATCGCTTCTGACATACACGGCTCGGCGTATTACTGCAAAAAAATGCTTGACGCTTACCGCAATGAAAAAGCCGACAGGCTGGTGCTGCTCGGCGACTTGCTTTATCATGGCCCTCGGAATGATTTACCGCGCGATTATGCGCCAAAAATGGTTATCGAGCTGCTCAACGCGTACAAAAACGAGATTTTGTGCGTTCGCGGAAACTGCGAGGCGGAGGTTGACCAGATGGTGCTTGATTTTCCCGTGCTTGCGGAATATGCGCTGATTTCTCTTGAAAAACGAACGATTTTCGCGGCTCATGGGCATAATTTCAACGAGAACAAGCTCCCGCCGCTGAAAAACGGAGATATTCTCCTGAACGGTCATACGCACGTTCCGAAATGCACGGAGCACGAAAATTATGTTTATATGAACCCCGGTTCGATTTCAATTCCCAAGGAGAACAGTCCTCACGGGTATATGACTTTCGAGGGCGGGCTGTTTCTGTGGAAAGACTTTTCGGGTGAAATCTACAAGGAATACCGCGCGTTTTAGCGTAAAATCGAAGAAAAACGGCAATCCCGCTTCAGTTTGCGGGGTTGCTTTTTTTGTTAAATTGTACAATATCCCTGCCGTTCATAAGCGGAAATATGTGCGCTGTTCCAAATGTTGGAATTTAGGGGATAAATACATTGATGTTAGGATTGACTAACGCTGCGTCGACTGATATAATGAATATATGAGCAAACGTTCAACTGTTAACAACTTATTGGAGGAATAGAAATGTTCATAGAAATCAGCGATATCAAAAAGGATTACGGTTCGGGCGAGAGCAGGGTCGAGGTTCTGAAGGGGATAAGCTTCGGGATTGAGAAAGGCGAATTCTGCGTGCTTCTCGGACCATCGGGAAGCGGAAAAACAACGCTTCTGAACATCATCGGCGGAATTGACGACGCAGACAGCGGCTATATTTCAATAAACTGCGAGAAAATCGAGAATATGAAGGAAAAAGAGCTTACGGATTACCGCCGCAGACATCTCGGCTATATCTTTCAAATGTACAACCTCATTCCAAATCTGAACATCAAGGAGAACGTTGAAACGGGCGCATATCTGAGCGAAAACCCGCTTGACGTTGACGATATTCTGAAAACGCTCGGTCTTTACGAGCATCGCCATAAGCTCCCCTCGCAGCTTTCGGGCGGTCAGCAGCAAAGGTGTTCGATAGGACGAGCAATCGTGAAAAATCCCGATATTCTGCTCTGCGACGAGCCGACGGGCGCGCTTGACTACAACACTTCAAAGGAAATACTGCGGCTTATCGAAACGGTAAACAAGAAGTACAACACGACGATTGTTATGGTAACTCACAACGAGGCGATTAAGGATATGGCGGATAAAGTTGTGAAGCTGCGCGACGGAATGGTAAGAAAAGTTGTGATAAACGAGAAGAAACTGACAGCCGAAGAGCTTGAGTGGTAATGGAGGAGAGCTATGAAAAATCCGCTTAACAAACGCATTCCGCGCGAGCTTGCAAAGGACGCGACAAAATATGCGGCGATTTTTATTCTGATGGTTCTGCTGATTTCGGTTTGCTCCGGAATGAGGGTATCGAACGAGAGCTTGAAAACCGCGTATTACGATAGTTTCGACAAGTACGCGCTCGAGGACGGTCACATAACGTTTGACAAGCCTCTTCCTGATGAAATCCGCAAAGTTCTTGAGGAAAAGGCTGCGATGAAGCTTTATGATGACGCTTACTTTGACGAAGAAGCCGAGTCGGGCGCCGTTGTGCGCGTTTACAGGCAGAACGGCGAGGTGAACAAACCTTGTCTGCTTGATGGAAAGCTTCCCGAAAGCGACAGCGAAATCGCCGTTGACCGACTTTTTCTGAAGAATAACGATATGAAAATCGGCGATATTCTGACAATCAACAAGAAAACGCTTGAAATAGTCGGAATAATCGCGCTTCCGAATTACAGCACGCTCTTTGAAAAGAACACCGACTCGATGTTCGACAGCAAGAATTTCACGGTTTCCGTTATGACGGAGAGCGGCTTTAACGCGGTTAACAGCAAGAAGATAAAGTACAATTACGCTTGGATTTACGACAGCGCGCCCGCCGACGATTACGAAGCCGCCGAGCGTTCCGAGAAGTTTCTTGACGTTGTAAAGGACGAGTTGACGGAATATGACGAGGCTATCGTGAAAAAGCAGGTCGAAGCGCTTACCGACAAGCTTGAGCGGGCGGGAAAAGAGTACGGCGAGCTTTATAAAAAGCGCTTTGAGAAAAAGATTGCCGAAGTTTCCGAAAACGCGAAGAAAGGCGCCGAGGAATACGCGCAAATCCTTATGACGACAGGCGCGAAGCCCATTAAATCCGAGCTTTCCGCCGAAGTTGACGATTTTACGTTCTCGCTTATCGAAAAGACCGTGAGCGCAACGCTTTCGGGAGAAACGCCCGAAATGCCGACCGAAAAGGAATTTATCTCGCAGTACAAAAATGGGGTAAAGAAGCCGTTGAAATCCGAACTTTCCGTTGAACTGAGCGATTTTCTGTTCGGAATTGTGGAGAAAGCGGCTGAAGCCGAGCTTGACGGGAACGATTTTGAAATGCCTGCGGACGAGGAATTCGAGGGCGAAATTGACAAGACGGAGATAATAGCCGTTGATGATTATATTCCGCGTTATCTGAATCAGGCTGTGACGTTTTCAATCGAGGATATCGGCAGAGATGAATCAAGCGTTATGGTAATGTGCTATATTATGATAGCGCTTATCGCGTTTATTTTCGCGGTTACAATCTCAAGCACAATCACGGAAGAAGCGGGAGTAATCGGCACTTTGCGCGCGTCGGGATACACAAAGGCGGAGCTTGTGCGTCATTTTATGGTTTTGCCTGTAATCGTAACGCTTCTGGCGGCGATAATAGGAAATGTTCTCGGCTACACGGTTTTGAAGGACTATTGCGTTGAGCTTTATCTTTCGAGTTATTCGCTCACGGATTACGAGGTGGTTCCGGACGTTTCCGCGTTTATCCTCTCAACGATAGTTCCGATTTTGCTTATGCTTCTGATAAATCTGTTTGTTCTGACGAAGAAGCTGAGGCTTAGTCCGCTTAAATTCCTCCGTCGCGACCTGCGTAAGAACCGCAACAAAAAGGCAATGCGCCTGAACACGAAAATTCCGTTCAGAACGCGCTTTAGTCTAAGAATTTTCTTCACAAATCTTCCCGGATATATCGTAATGATAATCGGAATTATGTTCGGCTCGATTCTGATAGCGTTCGGGGATATGCTTCCGAGAATGCTCGACGATTACAGCAAAACGGTTACGAGGGATATGATAAGCGATTATCAATATGTTCTCTACGATTGCAAGGAGGCTTCCGCGGTAACCGACAGCGCCGCCGAAAAATACGCGGTTGAATCGTTTGACTACACAAAACAAGGTTATCTTACAGACAGCGTTTCGGTTTACGGAATTTCGGGCGAAAGCAAATATATCGACGCTGAAATTCCGCGGGGAAAAGTACTCGTTTCAACGGGAATGAACGTGAAATTCGGGCTTGGCGAGGGCGATGAGATTAAGCTTGATGAAAAGTACAAGCGCGACAGTTCCTACACGCTTGAAATTGCGGGAGTATACAGCTATGAGTCGTCGCTTGCGGTATTTATGAACATTGACGATTTCAACAGGACGTTCGGCAAATCCGAGAGCTATTTCACGGGTTATTTTTCGGATAAACCGCTTTCGGAGCTTACGGACGACGATGTTGCGAAAGTGCTGACGGAAAGCGATTATACAAAGCTTTCAACGCAGCTTACGATATCTATGGGCGGAATGATAGGCTTGTTCAAGTGGTTCGGAGCGCTTTTCTTCATAATCGTGGTTTATGTGCTCTGCAAGCAGGTTATCGAGCGTAATTTCCGTTCGATAGCGATGACGAAGATACTCGGCTTCAGAAACGGCGAAATTGCGGGACTTTACATTGCCTCGACAACGATTGCCGTTCTTGTGGGGCTTGGGATTTCAGTTCCGTTCATTGACGCCGCGATGAAGCTGATTTTCAACAGCTATCTTTACACGGTGATGACCGGATATATTCCGGTTTCGATTAATCCGGCAACCTATGCTGTGATGATTCTGACGGGGCTTGCGTGCTATATCGTTGTCGCGCTGCTTCAGATGAGGAAGGTTGCGAAGGTATCCAAGAGCGAAGCGCTGAAGAATGTTGAATAAAATGGAATAATATAACAGTCGCCGCGGAGCAAATCTGCGGCGATTTTTGCGGGTATTGTGAAATTGCGAAAAACCGTTTGACGGCATTTATCGCGGCTGTTTCTGCCGAGGCTTTCATAAAAACAACTCCTTGACAAAAAAATAGCATTATGGTATAATTTAACAAAGGAAAAAAAGTATGAAAACACACCGGAAATGAAATCAAGGGGTTATGAAAAAAGATGTTTTGAAGCTTGCATTAATCTGTGTTGACATTTTGATAACGCTTATTGCGATTGTCGGCTTGATTTGGTTCTTTTTTATCAAGGGCATCACCGCACAATTAACGGCTTGCGCCTTTGCCGCGCACT
>UMHM01068461.1_pt1 | contig 59829 bp, 58 predicted proteins | sample 1965501 | NCBI WGS metagenome assembly UMHM01 (sample SAMEA4836095, study PRJEB28245) | human gut metagenome | biome: gut microbiome; material: fecal sample | place: Denmark | collected 2008
GCTGTGGGAACTCAAGGACCTTGCCATCATCGGCATCGGTTTTCTTATAGGCATATTCTCACTCGTGCGCACAGGCGCGTTGCTGCCGCTGGCGCTTGTCGTCGCATACGGTTTTCTAAGCATCCGCTTCGACAACACCAGCATATTGGATTTCATCCGCTATGCCGCGGCGTACTTCTTCACGCGCCAGCAATACTTTGAATGGAGGGATCCCACATGATCTTCAAAAAGAAAGAGTCCACGCAGGAGCTGCTCGGCATTGAGACTATAACAGACTACGGTATATCTACGAAGCAGGGCGAGCTCGTTTTCTTTTCCGTTGCGCCCACCAACCTGAGCGTGCTCCCCGCCGACAGCATCGACGCAAGGATAAACGCTCTGCTCAACATTATCAAGGGCTACGACGGCATTGAGATGATCGCCGCGGACTCTATGCAGTCCTTTGAGTACAACAAGCGCTTCTACCGTGACAGGCTTGAGAAAGAGAGCTGTCCTGCCGTCAGGCGGCTGCTGGAGCAGGATATAGAACATCTTGACCGAATACAAGTAATGACGGCCTCATCGCGGCAGTTCTACATTGTCCTGCGCATACGCAGTGAGGTCAAAGGCGACATCTATGCCCACCTCGGCAATGTCGAGAAATACATACACGAGCAGGGCTTCACCGTACACCGTGCCGACCGGCAGGAGCTGAAAAAGCTGCTGGCAGTTTACTACGGGCAGAGCATCAGCGTTGATCTGTACCCGGACTATGATGGTCAGCAGTGGGAATGAGGAGGAAAAACTATATGGGAAAACACTTGAAGCAGAAATCTGCTCCTGTAAAGGCAGAGAAGAAAAGCGCCGCGCGCAAGCAGCCCGTGAAATCTGCGCCGCCGCGCAAGACATTCTTAGATATGATCGCGCCGGGAGTATTGAAGTTCAACCCCGACGTATATATCCGAGATAACCTCTACTGCTGCGTCTGGGCACTGAAGGAGTACCCGGCTGCGACCGAGGATCAGGCTATACTCCGTCACCTCGGTGAGAAATGCGGAGTCAACATCCGCATATACACGCGCATCGTTGACGCGATGGAGGAGAACCGCATCATCCAGAACGCCACCAACAAAAATAGGCTCAGCCGCGCGAACACCAACGATACCAAGCAGATGATCACTGCCGAGGGTAATCTGCAGGATGTCTTTGAGATGGTCAACACCATGAGGAAAAGGCGCGAGCCTCTTATTCACTGCGCTGTGTTCATTGAGCTGTGCGCCCCGACGATGCAGGAGCTTGAGCGTCTGCAATCCGAGGTAATATCTGAGCTGCTGAGATCAAAGCTCAATGTGGATAGGCTTCGACTGCGCCAGCAAAAAGGCTACCTCTCCACCTGCCCGCAGGGTCATAACATCTTCGGCACTCAGTTTGAGCGTGTGCTCCCGGCGTCGAGCGTTGCAAACTTATACATATATAATTATTCCGGCAAAACAGATGCGCACGGCTTCTACATCGGCAAGGACAGATACGGCAGTAACATCCTCACGGACTTCGACCAACGCGACGAGGACAAGACATCGGCAAATGTTCTCATACTCGGCAACTCCGGTCAGGGCAAGTCCTATCTTATGAAGCTCCTCATGGTCAACTGCCGTGAGGCTGGCAAGAATATCATCTCGCTGGACGTTGAGCACGAGCAGGGCGAACTCTGCGCAGCTCTTGACGGCTGCTTCATCGACCTCATGGGCGGGCAGTACATCATCAACGTGCTTGAGCCGAAGTGCTGGAGCACCGGCGAGGATGAGGACGATCCGTCAACGCCTGAGACGTTCAGGAAGAAAACTGTACTGTCTCAGCATCTCTCATTCCTGCGGGATTTCTTCCGCGCATACAAGGACTTCACCGAACCCCAGATAGACACTATAGAGATACTCCTATCAAAACTGTATTCCAAGTTTCATATTTCAGACTACACGAATTTCTCGCAGCTCAAGCCGGAGAATTATCCTGTGCTCTCTGACCTCTATGGTCTTATTGAAGAGGAGTACAAAAACTACGATGCGGCGGCGCACAATCTCTATACTCCACAGCTCCTGCAGGAGGTGCTGCTCGGTCTGAACTCAATATGCAAAGGTGCAGACTCGCAGTTTTTCAACGGGCACACGAATATAACCTCGTCGCGCTTCCTTGTGTTCGGCGTAAAGAGCCTCTTGATGGCAGGGCGTAACATTCAGAACGCCATGCTCTTCAACATTCTCAGCTATATGTCCGATAGGCTTCTGACCGAGGGCAACACCGTAGCCACGCTCGACGAGCTGTACATTTGGCTCAGCAACCCCACAGCGATAGAGTACATCCGCAACTGCCTCAAGCGAGTGCGCAAGAAAGAATCCGCGATGATCCTCGCCTCGCAGAACCTTGACGACTTCGACCAGCCGAACGTGCGCGAGATGACGAAGCCGCTGTTCTCTATTCCTCCGCATCAGTTCCTCTTTAACGCCGGGTCAATAGACAAGCGCTCATACATGGATATGCTGCAGCTTGAGGAATCCGAGTATGATCTCATCCGCTATCCGCAGCGCGGGGTGTGCCTCTACAAGTGCGGCAACGAGCGGTATCTGCTCGAAATCCACGCCCCGCCGCACAAGGGAGCGCTGTTCGGCACGGCGGGTGGACGATGATGAATACTGTACTTGCAAAACTCGCTCTAACTGTTGGCGGTAGCGACACGGGCAGAAAAACGATAGCGTGGATACTTGCGGCGGTACTCTCTCCGCTCATCCTCATAACCGCAGTGCTCTGCTCCCTCGCAAGCGGCGGCGCGGAGCACAATAACACTACTGTGAAAGCGTGCTTCTACGGCCCGAATTATACGGAGAAAGTTCCGAGCGAGTTCAAGACGCACGTATCCGAGATGCGGGAAGCTTTTTCTCTTCTGGATTCGGCGATAGCCGCCGCGAACTCAAGCGAGGACAGCACCGGAAGCCTTGACCCGACTATGGTCAAGGCTGTTTTCTTTGCTCTGTGCTTCGGTGAGGACGCACCGACACGACGTGCGGCAGGAAAATTTGTTGACTGCTTTTACTCCGAGCAGGAGCTGACACGCGAGGTCGATAGCGAGGATGAAAACGGTGAGACGGTCACCGAGACAGAGACGTACACTGCGATCACTCCGCTGTCGCTAAGCGATGCTTACAAAAATCTCTCTGCCGAGCTCGGCAGAGAGATAAGCGATGAGGATAAGGACAACATCAAGCACATTTATACCATGATAGCCGGGCCAATGGGCGTTGAGAATTACACCGGTGCGTATGAGGTGGGAGGTCAAAGGAGTGTTGAGATAGATCTCAGTACATTCTCTGATCCGTCAACGAAGAACGCACACGACCTTGCGGCTTACGCCATTAACGCTTGGCAGTCCGGCTGGGGCTATGTCTGGGGAACCTACGGTCAGATCATGACCGAGGAGCTGTTCGCGTCGAAGCTCCAGCAGTACCCGGAGGGAGTCGGCAGTTACGCAGACTTCATTCAGGCAAACTGGGTCGGCGGCAGGACTGCCGACTGTGTCGGACTCATCAAGGGCTACGGCTGGCTCGATGCGGAGACGCTGGAGCTGCGCTACGGTACAAACGGTATGCCCGATGTCGGCGCAAATCAGATGTACTATAACGCTTCCGTCTCCGGCGCGATAGACACCATACCCGACACGCCGGGACTTGCGGTCTGGCACGACGGGCATATAGGTGTGTACATAGGCAACGGTGAAGTAATAGAGGCAATGGGCACAAAGTACGGTGTGGTCAAGACGCAGCTCGAAGGCCGCGGCTGGACGCACTGGCTTCAGGTGCCATATATTTCTTACGACTAAGAAAACACACCCGGCATAATGCCGAGCGTGTAGATTCACAGCCGTTCGTAGTGCGACCACATACTGAGTATCTTTATTGTCTGAGCTTCTTCAACGACTTCATACACCAAGCGGTGCTGTGCGTTGATCCGGCGGGAGTACAGACCCGAAAGGTCGCCGACAAGTTTCTCGTATGACGGCGGATTCTGAAAAGGATTAACCCTGATGATCTCAATCAGCGCCTTCACCTTGCCGTCAAGGTGCGCCGCCTTGAGCTTCGGCACATCCTTTGCCGCCGCCTTCGTATAAACTATTTTGTACATCACCAGTCTATCTCGTCCTCCGAAACGCACTCGGAGAGCGGCGTAGCCATTCCGTCAAGCAACTTGCTCTTCATCTCGGGATCAGACATGAGGTTCAGCGTCTCTATCATACCGCGATAGTCTTCCTCGCTGAGAACGACAGCATTGCCAGCCTTTGTGCTGATGTTGAGAGGCTCGTTATACTTGATGGTCTGCTCAAGCATGGAGAAAACATTCTTGCGAAAGCTCGTAATATTGGTGTTAAGCAAAGTGATCACCTCCGTATATGTACATTATAGCGTACATATTAACTCGCGTCAACAGAAAAATGATTTGTATTATTCTATGCAGAAATGAATTGAAACAACAAGGGGGAACACGATGAAACAGATAAACATATCCGTCAGCTTCGACGATGAGAAGCTGCGGGCACTGAACAAGTATCTCAAGAAGAAAGAGCTGACAGCCGAAGATGAACTTGCGGCTGCTCTGCTGCACCTTTATGAAAAGCATGTCCCGGCCGCTGTGCGTGAGTACATCGATGAGGACGATGTAGTTGTTCCGGCAAAGCCGAAGCGCACAGCGAAACAGGCAGTGCCGAAGAAAGTTGAAGCGCCGGTGGAAATTGCACCTGCAATTAACAATACGCCAGTCTCTACAGATGGAGGTGAGGAATCATTAGCATCGAAATATTTTGGGACGACCTGAACGAAACTAAGCAGCGCGAGATCATGTCTGCCCTTGGCGACAACGGCAACTATGACGTGATTCCAATTGTAGTTATTGAAACGGAGCAACTCCACAGCTTGGCTGAGGACGATTTCGATTTCGTCGATGAGATTTTGGAATGCGATGACGAATTGAATTTCTACATGGAGCTGCACTGTGACGCCAGAAGTGTTTTTGGTTCACTTGGTGGGATCGCTCCGGAAGATTATCTCAACGTCTACGCAAACTACAATGTTACAACGCGGCAGGTCGACGACACCCTTGACATTATGATCTGCCGCAGTGTCGGCTCTAACGAGGCGGCAGTGTACAAATTATCTGAGGTTGAGAAAGAGATAGTTCTTGAGAAGATGGACGAATACTGCCAAGAGCGTGAAGGCATGACACTCGACGAGTATTGCGAGAAGATACAGACGGAGCTGCAGACCGAATGTCTCATGCCGGAGCTGTAGCCCGTGTTTGCCCACGTGAGGCGCTGTGTGCGCTTTTACGGAGGCAGGTGGGGCGTGGATACCCCGGCAGAAGAACGCGCGGCGTTTGGGGGCGTTTTAGCGGCATTTTCGTCCGGGTGCGCCCGTTCGAAAATGGCACTATGATAAAGGGAGGTACACCCAAGGGCGCACCTCCCACCCACAAAGCCCCGCAACGCGGGTCTTTTTCGACGTTCGGGCAAGGTACACATTTTCAAGCAACTCAAAATTTTAGGTGAACGCAGAGCCGCGAAACGCCCTTGTTTCAAGGGCTTCGGCGGTTCTTCGCGCTTGAGGAGGAGATGATAGAAATAAGCATAGAAAACGTAAAACGCATAGCAGTCTGGCTCAAGCCGGAGCTGTTATCCCGTATGGATGGATGGCTCGAAACTGCCAATTGCAAAAACAGAAGTGAATTCATCACCAAGGCTCTCAGATTTTATATGGGCTACCTTGCAACAGACGACGTCAGTTCATACGTCTGTGAATCTGTATCACAAAACATTCGTGGGATACTGACAGAGAATACGAACAGGCTCTCAAAGCTCATGTTCAAGTGGAGCGTGGAACTGAACATGATGATGCACATAGTCGCTGCGCACTTCAAGGATGACGTCTCTGACCTTCGTGCTCTGCGTGGTTACTCAGCGGATGAAGTCAAGCGCACATACGGAAACATTTCTTTCGATACCGCGCTGGATATTCAGCGCGGCAACTCTGATAACTGATGGCCGGTGTATTTTTCTCCTCGCCGTATCTCAAAGGGGGAAAGCAGTCGGCAAAGCTTGCAAATCTCACAAAGTATATTTCTACTCGCGAGGGTGTCGAGCTGCTCAAAGATACCGACAGCAGCTTGCCCGCGACAAAACAGCAGCAGGATTTTATATCTCGGCTGCTCAAAATGTTTCCCGATACTCGTGGAATGCCGGAGTATGAAGATTACAAAGCAGAGCGCACGCAGAAGAATGCCGCGGAGTTCATTTCTCAGGTGCAGGAGAACTACGGGTACCTTCTGGATAAGCGTGAGAACTACGTTGACTACGTCGCGAACCGCCCCGGCGTGAAGAAACTCGGAGAGCACGGTCTGTGGAATGCAGGCGGTAAAGTGCCTGTGCTGCAAAACGCAATCGATGAGGTCGCTCATCATCAAGGCAATGTCTGGACGCCGGTCATTGCGATACAGCGTTCAGACGCGGAACGCCTCGGCTATGACTCTGCCGAGAGTTGGCGTTCACTCATCTGCTCTGAGCTGGATCGTATAGCTAAAGCGTATAAGATTCTGCCGTCACACTTAAAGTGGTACGCTGCATTCCACGAAAAGGAGCGCAGTGTACATGTGCATCTGGTCATATTCTCGGCTGACCCGAATGAAGGCTATCTAACCAAGCCCGCTATACTTGAGTTGCGGTCTGCGCTCACGCGGCAGATATTCAAGGATGACTTGAAGAATATCTACGTTCAGCAGACTGTGCACCGAGACCAGATTCAGGAGAATGTGCTGGAGGTCATGAATTCCCTAATTAAGCAAATGCAGAATGGTAATTTGAAAAATCCGAAACTCGAACTGCTCATCACTGAGCTTGCCGAGCGTCTGCAAAACTACTCCGGCAAAAAAGTATACGGTTATCTGCCACCGGCCACAAAGCGTATAGTCGATGCCATCGTAGATGAACTCGCAGGCGATGAGCGCGTAGCAGATGCATACTCACTCTGGCAGGATATGCGGGATGAGGTGTTCAGCTTTTACTCGAAAGCAAAACCGGAGCGTGTGCCGCTCTCTCAGCAGAAGGAGTTTAAGCCCGTGCGCAATATGGTCATCCGTGAGGTAGTGCAGATGATGGAGAAATTGCACTCCGAAAATGTTGAGGATTCAAATGGACGGCAGCAGGCTGCGCCAGAATTAGAAACCGCCTCAGAAAACGTATCATCAGATACTGCGCATAACACGCAGCCTCGTCAAGAGTACCGCTCTCCACCACCTGAATCCGTCTCTGCCTGTATGATTCGCATGCTGCACCACATGAGCAACATCTTTCGGGACAACGTCAGTTCTTCCGGTTACCGTGGCTTGCAGCTCGACAGGAAGCGCCGCAAAGAATTGCAGGAGTGGAAGATCGCGCTCGGCCACCGCGAGGACGATCACGAGGATCCTGCAAATTATCCGAAGCCTGCGTATTAGTTTCATCTGCTGCTTTAACGCTGAAAAGTCAATACAGCACAGGAGCGGCTTCCTGCCCGGAAGCCGCTCCTGTATATACTATTTATTTTTCAGCTTCAGCCCATCCTTGAAGGCTTCGCCTACGCGCTCGGTCACTTTGTAATAGCCATGCGTGTACGGATCAAAGGCAATAGCGTTAACAAGCGACATGTCGATTTTTCCGTTCACCATGACACGCTCATCGGCAGTGACGTTCATCACCTTGCCTATAACGCCGCAGCCGTATTCGCTGTCCTGATACTCTATGAATTTGCACTCAAGGCAAATCGGAAACTCGTTTATGATCGGTGCATCCACAGTCTCCGCCTTGCTTGCGGTCAAGCCGCTGCGCGCAAACTTATCTGTCACCTTGTTGCCGGATACATCTCCGAAGTAGTCCGCTTCGGTCAGGTGTTCCGCATCAGCAATACTCACGGTGAAAGCGCCTCTTGCCTTTATATTCTGAACCGTCTTATGCGTCTCAGTAAGATTCAGTGCGACCCTATCGCGCTCCTGCATAGTGCCCCACGCGGCATTCATCACATTCACGCTGCCGTCATCATTATAGGTTGCGATCATCAAAACAGGCATCGGGAAAATGCCCTCTGTAATGTTCAGCTTTGCTCTCATGATAAAAACTCCTCATAAAAAAATATAGACAGGAAGATTCATCCCGTCTATAATTATATCCGCGCGTGAGCGAAATTCAAGTACTGGCAATAAAGATATGTACTTTCTCGAAAGGAAGCGTCAGTCCATGGGATGCATGAGCAGTTATATTGAGAATTCCAACTTTGAGGACACCGGATTTTCCTACACGCTGTCCCTTATATCTGGAAAGCACAAAATGGTGATTTTGTATTGCCTGATGGAGTTTGAGGTCGTGCGTTTCAATGAGCTGAAACGGTATATGAAAAACATCTCGGATAAAACGCTCAGCAGCAACCTGAAAGAGCTTGAGGCGGACAAACTCGTTTTGCGCAGAGAGTACCCTCAGATTCCGCCCAAGGTGGAGTACTCACTGACTGAGCGCGGGAAATCTCTTATGACCGTGCTGGACCAGCTCTGCATCTGGGGCGAAGAGAACAGGCTCTGAGTAAGTATGAGAATGCTGACAAGAAGTGCGTTGAAAGAACAGGCAGCAAAACTGAAAACAGATATTCCCGCAGTATTTTTAGCATTGAAAGATAAACGTACACCGCTCATAGCCAAAACCATTGCTGCGGTCACAGTGGCTTACGCGCTGTCCCCCATTGATCTGATCCCGGATTTCATCCCGGTTCTCGACTATCTTGATAGTGGCAAAGCTGATACAAACGTCGGTGTGGATAGAGTGCAGAAATCAGGCTGCTGACCTTTGGAAATCCGGGCGGCCGAAAAAATGGTATTACGCGATCCCGATAGTGTTTCTGTGGCTGCTGCTGATTTTGTTTATTGTAAAGGCAATATGGTTTTAATGTGCGAGTTCTTCACAAAGCATGTGAAAACTTTCGGTTGCTATTTCAGTGCGTTTGGGTATAATGTGTTGCTCGAAAGGGTGATAAAAATGAAAGCTCGGCAACTGCCGCCATACGAAGAGTTAAGCATAGAAGAGCGTGAACGCTTATATGAACATGGCCTGCCGGTGTATCTCCAGCATGATCTCGACGCATTCAAGGATGGGCTGGAAAATGGCTCGACGCTCATGGACTGCCTATGGGGTGAACTGTACGGCAGCATCAACATTGCGCAGATAGACGACGGCGCAATAACACCTGAACATGCCGACTATCTGCGGCAGAAGTATCTCTGGGGCGAGGATATATAATATCTTAAAGAGGTGATCAACTTAACCTACATACATTTTACAGACGAGCAGAAGCAGTGCGCTGCTTCTGTTGACCTTGAAGCCTTTCTCCGCAGCTGTGGAGAAAGGCTTATTTCGTCCGGCAGGGATAAACGACTTGCCAGCGACCACAGCGTGACCATACGCGGAAATGAGTGGTACGACCATGCCGAGGAAAAAGGCGGCACGGCGATCAGCTTCGTTCAGAGGCACTACGGTATCGGTTATGCCGAAGCCGTGTCCACGCTGCTCGGAGGCGAGCTGGGTGTTGCTTATCCTACGCATTCGGAAAAGCAAGTTGAAGTAAAGTCATTTGCTCTGCCGCCAGCCAGCAAGAATATGCACCGTGTGTTTGCCTACCTCTGCAAGACGCGCGGCATAGACCGAGATGTTGTCTCGGCCTTTGCAAAGGCGCATCTCATATACGAGGATGCGGAATACCACAATGCGGTATTCGTCGGGATGGACTCAGATGGTACTCCTCGTCATGCCCACAAGCGCAGCACTAACAGTGAGGGCAAATCGTTCCGCCAGAACGTTGAGGGCAGTGACCCGAAGCACAGTTTTAATTATGCAGGTACAGATGGGGGCCTCTATGTCTTTGAGGCTCCCATAGATTTGTTATCCTACATTTCGCTTTACCTCTCTGAATGGCAAGCCCACAGCTACGTCGCATGCTGCGGCACAAGTATCCAGCCTGTGCTGGAGCAGCTCCGACGTCAGGACATCGACAGCGTGTATCTCTGTCTGGACAATGACGCTGCTGGGCAGAAAGCCGCACAGCGCATGGAGGCTGAATTATCTGAGCGAGGCGTATATGTTGAGATCGTCGTACCAACACTTAAGGACTGGAACGACGATCTGCGAAGGGAGGCACAGGAATGGACTCAAACCTCTGGACTCTCCTTATAGTTGCAGGATTAGGCTTTGCCGTGATCGGCGGGCTGGCTATGCTCTCAAGCAACTACACCCTTGGCAACATCAAGTCCAAGACCGTCGGCGACGGCCAGCACGGCACTGCTCGCTGGGCGACCGAGAGTGAGATACGCAAAACCTTTGCGTTCGTCCCATTCGATGTATCATCTTGGCGTGAGGGTAAGAACCTGCCTACGGAACAGGGACTTGTGCTCGGCAGCAGAGGAAAGAAAGGCAAGGTCACAGCGCTGGTGGACAGCGACGACGTACATTGCCTCATGATTGGTGCATCCGGCGTCGGCAAGACGGCATACTTTCTGTACCCCAACCTTGAATACGCCTGTGCAAGCGGAATGAGTTTCTTTGCCAGCGATACCAAAGGTGACCTTGCAAGAAATTACGCGACGATAGCCAAGAGATACTACGGTTACGATGTATCTGTCATCGACCTGCGCAACCCCACGCGCTCTGACGGGAGCAATCTGCTCACGCTCATAAACAGGTACATGGATATGGCGTTAGCCGATGAAGCAAATATTGCGGCAAAAGCCAAAGCGGAGAAGTACGCAAAGATCATTGCCAAGACCATCGTTAATCCCAGCGGTGACGATTCAAATCGCGGTCAGAACGCGTATTTCTACGAAGCGGCGGAGGGACTGTTATGTTCCGTTATCCTGCTGCTTTCCGAATTCCTCCCGCCGAATGCCGGTGAACCAGAGAAAAGGCATATAGTTTCGGTGTTCAAGCTCGTGCAGGAGCTGCTCGAACCGTCTGGCGTAAAAGGGAAAACACAGTTTCAGATGCTGATGGGCAGACTGCCGCCAGAGCATAAAGCAAAGTGGTTTGCTGGGGCTGCGCTGAACTCATCCGAACAGGCTATGGCGTCGGTAATGTCCACGGTGCTGTCGCGGCTGAACGCGTTTCTGGACTCGGAGCTTGAGCAGATTCTCTGCTTTGACAGCAGCATGGATGCCGAGAGCTTCGCATCAAAGAAGTCTGCTATCTTCCTTATACTCCCAGAAGAAGATCAGAGTAAAAATTTTATGGCAGGGCTGATGATACAAAACCTCTCACGCGAGCTGTTCTCGGTCGCGGACGAGCACGGCGGCAAGCTGCAGAACCGCGTTGTATTCTTCTGCGATGAGCTTGGCACGATGCCCGCCTTTGATATTCTTCCTCTGTTCAGCGCCGGCCGTTCACGCCGTCTTACGCTTGTACCAATAATCCAGGCACTCGCACAGCTTGAGAAGAATTACGGCAAGGAGGGCGCGGAGATTATTGTGGACAACGTGCAGGATACAATTTTCGGTGGCTTCGCGCCAAACTCACAGACGGCGGAAGTTCTTTCAAAATCTCTCGGAAGCAGAACGGTTCTCTCCGGCTCGGTGAGTCGGAGCAAGGATAATCCGAGCGAGAGCCTGCAAATGATGGAGCGTCCGCTAATGATGGCGGACGAGCTGAAAGCAATACCCAAGGGTACGTTTGTCGTCATGAAAACCGGCAAGCATCCGATGCAAGTAAAGCTGCGGCTGTTTCTCGATTGGGGCATAACCTTTGATGAGCCGTACCAAATCGAGGAGCGCGCCAACCGTAAGATAACCTACGCCGACCGTGACGAACTGATACGGAGCATACTGAAGAAGTATCCGCCGAAAGAGTCGTTGGAGCGTCCCCGTAGCCGTGTGCGGCGGGATGTGCCAACGCAGGAGCAGACTGACTCAAATAAGCCAGAAGCTCTACATATTCCAAAACGGGAGGATTATTCATGAGCTACTTCTCTACGATATACTCTGATAACAGCTTGCCTGTCAGGGCAAAAACGGTGTATATGTATCTGCGTGACCGGTCAGATAAAGAGCGCAAATGCTGGCCTGGGATCAACACCATAGCTGCCGAGCTCAACTGTTCCCGCTCCACGGTCAAACGCGCCCTGCACGACTTGGAGAAGCACGGATATATACAACGGCTGCCGCGATACAGAGAAAGCGGCAGCCGTTCTTCTAATTTGTATGTGCTTGTTGATGATTAAACTTCGAGCTTCCGCCAAGGGGTAACTGCGCCAATACTCTGCACCCAGCCCTGGTTCACAATGGACCACCTTGAAGGGAATACTATAAAAGTTAGTACAGAGAAATGAAAACAGAAAACATACGAAAACGCCTTATGCAAATCCTAATTATTCAATATTTTCCCTGATCCAGTTTTCGATGTGTTCTGCTATGACATCGTTATTGAGATCTTGAAACATAAAATGGTCGTCCCCGCTTATTCCCTCAGCAGGAAGGTCTACCACCGTGCAATACCCTCCGGCCTCGGTATATGATTCGGCAAAGTCATAGCATGCCTGACGCATCATCTGCCACATGCCGGTCGCTTGGATTGCAGGGTCGCCGTTATCTATATAATCACCGAAGTACATGGTTATGGGGATATTCTTTGCAATGACTGTGTCAAAATCCTCCGAGCCTGCCATAGGAGCTCCGCCCGGCTCTATCGCCACGATTGCGGCGATATGATCTGTGTACTGCACTGCGGTCCATCCGGGACCGCCGCCCTGCGAATGTGTGACAAGGATGGAGTCCTTGCCGGTGCGCTCGTACACTTCGTCTATTACTGCAGCCACAGCTTTTGCTACGGTCTCATTATCAAAGTCGCCGCCCATATCCGACTTCATTCCTGTGTCGGGTGTCATCTGGCGGAAGAACTGGTCGATGGAATCAGCGTCATTCGGGAACTGCGAGCCTTCGTTGACAACGGATTCGCCGTTTTCCCAGCGCCCGATCCTGAACTGCGTATACCATCTTTGGTCGAGGGTCTTGGTGCTTATCTCCCCGCTGACCGAAGTCGCTCCTGCTTCGCCGCGCCGCGGCTCGTCTATGAGGAAAACGCTGTGCCCGTCTCTCAGAAACATATTCGACCAGCCTTCACGTCCGTCAGGAGTTGTCATCCAGCCCATGCGGGATTGACCGTAACCGTGGAGGAACACCATCGGCAGCCCAGTCTCGTTCTGTGGAATCTGATAAAAAACATTCGCATGGTCAACATGAGCCGTCTGCCCCGCACCAGTCTCCTCCCACTGGTTCTCTGGGGCGAATATACCGTCCGAGGTGACGGTTATCCCACCGGCCGAGAACATTCCCTGCTCCGCGATGACGAGAGCGCCGTCAGTATTTACCGCTTCAGCGTCCACATTTGCCGTGGAAATGTGGACGGCCTCCGCACTCCTGCTGCCGCAGGCGGCCAACTGCGCCGCGCACAGAGCCGCTATCAGCACGGCGGCTATCTTCTTTGTGTGTTTCATGGTTTTATCCTCCTTGCTTCAGTTATTCGCAAAAACATTTTCGAGCCATGCGGCGTAGTCGTTCACCCAGCCGCCGTCTGAGCCGAAGCCATGCGGCCAGCCGTTCAGCACGATCCTGCCGGTCTCGATCCCCATGCTTTGAATGACGCCGTACTGCTTTTCAAACTGGCTGTAAAACGGGTCCTCGGTGCCGTAGACATAGAACGTCGGCGGGAGATTGCCCTCGGCGAGCCAGTCTGCGTCCATATTGCCGACGCTGAGGCGGCCATAAAACGAGTAGATCATACCGGCGGCAGAGGCGTGAGCCGGGATTTCATCGAGAGCATCCGGCACATATGACGGATCAAGCGCAGTAGGCTTGACATCCTCATCATAGTGCATCAAGAATTCGCCCGCCTGTATACCGCCTGCGGAAAAGCCCATCACGGCGATATCGTCCGGGTCAATGCCGTACACATCGGCATTGCGGCGTATAAAGCGCACTGCCCGCGCGACGTCCAGCGCGCCCTCCTCCTGAGTATACGGCGAGAGGCGGTAGTCCACAATAAAGGTCTGGATGCCCAACTCCCGGAGGGCTGTGGCGGTCGGCAGCGCGTCGGTATAGTTGCCGCGGAACTGGTACGCTCCTCCCGCCATCAGCACTACCGCACCCTTCGGCTCGACGCCGTCCCTTACGGGAATAGCCGTCAGGTACGGGCGGAAATCCCATTTGTCAAAATACCCCGTCATGCTACTCGTAAACTGTGTTCTGGCAGGGGCATTGCCCTCTTCCCAGAGATAGAGCACCTGTATGCCGCTCGGGTCAGCAGGGGTGTTCAGAACCGTCTGCCCGTCCGTCGGCTCCGGGAGCTTCCGGAGCATGTCGCCGCGCGACCAGTCGCTGATTTTCCCGGTGCCGTAATTGTAATCGGCGGGGAAATCATCCGGCGTACTTACGGTATATTCAGACGTTCCGTCTCTCAGATCGTCAGTGTCTGAAACTGTGTTTTTCATATCTGCTGTACCTTCCCTGATTGCGCTTTCGACGGCGCTGACGCCCTCCTCAAGCCCGCCGCGAGGCTCTTCGGCCCCGACCTGAGAACTTCCGCACGCTGCCAGCAAAAGAATCAGCGCACCTGCCGCGACCATTAAAACAATTTTCTTCATAAGTGTTCTCCTTACATACTGGGCTTTCCCCGCCCGGCTCGCGTATATTATAAGGAAAGCGAGACTTGCAAAGAAGTCTCGCTTTGTTCATCAGTATATAGTCAAAGGTTATAATTCATGTTCATGGCTGATCGTATTTCCTTAAATCAGTTCTGAGCATCAGTAGACATTGTTGTTCCTGTTGTCATAAAGCCACTTTGCCAACAGCGCCGCACCGGTTTTCCCGCTTTTGATATCATGGTTAGTCAGCATGCCCAGGTCGCGCTCTATCGGCGGCATGAACGGCCTCATGCATACGTTTTCCGGACATTCGCTTTTATACTGACTTGAAAGAAAGCTGACCCCATAACCGTTTCCAACAAGCGAAAACATGACGGAGCCGTCCTCCACGCGAACGCTGACCTGATCCTTAAACTCGATTTTCTGTCGGCTAATTTCTGCCATAACGCAGTTCTTTTCGTTGAGAGCCGGAAGTATCATACGATAGTCTGTCAACATTTTCAGCGTCACAGCATCTTTATCCGCAAGCGGGCAGTCCTTCGGAAAGATCGCGCAAAACTCTTCTTTCCTCAAAAACGTCCACTTGTGGCTGACGGCAAGCCCTGATGCAAGTCCTCTTTCAACTATGCCAATATCCACGGAGCCTTCCTCGACCCAGAGGGGGATCATGTTGACGCCGACACGCATATCTATGTTGTACATCGGGTACACATCCAGAAAAGCGGGGATTTCTTTTGATATCCAGTTTATAGTCGTACTTGGGTAGGCGGCCAGGCGAATGGTCTCCTTTCCGTTGAGTCTCTGGTTGGAGAGCGATACGATCTTATTATTAAGCTCGTTCATCTTTTCAACCACCGAGTTTATGTACGGAAACACTTCACGCCCCTTAGCAGAGAGCGCAATTCCCTTAGGTGTGCGGTCAAGAAGCTGAACGTTCAGCTCCTCTTCCAGAGATCTCAGCACATACGTCAGCCCGGATTGCGTATATCCAAGCTGGTCTGCCGCAGCGTTTATGCTTCCCGCTCTGACGGTTTCGATAAATGCGTACAGCTTCCTTATGTCCACCCATACTCCCCCTTATAGATGCCGTGCTTTCTATATTCTCATTGATACGCTACGGTTCGTTCCCGGCAGCATTTCCAGAATCAGCAGTGCAGCGATCATTATTATGCCTATATATGAGGATATCATTTCCGGGAAAATTGTCAAGACAGCGCCAACGAAAAGTAGTATTCTTACCGCCACTTTAACACGCTTTTTCAGAATTCCCTCGAAAGAAACTGCAAGTGCAAGCAGCCCCAACACCGTAGTGCCGGCTGCCCATACGATCTGCAAAGGCACGTCCTGAAGAATGATGCCCGGCTTATATATGAACATAAAAGGAAGAATAAATCCGGGAAGCGCAAGCTTTATCGCCTGAATTCCTGTTTTCATCGGCTTTGACTCTGCCAGACCGGACGCGACATAAAAGGCAATCCCAACCGGAGGCGTTATAGGCGCCATGAGACCAAAATAGAAGAGAAACATATGCGCCGATATGACCGGAATCCCGGTTTTGACGAGCGCCGGCGCGACGATTATGGCCATAAGGATATAGACGGATACCGATGGCAGCCCCATACCGAGTATGATCGCACCAACCATGGACAGCAGCAGCAAAGCAAACTGGTTTCCGCCTGAAAGCTCAACCAGAATATTGGAAAAGCGCAGATTTAACCCCGTTGCCGAAAAGACGCCAACAACTATACCTGCGCAGGCACAGGCGCACGCGATAGGCAGTGCAGCTTTTGCCGCGCGCACGAAGATGTTTTTGAACGTCGTCAGTTCGGCTTTCAGGTCTATCCGCTGTCCGTTTATCAGTCTGGCGGCATAGTCCGCGGCTATCAGCGTGACCATCGAATAGAAGCAGGCTCTTGACGCTGATATTTGCAGCACGCACAGCAAAACCACAAGAACCGCGATAGAAATAACATGGTACCAGCCAGATCTGAAAACCTCTCTTCCTTTGGGCCGTTCCTCCTTGGTCATTGCGTTATCCCCGACTCTGACGGCATAGAGATCGGTCGCGGTAAACAGCGAGGCAAAATACAAAACTGCCGGTATCGCCGCAATAAGACATATCTCGCCGTATGGAACTCCTATCATCGCGGCCATTATGAAAGCGGTAGTGCCCATGACAGGCGGCATTAAAAGCCCCCCTGTTGCGGCTGCTGCGACAACTCCGCCCGCAAATTCACCTTTATACCCGCGGGATTTCATAAGGGGTATAGTAAATGTGCCGATAGCGGCAATATTGGCAGTGGCCGAACCGGACACCATGCCGAAGAGCCCCGACGCGACAACGGCTATCTTTGACGCAGCACCGCGCATACCGCCGAATGCGCTGAGCGACATTTTCATTATAAAGTCTCCGCCGCCATATGCGAGCAGGCACTCGCCGAACAGAAGAAACATAAAAACAAAGGTTGCCGACACCCCGGTGCACGAACCGAATATTCCCTCAGAGCTGAGGCAGATAGAAGACAGCGCACGGTTGACAGATATCCCACGGAATCTAAACACACCGGGCATATACGCTCCAAAAACGGCATACAGGATGAACACTGAGGCTATAAGCACCATCCAGATGCCGATGGTTTTATATGTTGTGATAAGTACTATCGTTATAAGAAGCACAGACACTATGATATCCATATTCGTCAGCGAGGTTGAGCGCATGGCAATGCTGTCCCAATTGAGGAAAATATATGCGTTTAGCCCGATACTGACCGCAGCAAGGATAATGAATACGGCTTTTGCCGCTTTGCTGTTTGCTTCATCTACCCAGAAAATGAATACGAGCGCAAAAACGATCCCCAGATGTATAGTGCGCTGCTCAAACGGCGTGAGCGGGATAGTCGCGGCTGTATATATTTCAAACACTGCAAGCACCGCTGCCAGTGCTGTACTGACTATTTTCATTATATTTTTTCTTTTTTTCATTTGCAGCCTCTCAGGTTTCAATCAATACCTATCTCGCGCAGGTACTGAGCCGTGCCCTCGGAAAGCGGTATAAGTCCGCCGGTAAGGCCGGCTGTGTTTGCGGGCGTTGAGGTTTCCGCCCAGCGTGTATTGGTCACAAATTCATCGTGATATTCGTCTAAAATCCGGCATAGCTCATGGCTGACTTCCACCGGAAGCTTTTCGGTCGCCATAAAGCACATAGCCCCGCCAACCGTGCTGACAGGGGGTATCCCCTCGTAGCTGGCGTTCATCTCCACAGGCTTGAGTGCCGTGTTGTTTTCACAGATCGTGCTGATCTCATCGGGAGTAAAGCCTATGACTTTCAATCCTGTTTTGGATGCCTGAAGCTCCATTATAGAGCTGTTCGTTGCTGAGCCGTATATAAAAACCGCGTCAAGCGCACCGTCCTGCATTGAGGACACCGCATCGGACACTGAGAGGTAGTAGGGCTTGAAGTATGTTTCGCCCAATCCGAGCGCTTTCAGTATCTCCACCATTCCGGTGTATACACCGCCGCCCTTTTCGCCGATGTTCACACGTTTTCCGCACAGATCCTCAAGCGTCTCCGCCGGTGAGTTTTTGGGCACGCAGATATAGCAATAGTCCGCGTACATATAGCTCACGATATTCAGCCCCGATACAGGGTGCCCTGCCCAGTCCGCCTCGCCAAGCATCGCTGTCGATGCCACGATATTCGTGCTTATACCGGCGTCGATCTCATTCGCTGCGAGCAGATTTATGTTTTCACTGCTGCCGAGGGTGGTTATTGCGGAGGCTTGGACCGTGTCTGAGTGGTCGTTTATCAGCTCACAAAACGCTGTGACCCACTGGTAAGCCATTCCCGCCGTGCTGGACGCGCCGAACAGCAGATCATATTTTCCTTTCTCCTCTACGCTCTGTTTAGGTCTTGTGCACGAGCTCAGCAATATCACGGAAAAGATCAGCATCATTGCCGCAAGCGATCTGCAAATCTTCTTCATTTTCAGGAACTCCTCTCGTGTCAGAGACAGGCTGCTGCATCTGATACAGCAGCCTGTCCGAATTATATGTCGTTTACAAGGGGTTCGTCAATATATCCGGCGGATCACTTGCTCGCGGGACCGGGGTTGTACTTCTGCCCTTTCACAAGCGCGCCGACGATCGGATGGGGAACATAGAGCTCTTCAAGGAAGGCTATCTCCTCCTGAGAGAGCTTTACATTGAGAGCCGCAACCGCGTCGTCAAGGTGCCACGGCTCGGTCGCGCCGAAAATGGGAGCAAGCACCGGGGACTTGCTCAGCAGCCACGCCGTGGATATCTGAACCATGGGAAGACCTCTCTTCTTTGCCAGCTCCTCAATGCGGTCAATTATCGGCTTGTCGATCTCCGCCGTCTGCGCATACTTTTCAGCGGTCTTGTAGTCGTTGGTGTTTCTGTTGTGCTTCTCGCCGTAGGGGTGCGTGCAGTTGCCGGAAGCGTTCGGGCTGTACGGAGTGCAGACGAGGCCAAGATCCTCGCATGCGGGCAGCATCTCGCGCTCGTCCTCGCGGTAAAGCAGATTGAGATGGTTCTGCATGGAAATAAAGTTCACCCAATCGTGCTTTTCAGCGCAGCAGTACGCTTTCATAAGCTGCCATGCGAACATTGCGGATGCGCCGATGTAGCGCGCCTTACCGGCCTTGACAACATCGTTCATCGCCTCCATGGTCTCTTCAATGGGGGTCTCCCAGTCCCATCTATGGAGTATGTAAACATCAACATAATCCATCTGGAGGCGCTTGAGGGACTTGTCTATCTCGCTCATTATGGCCTTTCTGGAGCTGCCGGCCATGTTGGGACCCTTTGCCATGCGCTGATTCACCTTTGTCTGGATAACAAGCTCATCGCGGTTGGGTTTGAGGCGCTTGAGGGACTCGCCGAGGATTTCTTCACTTGCGCCGAGGGAATACATGTTTGCTGTGTCATACCAGTTTATGCCAAGGTCAAGTGCGTGCTTTACGACCTCGTCCGCCTTGTCCTGACCGATGAGCCAAGGTCTGCCCCAGCGATCAAGAGTGCCGAAGCCCATCGTTCCAAGACATATTCTGGACACGTCAAGACCGCTCTTGCCGTACTTTATGTACTCCATGCTGCCGCCGAGAGAGCTGGCGGGGAAATTAGTGGCTATAAGTTCCATTTTTGTTTTTCCTTTCAAATTATAATTTATTTACTGTACGCCCGCAAGCGTAAGAGGCAGGGTGATGCATATCGCACATACGATGGGAATAACAAAGCCGCAGACAAAGGTAGCGCCGTAGGAACGCTTGAAATCCGTGTCGAACATCGCCATCATGGAGTTGATAGCGCCGTTGTGGGGCAGTGCCGACCACGGAGCCGCAAACACGGCGATCATTCTGTGATATGCTGCCGCAGTGTACTGACCGGCAGCTATGGAGGTGTTTATTGCCGGCATAAGGATCTCGGTGCAGGCAGATATACCAGCGTTCGCGGAGCCCATGAAGCCAGCGAAGATGCCCGCCGTGAGCGTGGAGGCAATCATAGTGTTGAGCGTTCCGGAAGCAAGCAGCCCCTCTATTGCCGTGTACATCGGCGTGACCTTTATTGCGCCGCCGATACCAGCCATTGCGGCCAGTGCCACAACGGGAGCAATACCCTCATAGCAGCCCTTTGTAAAGTCGCTGAACCAGCGCTTCTTATCAAACATCTTCCAGTTGGCTATGATGCAGGAGAACGCGCCGAGGAACATCGCAAGGGACGCGGAGAAAGAGAAGACATTGTAGCATACAAAAACGAGGACGACAGGGATAAGCGCAACTATGACGGAAGGTGCCTTGACCTCATGCTCGGCATCGTTCTTGCCAAGCATATGTTCTGCCTTGAAAGTACGGCCCTGCTTCTTCCAGCGTCTGAGAATAATCTCCTGATAAGCAATTATCGCAACCGTTACAACGACGGTGGTTATCATGCCAGAGACCATACCGGCAGTGGAGCTTGTGCCGAGCGCCGTCTGCAAAAGGGCGTTCGTCGGGGACGGGAACATCGGCGCGAAGGTAGCGACGGTGTAGCACACGCCGACTATGCAGGCGAGCAGTATGTCCTCGCTGTAATCGGCCTCTTTGCAGAGGTATATGCCGATAGCAAAGGTGAGGGAATACGCGCCGACGCTCATGCCGCCAAGGCGGAGCACAAGGCAGATGAGAAACAGCGAGATGGGCATATGCTTTGCCGGGATAAGCTTGGAAATGCTGTTTGCAATAACCTCAGCCGAGCGGGTGTTGACCATCACGCGGCTCAGCAGGCAGCAGGACACGAATGTCAGCAGATTTGACTTCACGCTTGTGGCAAAGAATGCGGAATATTCGCTTGCAAGCCCCTGATTATATCCAACACCGCAGAAGAGGCAGATGATGAGCGCGCATATTGGACCCGCCAGCAACGGCTTCATACCCTTGAACATTGCTATAACAGTGAACACAACCGCAACACCAACGCCAATGGCGCTGATTACTACTGGATTCATATGTGAATCTCCTTTATATTTTTTGTTGTTAAAAAAACGACTTTTGTTCCTATTAGCATGGTCAATGGAGCCACGCTCCGTTGACCATGCTGTGCTTAGTAAGAGATCTTTACGCCGTTGTAAGCGTCAGTTATCAGTTTTTTGTATTCCTCTATTGTTGCTTTTCTCGGCGGTGCACCCGCGCTGGAGCCGTGCTCGCTCTTGTCCTTGGAGGAAGCAGCAAGCTCATCCAAGCAGTCGAGTGTCATGCCAAGCTCCTTGTAGCTTGCGGGCAGGCCGAGGTCGTCCCTGACCTGCTGTATGGCCAGAACAAGCTGCTTGGCCGCTTCAAGGTCGCTCTTCCCGTCGACATCCAGATCCATGGCCCGCGCAAGATCCGCAAGCTTTTTCTGGCTTCCCTCAAGGTTGAAGTTCAGCACGTGCGGCAGCGAAACGCCGAGAGCCGTGCCGTGATGAATATTGTGGAATCTTCCGCCGACGGAGCGCGCGATGCAGTGCGCATCGCCCGTGCCAATGGACGTGCATGCCATGCACCCAAGGCTCGTCGCGAGCAGCAGCGCACCAGCTGCTTCCAGATCGGTATTGTCATTATAGAAGCGGACAAGGTTGCGGCTCATCAGTTCAAAAGCTTTCAGGCTGAGTGTCTCCGTGATAGCGTTGGCCTTCGCGTTTATGTAGCCTTCAACCGCATGCGTCAGAGAATCGAAGCCCACTGCAGGAATAAGGTGCTTGGGCGTGTTCAGAAGATTCTCGGGGTAGATGATCGACACATCGGGTGCCGCTTTATCATCTAGAACCTGCGCCTTCGTGTGCTTCTCGGAGTCGACGATGGCGAGGAACTTGGTTATATCCGCGCCGGAGCCTGCCGTGGTGGGTATTGCGATCGTCGGCAGAGGGGCGTTGGGAACGAGGTTAACCCCAAAGTAATCCCGTATTCTGCCGCCGTTTGTGGCGAGGATAGCCGCCGCTTTCGCGGTGTCAAGGGTGCTGCCGCCGCCGAAACCGATGACCGCGTCGCAGCCCGTGCCTGCCATCTTCGCTGCGACCTTATCCATGGATATATCGTCCGGGTTAAGCTCAGCCTCAGCGCACTCCACGTAAGGGAAACCGGCCTCGTCCATGGCAGACTTAAGATTTTTGTATATCTCCAGCTTTGCAAGCCCCGGATCGGTCACAAGGAAGGCCTTTGTCACCTTGAGATAGTCTTTTGCGGATTTAAGGCTTTCTGCAAGATGATGGGTAAACACTATCTTGTTCGTGCAGAGAAATTCAAACTCTTTCATGCGAAAACCTCCGGTTTAAAGTTTAAGATCAAAGATTTCTTGCTATCATGTAGGCGGCGCCAGTCGCATCGCCTATACGGCCGGGATTGGTGCAGTCGCCGACGTGAACGACCTTGGTGAAGCGGCCGCGCAGTTCATTGAGCAGCGAGAGGTCGGGGCGAATACCCAGTGAAAGGACAGTGGCGTCAACAGGGATCTCGTAGGGGCCGGATTTGCCATCATTCTCTTTCGCGTCCTCGACACCTGCAATGTTCTTGATGCCCTCAAGCCCCGTGCCTATGTAGTTGACGTCTGCCGGGCTGACAACGATAGCGCCGTCCTTTATCTCCTGAAGCGCTGTGTTGACCTTTATGATCGCGCCTTTTGCCTCAAGCTGGCGTCTGGTGCGGCGGACATTATAGAAGTAAATGCCGTTTCCGATGAGGGGCATCATCTCAATGACCGTCACCTTGTTGCCGTCCTCGGCAAGACGCTCCGCAGTCTCCAGTCCGGTCATGCCGCCACCGATAACGGCCACATTCTTACCGGTCATCTTTACCGCACCCTTGAGGACGTCAAAGCAGGCAATGCCCTTTTCTATGCCGGGAATGCGCCCCGGAACTATGGGCTGGCCGCCGCACGCAAGCACAACAGCGTAGGGATTAAGCTCCTTCAGCTCGTCCAGCTTTTCAGCAGTTATCTCGGTGTTGAGGAAAACTTCGATATTCTTGTTCTTCTCCACCATATGCTTGTAGTACGCAATCAGGTTGTCCATGCGGAACTTGTTGGGCGCCTTGTTCGCCAGATTCAGGCTGCCGCAGAGTTCGCTGCGCTTATCATAGAGCTTTACTTTGAAGCCGCGCTCCGTGAGCGTCAGGGCAGACTGTATGCCGGCAGGACCTGCGCCGATAACGATGACCGTGCCCTCGCCCCTTTCCATCGGCGCCTTCACGTCTATTTCTCTGCCAAGTGTGGGGTTGACAGCGCAGCGCACCTGCGCCTGGTCAGCGGTGACGCGATGCACGCACCAGTTGCAGGATATGCACGGACGTATATCCTCCGCGCGTCCCTCCATCGCCTTGTTGCACCACTCGGGGTCAGCGCTGTGCTGGCGGCCCATTATAACGAAGTCATATATATTCTCCTCAAGAAGCTTCTCCGCCTCGTCCGGGGTCTTCACTTCATTCGGACCGTAGATGGGGACATGGAGGACTTCCTTGAAACGCTTGAAATACTCATTGCGCCAGCCGCAGTGCATATCCGGCGCACCAGTGCGCTCCTCAACACCGATGGAGAAGTGGAACGCATCCACGCCCTTTGTCTCAAGGTACTTGGTTATTTCTATCATGTCCTCAAGCGTAGGTTCGCCTTCCATGTCTTCCTTGTCAAAAAGATGTACACGCACCGTTACGGGGAAACTTGCCGGGACCTTCTGGCGAATCTTCTGGATGGTCTCGACTACGATCCGGCATCTGTTTTCCATGCTCCCGCCATACTCGTCGGTACGGCAGTTTCTGGTGGGGCTTATGAACTGATGGAACATAAACCAGTGGGCGCAGTGGAGCTCAACGCCGTCACAGCCGGCATAATAGGCGTGCTCGGCCGCGTTTGCGAACGCATCCTCAATGATCTGTATGTCTTCCTTGGTCATCTCGCGGCAGGGAGCGAAGTTACGTGCAGCAAGCTGCGGAGTTATAGCGCTCGCGGACATAGGCACATGACCGCTGTTGAACTTGGGGCTGGACTTCCTTCCGGGGTGGTTGAGCTGAACGAACACCTTGCCGCCATAGCCGTGCACCCGCTCGGCAAGGATAGACATTGCATGGCGGTCGTCAAGGTTCTTGAGGAACGTCTGACCGGACATTGCAACACCGCCGTATTCCGGCCCGATAACGCCGACGAAGCCGACTATTACAAGACCCGTGCCGCCTTTTGCCTTGGATGCGTAGTATTCAACGCCGCGTGCGGTCATCTCGCCGGATGCCTGTCCAAGGCAATCGTCCATCGGCGACATGATAACTCTGTTTCTCAGCTCGCACCCGTTGATCTTTCCGGGGGTAAAAAGTTTTTCGTACATGCTGTTGTCTCCTTTTCTTTGCTGTTGCCTCACTCACCTCGGCCGCCGGGAGTAAAGCTTTGACTTTGCTGTGTCTGATAAAATATTAGCACATGTTTGTTCCAGACATGTAGTTTGAATTTCTTATACCGTTATGAGAAATTTTTCGCAATCTTTTTTCGCGCAATTTGTGTCGGCTTGACAAGCGGCACAAATCACCATAAAATATACATATCTCTTCCACAAGGCGGTGACATATGTACAACCCACAGCTTGAGACCTTCATCCGCGTGGCGGATGCGGGCAGCTTCAGCAAGGCGGCAGAGGAAGCATTCATTACCCCGACCGCTGTGATAAAGCAGATAAACATCCTTGAGGACTCCCTCGGCGTGAAGCTCTTCGACCGGTCGCACCGCGGGCTGACGCTGACAAAGGCGGGGTGCTCCCTGTATCAGGACGCGAAGTATATCATCCGCTACTGCAAGTACTCCGTGACGCGGGCGAAAAACGCCATGCAGGAGGATATGAACGTCATACGCGTCGGCTCATCGCCAATGACACCGGCGCAACTTCTGATGGAGCTGTGGTCGAGGATCCAGCAGCGCTATCCCGACATGAAATTTCAGATAGTCCCGTTTGAAAACACGCCTGAGAACGCGCGGGAAATACTTGCAAACCTCGGTCAGAATATTGACGTCATCGGCGGGATATTCGACGAGACGATGCTGCACCTGCGCGGCTGCGCTGGGCTAGAGCTTGTGCGCGGCCCGTTCTACTGCGCCGTCTCCATCCACCACCGCTTGGCGGCGAAAGACAAGCTGCAGCTTACGGACCTCTACGGCGAGAACCTGCTGCTGATGCGCCGCGGCTGGAGCCACTATGTCGATCAGCTCAGGGATGATCTCTGGCAGCACCACCCGCAGATACACATAGTAGACTTCGACTTTTATAATATGGATGTGCTGAACCGCTGCGAGAACTCCAACGATCTGCTGCTGGCTATTCCCGGCTGGGCGAACGTGCATCCGCTGCTGAAGCTTCTCCCGGTCGACTGGGATTACAGCATCCCTTACGGCATTCTCCACTCTCCCACACCGTCCCCGACCGTCCAGCGCTTTCTTGACGCGGCTAAAGAGGTCGGCAAGGAACTGTACGGTTGATGCAAAAACGATTATAAGTCCAAGGTATATACTGATGAACAAAGCGAGACTTCCGCGGAAGTCCCGCTTTTGCTATGATGTAGCCACAAAGGGAATTGAAGGAGACAGTGATATGAATAATTTCATCTTCGCAAATAAAACCAAGGTCTATTTCGGCAAGGGCGGCGTCAAGGAGTATCTCGGCAGTCTGCTGCAAAACTACGGCGATACGGTCATGCTCGCCTACGGGCGCGAATCTGCAAAGTGCAACGGCGTATATGACGAGGTCGCGGGTATACTCCGCGCGCAGGGCAAAACTGTTGTGGACTTCTCCGGCATCATGCCGAACCCCACCTATGCCAAGGTGCAGGAGGGCGCAAAGCTCGCGCGGGAGAAACACGTTGACCTCATCCTCGCCGTGGGCGGCGGCTCGGTTTCCGACTGCTGCAAGGTCATCGCCGCGCAGGCAAAGCTCTCTCAGGATATATGGGACATGGAGGTCGTAAAGCACACCTATCCCACGGAATTCATCCCGCTCGGCACGATCATGACGGTGTTCGGCACTGGCTCCGAGATGAACAACGGCGCGGTCATCACGCACGAGCCGAAAAAGCAGAAGGCCGGTATCTGGGCGGCGCAGGCAGATTTTGCCTTCCTCGACCCGATGTACACCATGTCCGTACCGCACGACCAGCTCATCTCAGGCGCGTTCGATACCCTGAGCCACGCGATGGAAACTTACTTCGGAAAGCCCGATGAGAATAACCTCTCCGACGAGATGAACGAGGCGATAATGCGCAGCGTCATCCGCAACATCCGCGTCCTGCTCAAGACGCCGAACGATTACGACGCGCGCAGCGAGCTTGCGTGGGCGTCCGCGATGGCGGAAAACGGCGTGCTGAAGATCGGCAAGGTCACGGACTTTCAGGCGCACATGATAGAGCACCAGCTCGGCGCATACACCGACTGTAACCACGGCAAGGGGCTGGCGGTCATACAGCCGGTGCTGTACCGGCACATATACGCCAGCGGCGCAGCGCGCTTTGCCCGCTTCTCCGAGAACGTCTGGGGCATAGCGCCGAAGGCGACGGACGAGGAGACTGCCCGCGCAGGAGTCGAAGCGCTGGCTGACTTCGTAAAGGAGATCGGTCTGCCGACGAGCTTTGCACAGCTCGGTATACCGGCCGGCACCGACCTGCGCGCCGTCGCGGACTCGGTCGTTACCACCGCGGGCTGCTGCAAGAAGCTGACGGCGGACGAGATATACGAGATACTGCTGGAGTGCAGATAACATATAACCCCAAGGTATAAACTGATGAACGAAGCGAGACTTCTGTCAAGCTTCCATCAGACTTATAATATAGCCACAGACAAAGGAAAGGCAGGCGACATAGTTGAAAATGAAGACAATGACTATTCTGATCCTTATCCTCCTTGCCATGCCGCTCTCCGGATGCGCGGGGCGAGTAAGTGCAGCGAGTGAGCTTCAGGCTCCCGACAGTACCGCGGCGCTGCCGGAGCATATACCGGTCGAGCCTGTGACTGGCAGCACGAAGATCGCCGATGTCATAAACGATCCGCTGCTCGGCGACTACGGACGTCTGCTTTTCCCGACGGACAGCGGATATTACAGCGGAGACACGCTCTCCGAATTGCGCCTTGTGTGGTACAGCAACATCGACCCGGATGAAACGGTGGAGATAGTGAACTATGTGCGCGGCCGCGCCGCGGCTGGGGAAACAGTGTTCTACGATATCTACACCGAGGAGGAAAAGGCAGCCGACCCCGCAAAACGGGACACGGGTCTGTTCTTCTTCAAGGGCACGCCCGGCGAGCGCTTCGCCGTGTGCAATGCCGGAGGCGGCTTTGCCTACGTCGGCGCGATGCAGGACAGCTTCCCGCATGCGCTGGAGCTGTCAAAGCTCGGGTACAATGCCTTCGCGCTGATATACCGCCCCGGTGCGCAGACCGCCTGTGAGGATCTCGCCCGCGCACTCAGCTTTGTCTTTGAGAACGCAGATGAGCTTGAAGTCAATACCGACGGCTACTCCCTCTGGGGCGGCTCGGCGGGCGCGCGGATGGCCGCGTGGCTCGGCACCTACGGCGCGGCGGCCTTCGGCGGAGATGAGCTTCCGCAGCCAGCGGCGGTTATGATGCAGTACACCGGGCACAGCGAATACTCCGCAAATGACCCCGCCACTTACGCCTGTGTCGGCAAAAGCGACGGCATCGCAAACTGGCGCACGATGGAGCTGCGCCTGAAGAAAATGAGCGAGCTTGGAATAGACACGGAGTTCCACGTATACGACGGGCTGAGCCACGGCTTCGGGCTCGGCACGGGAACGATAGCCGAGGGCTGGCTGAACGACGCCGTGTCATTCTGGCAGCGGCAGTGCGAAAAAGCATAAGGGCTTCTGCATCTGCCCATAAAATAATCAGAAAAGGAGAAGAAAAAATGTCCGCATTTGAGTACAGAGATTTCAATGAAGTCAAGGCTGAAAACACCCATAACGACAATCCTTACGGTCTTGTTTACTCCGGGGCTATAAAGGAAAATGTCCCCGGTAAGGTCAACATCATCCCGATATCCTATCCGCTCAACGGCCTGAAAATCGCAGCGAACGTCTATGTCCCGGCAGGGTATGATAAGGACGGCGGAAAGAGTTATCCTGCGGTCGTCGTGGCGCACCCGAACGGCGGCGTCAAGGAGCAGGTCGCCGGACTCTACGCCCAGCGCCTTGCTGAAAACGGCTATATCACGATGGCGATGGACGCGGCCTATCAGGGCGGCAGCGAAGGTCTGCCACGCAACACCGATAAGCCCGCAAACCGCATCGAGGATATTCACCGCGCGGCGGACATCCTCTCCGTTTTCCCCGGTGTCGACAGCGAGTGCCTCGGCATCCTCGGTATCTGCGGAGGCGGCGGGTACACAATAAAGGCCGCTCAGACGGACAAGCGCTTCAAAGCGGTCGCAACGCTGTCGATGTTCAACACTGGCGTTGTCCGCCGCAACGGATTTCTTGACGGGCAGACCGCGACGATCCAGGAGCGTCTGCGTCAGGCATCAAAGGCGAGACAGCAGGAAGCCGACGGCGGCGAAGTCCTCTACACGCCGAACATGTGCCTCATGCCGGAGGAGGAAGCCGAGAAGCTGACCTACGACCTCTACCGTGACGGATACTTCTACTACGGCAAGACCCACGCGCATCCGAAATCCACGTTCAGCTTCACGGTGTCCAGCCTCATCGACCTGATGAGCTTTGACGCGGCGGACAATGCTGAACTCATAGATCAGCCCCTGCTGATGATGGCGGGCAGCCGCGCCGACACCTTCTATATGACCGAGCGCGTCTTTGCCGCCGCTGCCGGCACAAACGATAAGGAGCTGTTCCTCCTCGACGGGGCAAGCCACATAGAGACCTACTGGAAGCCCGAATACGTCGACAAGGCTGTAAGTAAGCTGGTGTCCTTCTTCGGAAGCCGCCTTTGATTAGATAACACATCAAATATACGGAGGTAAAAAACCATGAAAAAACTGACTTCTATCCTTCTTCTCGCCGCTCTGGCGCTCAGCCTTGCTGCCTGCGGCAGCAGCGCGCCCGCAAACACTCCCGCTCCCACCACCGCTCCTGCAGAGGCGACCGAAGCTCCCGCCGACACTGCTGCCGAGACTCCCGCAGATACTGCCGAGGCAGCCGCCCCGGAGACCGGTAAGGTGCTCGTCGTCTACTATTCAGCGTCCGGCAACACCGCGCGTGTGGCAAACGACATTGCAGAAGCCGCCGGTGCCGACGTGTTCGAGATCGTCCCCGTCGAGCCTTACACTTCTGACGATCTGAACTGGACAAATCAGTCGAGCCGTGTCAGCGTCGAGCACGACAACCCCGATGCAAGGACTGTCGAGCTGGTCTCCACCGAAGTCCCTGATTGGGACAGCTACTCCACTGTTTTCATCGGCTACCCCATCTGGTGGGGCATCGCCGCATGGCCTGTGAACGGCTTCGTCAGCGCAAATGACTTCACCGGCAAGACCGTCATCCCCTTTGCGACCTCGTCCAGCTCCGGCATGGGTGAGAGCGGCGCTCTGCTTGCGCAGCTCGCAAGCACCGGCGATTGGCAGGTCGGCCAGCGCTTCTCCTCCGGCGCGTCCGCTTCCGACGTGCAGGACTGGGTGAACGGGCTGGACTTGGGATAAGCAAGGCTCAGACCCATATTGACACTGCGATAGACGTACTCTTTTTCCTCTCCATATTTTTATCCTCAGCAGCCCTCGCGGACGAGTTCTTTCCAACCCGTCCGCGGGGAAAAAACCAACAAAAGGAGGAGCGCTTATGAAGCGATTCATTGCTCTCTTAGCTGCGATAGCAGTTGCCGTAACATTCATATCATTCGAGCGAAACGCGAACGCCGATTCTGCCGCTTCGACTGAAAGCCCCGCAGACTCCGTGCAGAGTACGACGGCGGGAGACAAGATACTTGTTGCTTATTTCACTGCCGCCGAAAACAGCGGCGTCGACGCCGTTTCCTCCGCGAGCTATACGACGGTCAACGGCGAGAGCGTCGGCACGGTGCGTGCCATCGCGGATGTTATCGCCGCGCGTACCGGCGGCGACCTGTTCTCGATACGTACCTCCGTTGTTTACCCGACTGACCGCGAGGCACTTATAGAGTACGCCTCCGAGGAACAGACTGATAATGCCCGCCCGGAGCTTATAACCGAGATAGACGATCTGTCGCAGTACGGCACTATCTTTATCGGCTACCCGATCTGGTGGTACGATATGCCGCAGGTCATGTACAGCTTCTTTGACACTTATGACTTCACGGGCAAGACCATCATCCCCTTTGCCACGCACAACGGCAGCGGCCTTTCCGGTACGGCCCGTACCATCGGCGAGCTTGAGCCGGGCGCAACGGTCGTTACCTCCGGCTTCTCGGTGAATGAGCGCGACGCAGGAGACGCGGCAGCCGATGTTGCAGACTGGCTGCATACCCTCGGCTATAAGGCACCGCCGAGAACGGCGGATACCGCCGCAGAAGTCTCCATCCCCGCATCTGGAATGCACAAAGAACAAATACTCTCCGGCGCGGAGGGCGACATTCATTACAGCTTTTATATCCCCGAAAACTATGATCCCGCGAAAAAGTACCCGCTGATGATGGTCATGCCGGGCTACGACATGATGTGGTTCGGCGAGTCCTCCTCCGGCAGCAATCTCGGCTGGAGCGGCTTTCTCTCATGGACAGAGCTTGACGAGGACATGATCGTCGTCTCCGCGCAGCTTGAGGACTGGGGCGCAAAGTCCGCACGTCAGGCGATAGAGCTGACGGAATACTTCATTGATAACTACGCCGTCGACGCCTCGCGCGTTTATGCCGCCGGTTATTCCGCGGGCGGCGAGACGATGTCCCAAGCCGTCTCCATGCGCCCCGACCTTTTTGCCGCATATCTGCACGGCGCGTCGCAGTGGGACGGGGACTATGCGCCCATTGCGGAAAACGGTGTTGCCGTCTATATCTACATGGCCGAGGGCGACGAATATTATGGCTCCGCCAAGGCGCGCAGTGCATACGAGGGGCTGTATCAGGCCTATCGCGACGCTGGCTGGAGTGATGACGATATCTCTTCCGTGCTGCGCCTTGAGATGCCCGGCAACGAATTTTTCAACAGCCGCGGGATATACAACTACCACGGCGGAGCGAACATTCTCTTTGACGATGCCGAGAATCTCGAATGGATCACGGCTCATTCCAAATGATAATGGAGGCAGACCTTGAGAAATAAAACCAGGATCGCCGTTGACGCGGGCATGACGCTCTCGCTGTTGTTCCTGATGACCTATGGGCTTATCAGCGAAAAGGCGCATGAGTGGATAGGCATACTGATGTTCACGCTGTTTATCATGCACCATGCGCTCAACCGGAAGTGGCTCGCCGCTGTGCCGCGCGGACGGTATAACCGGTTGCGCACGGTGCAGACCGTTCTCGCCGCGCTGATACTGCTGTGCATGCTCGGCTCCGCCGCAAGCGGTGTTATCCTCTCGCGTTATGTGTTTGCGGGACTGAGCTTCCGCGGGCTTGTATCCGTGGCAAGAAAGGTACACATGCTGTGCGCGTACTGGGGCTATGCCCTGATGAGCGTACACCTTGGGCTGCACTGGAGCATGATCTCCGCAAGGCTCCGGCAGCGTGTGCATCTCCCGGACGGAGTATTGCGGCCCGTCGGGCTTGCCGCTGCGATCTACGGCGTCTACGCTTTCTATAAGCGCAGTATCTGGCAGTACATGTTTCTCATAAGCCACTTCGTTTTCTTTGATTACAGTGAGCCGGTCATATTCTTCTTTCTTGACTATATCGCGGTCATGTGGATGTTCGCGTATATAGGAAACGCAGTAATGGCGCTGCTTAAAAAGCGGCCTGAAAATAAAAACAATATCCGGAGGACACAGAAATGAACATTCTCTTTATTAACGGCAGCCCGAACAAAAACGGCAATACCGCCGCGCTCGCGGCCGAGCTGCTGGCGGGCAAGGACTACAAGACCCTGATGCTGACGGACTACACCATCGGTAGCTACGGTCAGCAGCTCGCGGGTGACGGACTTGCCGACGTCATCGCCGAAATGAAAAAGGCCGACGTTATCGTCGTCGGCTCACCCGTATACTGGCACAATATCTGCGGCAGCGTCCGCAACGTGCTCGACCGTTTTTACGGCGCGGTCGATGAGGGCGAGCTTGCCGGGCGTAAACTGTACTTCGTGTTTCAGGGCGGAGCACCCGAGAAATGGATGCTCGAAGCCGGAGAGTACACAATGAAGCGCTTTGCCGCGCTCTACGGCATGAACTACGGCGGCATGGTCACGACCCGCCGCGAGGCCGCCGCGCTTGGAAAGCATATTTAAATTTAAGGAGGAATTGATCATGAAATACGCACAGCTCAATAATGGCGTGAAGATGCCCATGGAGGGCGTCGGAACCTTTCTCATGTCCCCGGACGAGGCGGAGGCCTCTGCACTCAGCGCGCTTCAGAGCGGCTATCGTCTTATAGATACCGCGAACGCCTACGTCAACGAGAAAGCCGTAGGCCGCGCTATGAAAAAGTCCGGCGTACCGCGCGAGGAAATATTCCTCGAAACCAAGCTGTGGCCTTCGTTCTATGAGCAGGACGATGCTGTGGACAAGACGCTCCAGCGGCTCAATACCGATTATATCGACCTGCTGCTCATCCACCAGCCCGCCGGGAATTATGTTGCCGGTTATCGTCTGATGGAAAAGGCGTACAAGGAAGGCAAGGTGCGTGCAATCGGTCTTTCAAACTTCAAGAAGGAGCAGATTGAAGAGATACTGTCCCTGTGCGAAGTGAAGCCCACCATATTGCAGACTGAGCTGCATCCGTACAATCAGGAGCCGGATCTTAAAGCCTTTTTGAGCAAAAACGGCATGGCCGCACAGGCGTGGTATCCTCTCGGGCACGGCGACAGGGCGCTGCGTGAAGAGCCGCTGTTTGCCAAGCTCGGTGAGAAATACGGGAAAACTTCCACTCAGATCATTCTGCGCTGGCATATACAGGCAGGAAACGTTGTTATACCCGGCTCGAAGAATCCCGAACATATCAAATCAAACTTTGATCTGTTCGATTTTGAGCTGACTGCCGATGAAATGGCACAGATCGCCGCAATGAACCAGAACAAGCGCTACTATACCAGCACTCCGGAGCTGCTGAAGAAGTACGCGGAAATGGTTCCTCCGGTCGACAAGCAGAAGTAAAACGTGGAATACCCTACCGTCAGTCAGCAAAAAGGAAGGTAAGTAAAATGAGAGTTCTTATGGTGGTCGGCAGCCCACACAAGGAGGGCTGTGTTTACACCGCGCTGTGCGAGGTCGCTTCGGCGCTGAATGCCGAGGGCATTGATACAGACTTTTTCTGGATAGGCAACAAGCCCATCGGCGGCTGTATTGGCTGCCACGGCTGCGCAAAGAAGCACCGGTGCGTCTTTGACGACAAGGTAAATGAGTTCCTCAGCATCGCCGGGGACTATGACGGCTTTGTATTCGGTACGCCTGTGCATTGGGCAAGCGCCGCCGGTGCGATGAGCGCGTTTCTGGACCGCGTGTTCTATGCGGATTTCTGCGGCGGACTGAACAGCTTTCTGCTCAAGCCCGCGGCAGCGGTAGTCACCGCGCGCCGTGCCGGCACGACCGCGACCTGGGATCAGATAAATAAGTATTTCGGGCTTATGCAGATGCCCATCATTACCTCGCGCTACTGGAACATGGCCTTCGGCGCAAATCCTGAGGAACTGAAAAAGGACATGGAGGGCATGCAGATCATGCGCATCCTCGGCAAGAACATGGCGTGGTTCCTCAAGTGCAAGCAGGCCGGCGAAAAGGCCGGTATCGCCCTGCCGGAGCAGGAGAAGATCGATTTCACGAACTTCATAAGGAACGATCTATGATGCTGCTCCGCAAAAGCTGCGGCAGCAGAATGTATGAAAAGGTGCAGGCAGCAGTCTGCACCTTTTCACTTAGTTCGAGAAAATTTCTACCTTATATCCACTCCGCACCATAATTATTACAATTAGCGTGTTTACACATGCTAAACCTAATATTAAAATGCAAAAGAGGCGAGAACAATTTACTACAAAGACTATTATCTCGCTCCCGAAAATCTCTACGTGCTTCTTGGACAAAGCATAAGAAAGCTGCGCATAAAAAACAAGCAGACACAAGCCCAACTGGCCGAATTAATTCACATCGATCAAAAACAAATATCAATGATTGAATCGGGACGAGTTCAAGCAAGGCTGTCCACTTATCTGCATATTGCAAATGCGTTCGGAGTTTCCATTGACAGTTTACTCGCTGATGCATTGCTCGTTACTCCAAAAATCAAGGATACAGATTATCTATCAGGGAAAAGCGAGCAACAATTCATTCAAAATGTAGTAAAAGCGGCAATATGCTACCTCAAAGAAAAAGAAACATGACATCCATATTTGAATGCCATGTTTCTTCATGTGAAGTTTTCATCAGATAATACCATCTCAATAAAGGCTATTATCATTTTCCGCTGTTTCAGCGAGCACGTTGCAGTCAGTCGGGATATACGTGCTAAATCGTTGTCGACGGAGTACTGCTCAGGATAAACAATTCGATCTGCCGGCGCGCCCATACTGCGGAGCAGCCGAATCAAAATATTTGTGCTTGGTGTCTTCTCTCCAAGCTCAATTGCCGCAAGAAAGCGTATCCCTATTTCTGCGCGTTCAGATAGCTGTTCGCGTGTAAGCCCATGCTCTTCTCGCAATGCCCTCAAGTTGCTTCCCAGATTATGCGGTTGCTGTTCATGTTTTGCCGACACCATTAGTTCACCTCTTTCTCGGAATATTGTACCGAAGCTAACGGTCAGAAAGAATGCTCGATTGGTGTCGTATTTTTGGCTCTAATAGTACATAATCAAAAGCGTTCTCCCAATTGCCATATAAAAAAACGACAGTTGGGAGAACATCTTTCGTCATGCATAAAAGTTCTCCGCTGTCAAAATAGGAGGACTTTTATGCATTTTCTTTTTAATCGGAAACTCCATCAGAGTTTCCGACGGTAAACAGCTAACAAGCTGCTGACAATTCATGTTAAAGAGGTCAGCTTTTCACGCCGACCCGAATCTGCAACCTCCGAGCATGAACTGTCAGTGGTTTATTTTTGGCACTATTTAATCCTCGGCTGGCTTTGCCATGCCGGGGATTTTTGCGTTCAGCCACCAATCCGCGCACCTCCCGTTCTGAATTTTGACTTCACCAGAATTCAGAATAAGGAGGATCTGCGTAATGGCAGACAACTATTACATAACCATTAACGGTGAAAAAATTTGTGTTTCCGAAGAAGTATACAACATTTACCGCCAATTGAGGCGGCAAGAACGCACACTGGCTGAAAAGGATTCCCGCAACTTCGTACTGAGGTATGAGGACTTTGCAGATGGCGAGATTACCGGTGAGGAGCAGATATATGATTTTCTGCAGCCGAGCGTTGAGGAACTTGCATTAACGAACATTATTTACCGCAAACTGCACAAGGCCATTGCAATGCTGCCGCAAGCTGAACGTGAGTTAATCTCAGATTTGTATTTCAATGGCTATTCAATGCGCACTATTGCAGAAAAGCAGGGTGTAAGTCACATGACAATACAACGCCAAGTCAAGAAAATCCTTGTGAAATTAAAATATTTTGTAAAAAGTTGAGAAAACCTGTTACAAGCCCCCTCCGAACTCGCTTAAGAAGTGAGGGGATAAATTATCGCCCCTCGGTGTACCTTGACAAACACCGGGGCTTCCGGTCATATCCGGCTACTGTAATAACATCAGTGAATGCACGAGCGAGACGAAGGATGCGCCAAAACTCACCTGTGCGGGCAACCGCATCAATCGACGGCCATAAGGTGACGAGCGAGTCAGTCCATTCAAAAGCGGCCTTGGCAAGTTGCACGCCATGACTGCATTCACACAGGTACTCCTGTCCAGCCACAGCTTTCAGGCAATAGGGGCAGCTCGGAGAGATCCTCGGAGGGGTGAAATTCCCGTGCGCAGCGCCAGCTGCGGTTCAGTAGTCCGCCCGGCCTGGGGAAGTAGTGTCGAATACAGGTTCGCAAAAATCTAAAATACAAGTCAAAATTCAGGACAATGGCAGCCGATGTGTATTGCATCGGCTGCCGCATTATCAAGGAGGTCATCATGGGAAAGAAAAATCGTCACAAATGCAAAGCACCGTACCGCGCGCCGCCGCAGTGCGACAAGTACCAGAAGAAGCTCATGAAAGCTGCCGCGGATGAGCGGCAGAGAAAAAGAAGGAGGTAGTGATCATCACTGTCACAAAAAGCGCTTATGTACACAGACGCATATTCTCCCTGCTCTGTGTACTCCTTATCTTCATCGCAATCTTACCCATCTCAGCCTTCGCGGACTGGGTCACGGTCAGTACGGTAAACTCAGCATCGTACTTCCAGACCTTCAGCAGCAAAGGCGTCTGGACTGCAATAGGCACGCCTGCGCACTACATAAACGAGACCGGGCAGGTCGCCTACTGCCTCCAGACAAATTACAACTCGCCGAACAACAGCGGTTACTCTTCAACGAGCGGCTGGCAGTATTACGACGAGACCACTATCCGAGGTCTGCAATCCATTCTTGAACACGGTTACCCAAACGACGATGGCGGCTTCTCGGCGGATGAGGCTCGGTATGCTACTGCCAATGCCATACGTTTCTGGCTCGCAGAACGCGGCGCGGAGGGTGTGCCGGACTGGATGAATCTCCAGTTGTATTCGCAGTTCTTCCGCGGCGCTCCCGGCTATGAGTACCTGTTCCAGTGGTGCATGTATCTTCTTGAGAACGCAAGGTATCAGGTGACATACAGCCACTCGGTCAGCTTCTCGCCCATCACGCTCACAGAGGACGGAGACTACTATGTCGGCACAACTACCGTCACCCTTGTGAACTGCACAGGCGGCTATACGCTCGGCCGCAGCGGCCTGCCGTCCGATGCCGAGGTATATGGCTGGACAGGCAATGACGGAGACGTGCTCACGATACGTATTCCAAAGATCTACGGCGGCGCTGCGTTCACCTTGAATGCCACTGGCATAGACAATCAGACAGACGCTTCGCTTATCTTCTTCAATCCGGACAACTGGGGCGAGCAGAGAATACTCGCCTACACTTATGACATTGAAAAGGATGTTGCGAATGCAAGCGTTGAAGTCGTGACACCTGAACCGGAGCTGCCCAAGACTGCCGGACTCGCCATCCGCAAGGTAGACGCCGACACCGGCGCTGCCATGCCCGGCGTCACATTCGCTTTGTACAACACCGCAGGTGAGACCGTCGCTTACGGCACTACAGGCGAGGACGGGTATGTATACTTCACGAACATGCCTCTTGGGGATTACTACTATGAAGAGATAAATACCCTCGACGGGTATGTTCTGGACAATACAAGGTATTCGGTTTCTCTGGTGTCCAGCGGCCAGACGGTCGAGGTCACGATGACAAACAGCCGCTTCCGTGCAAAGCTTGTCATCGCCAAGCAGGATGGCGAGACGAAAACGCCGCTCTCCGGCGCTGGGTTCAGACTTTATGACAGTACTGAAAATGTAGTCGGCGAAGGCTATACCGATGAGAATGGCCAGATAGCCTTTGAAAACCTCAAAAAAGGCAGCTACACGTATCAGGAATGCGAAGCTCCGCCGGGATATGCTTTGGACGACACCGTTTATCCCTTGGATATTACCGAGCACGGCAAAACTATCACAGTCACGGTAGATAACACAGCCATCAAACCGGAGCGTGATGGGAGCATAACCGTCACGAAGAAAAGCACAGATGGCAGCATTCTCACCAGTGCTGAATACCTGCTCGAATACTCCACAGACAACGGTGTCTCGTGGCAGCCGGTGTTTACCAGAACGGGCGACAGCATAGAGGCAGGAGGTTGCACAAGCTCCGTGCTGAATAACGGCCGCCGTACCGTGAACAGTGCGGGTACTGCCACATTCTCCGGCCTCAAAGCGGACCGTTCTATTATATATAGACTGACGGAAACTAAAGCACCTGACGGCTGCACTCTGCTGGCGGAGCCTTTGTACACTGGCACACTTCCCGTGAAGGTAGATAAATCTTTCAGCTCTGATGACTGTGAGTTCATAGACGGTGAGAATTACTGCTACGTTCTCTACGTCACAGCGGTCAACGGCGCTATGTACCGTCTACCGAACACAGGCGGCAGCGGCTTTGCGTATATCCCTATCGTGCTCTGCATCCTCGGCGCCGTGCTCTATGCGTTCACGATTACACATGACACAAAATCTAACGACAAAAAGGAGAAAAGCACACATGAATAAACTCAGAAAAGCTCTCGCACTCATACTCTCCCTCGCAGCGATTTTATGCTTCCCCATCTCGGCAAGCGCGCTGTCGGATGAGGTTCTGCCCACCATAGACTATTCCCGCACAGGCTCGGTGGACATATATAAATATGTAAATATGACCTGACAAGTGCCGAGAAAGACGGCGTTTGGAACAGCTCATACGTCTCGACCGGCGTCAGGGATGAGGCAGGTGTCGAGTCCATCCTCGGCAACACGCAGATAGTGAACCAGCTCACCGGCAACGGAGAATCCTACGGCTACGCCATCAAGGGAGTCGAGTTCAGCTATCTGAAAATTGCGGACATTTGCACGTACACCGACGTGGACAGCAACACCAGTAATACGCAGGTGCTCTACGGCATTGAGCATAACGACACCACGGACAAGTTCCTTGCCGCACTTGGACTGAGTATAGACGACAGATACTCCGCCGCAGATAACGGCAATGTATACGCGTACCAGTCGGATGTTCTCATTGATGCACTGAAGAACGCGCTTACAAATAATGCGACCTCGGTCAAAAACGCTCTTGAAAGCTATGTCCGCGAGAACGGCGGCACTGCCATGCCGGAGACTGACGGCTACGGTCACAGTGCAGTTTCAGACCTGCCTCTCGGCCTGTATCTCTTCGTCGAGACCCGCGTTCCCGAAATGGTCACAGAGACCACCGCGCCTTTCCTCGTCTCTCTGCCCATGACCAGCACCGCAGATAACGCAAGCTGGCTTTACGATGTGACACTCTACCCCAAGAACCTCACCGGCATCCCGACGCTTGAAAAGACCGTGCGCGAAGCGAAGTCCAGCAGCGGCAAGAACAACGGCAGTACGGGCATCGCAGACGGCTTTGCACATACCGCGACCGCTTCTGTCGGCGATACACTTGAGTACCAGATCATATCCACGCTCCCGTCCATCACCTCGGCGGCCTCGTATCTCACGGATTACAGCTTCATAGATACCGCTGAGAAAGGCATCCCGTATCTCCAGAACGGCGTAACGCTTGAGTTCTTCAAGGATGCTGCATGCACGGACAAGATAGCTACGTGGACTGAGACTGACGGCAAGTTCAATGTCAGCTACACCACTACGGAATCTGGTGGATACATTATGAGCATAGTGATGACGGAATCCGGCCTTTCCGAGATCAACACCAGCAAGGCTGTATATGCCGACGCTTCAATGGTCAATTCCGGGTATTCCGACTGCACACTCCGTATTACATACTCTGCCCAGATGGATAAGTCCGCAAACTACGGCGATAAGGGCAACACCAACGATGTTGTCCTCACTTGGAAGCGCACGAACAGCAGCTATTATGATACTCTCGTTGATGACTGCCATGTGTATGTGTTCGGACTTGACCTCACGAAGAAGTTCTCCGATGGCAAGGGAGATCTCAGCAAGGTCGAGGTCTGCCTCCAGAACGATGCAGACGATTACTATGTCGTCGCCAAGTATGACGAGACTGCGAAGGCTTACTATGTGACCGGCAGCACCGATGATAAGGCAAAAGCAACTCGCTTCACTCCGCGCTCTGACGGCAGACTCCTCATCTACGGCATTGAAGATGATGCGTACACCATAACCGAGCTCAAGACGGATGAGGCATATACCCTGCTTAAGAACGGCATCGGGCTTGTAATAAGCGTCGGAGAAAGTAGCACAGTCTGCGATGTTTACAGTTCCGATGTCCTCGGTCTTATCCAGAACGATCCCCGTTATGCAGACGTTGAGGATGGGCTATTTCACAATATGCCGCAGAAGCATCTGGAGCACAAGCTCCTGACCGCATCGGCGAAGGTGGATAACAAGCAGGTCACGCTCGGCTCTGACAATGGTTCGGCGAACGCTTTCGTGCCGCTGACGGTTGTGAACGCCAAGGGCTTTGACCTGCCCAAGACCGGTGGCTACGGCAACTGGATGTTCCCGGCTATTGGTCTGAGCCTTGTAGCTGTGGCAGTTGTGGTTATATACTTCGCGTTCAGGGATAAGAAGAAAGAAACAAATAAGTAAAGGTCAGGGAGGCAGGCTAAGAAACCTGCCTCTCATTTTTGCGTATGAGCAGAAAAACAAAAATGATCCTTGGCATTATACTTCTCTCGATTGCTCTGCTCGTCTGCCTGTACCCAGTCATAAGCAATTTCACCGCCGTCAAGTACCAATCCATAGTTCAGACCAGATATGAGAAAGCTGTTAACAATATGGACGACACCGAATTGAAAAAAGCAAAGGAAGCTGCTCTGGCGTACAATCGCACGCTGATCCCAGGCGTCGCAGATAACCTCTCGTTCTCGGAAGAAGCGCTCAAATCTGCCGCTGAGAATTATGATGACCTGCTGAACATCCGCGGCGACGGGATAATGGGCTACGTCGAGATTCCGAAGATAGACGTGAATCTGCCCATCTACCACGGCACGGGTGATGACAGCCTTGACCGAGGCGTCGGGCATCTGCTTGGCAGCTCCCTGCCGATCGGCGGTGAGACATCCCATGCTGTGTTGACGGCGCACTCAGGGCTTGCCGGACAGCGGCTATTTTCGGATCTGGATAAGCTAGAGTGCGGCGATACGTTCTATGTTCACACGCTTGACGAGACTATGGCGTATATGGTGCTGGAGATAAACACTGTGCTCCCAGAGGACACTTCCAAGCTCGTTATCCTGCCGGAGCACGACGTGTGTACATTGGTGACATGCACGCCATACGGAGTCAATACTCACCGCCTCATGGTGCGCGGGACACGCATCCGCAATGATCAGGCGGAGTATGTAGAAAATCTCAAGGCTGAGAGGAATGAGCGCGAGGGTGTCACGCAGTCCACATGGCAGCAGGAATATTTCAAGGGTATAGGGCTTGGCGTTATTTGCATAGCTGCCATCGGGATAGTCTATGAGATAAACCGAATCCGTCCACGGCGGAGAAAGCGAGGTCTGCATGAAAAAGGCTAAGCTAGTTCTTCTTATTCTTATGGCGCTCCTTGCCGCAGTTGGACTCTTTGTTACCTTCAAGCCGCTCATGGAACGAGCTTCACGACAGAAGCAGGTGGACGAAGCCAACGACAGCTTTATCCAGCAGTTAGAGCAGATACAGTCTGTAAAAGATGCTGAGCCGGAAGCAACGCCGTATGCGCAGCTCCGTGAGCAGATAGAGCAGTACAACACTTGGCTGTACGAGGGCAAGCAGATAGCGCTCACAAATGCGGCGGCTTACGAGCAGCCTGCGTTTATCCTCACGCAGTACGGCTTGCAGGATGAGACGTTCGGGATAATCTACATCCCGAAGCTTGAGGTAACTCTGCCGCTGTATCTCGGTGCGAACGATGAGAACATGGCAAACGGCGCAGCAGTACTTGGCCAGACGAGCGTCCCCATCGGCGGCGTCAATACAAATTCCGTGATCGCAGGGCATCGCGGCTGGAACGGCTACCCGTATTTTCTGAATCTCGATGAGCTTCAAATCGGCGACCTTGTGTACATAGATAACATCTGGACGCTGATGAAGTACGAGGTGGTAGATATACAGATTATCTCCCCAGACGATGTTGACGCAATAAAGATACAGGAGGGGCGCGACCTTGTGACTCTCCTGACCTGCCATCCGCCAAACACCGGCGGTCGGCAGAGGCTTCTCGTCTTCTGCGAGAGGGTAAGTGAATAGACAAAGAGCCGGGTATCCGCCCGGCTCGAATCATATGGAGGTTTAATATGACAGTAGATATAGACCTGTGGGTGACGGCGACGATCCTCAGAGAGCTGCGAAACAACGGACTGATTACACAGAAAGAGGCTGAAAAGATCCTTTCCCGCGTTGCCAAACAGACCGGCGCGACGCTTATTATTTCTGTCTGAAAATGCTCATATTTCAGTAGCTTTGTGAAAGGTGTTGTGGTATTGTGTGTTGCTGCAGAGGGAGGTGAACCGGCGCATGGCACAGGAAAACACCGCGAGAGTCATAACGATAGCGGCAACAGAACAGACGCAGGATATGCGGCTGAGAGTCGCAGCTTACGCCCGAGTCAGTTCATCATCTGACGAGCAGCTCAACTCCTTTGCCGCACAGAACCGCTACTACACAGAACTCATATCCAGCAAGGACAACTGGCAGCTTGTAGATATCTACGCCGATGAGGGCATCACGGGCACATCAATAGAAAAGCGCGATGACTTCAAGCGTATGCTCCGTGACTGTGAGCGCGGGCTGATTGACAGGATACTTGTAAAATCCATATCCAGATTTGCGCGTAACACCACCGAGTGCCTCGAAACGGTGCGCTCTCTGAAAGCTCGCGGCGTAAGCGTATACTTTGAAAAAGAGGGCATCGACACTGGCAAGGTCTCCGGTGAAATGCTCACTGCCGTGTTTGCATCACTTGCACAGGCCGAGAGTCAATCTATCTCCGGCAATATGCGCTGGGGGCTGCGCAAGCGAATGCAGGCTGGTACATATCTTGCACCGTCAACTCCATTCGGGTATAAGATACAAGACGAAGAATACATCATCGTTCCTAATGAAGCCAAAATCGTAAGATACATATTTGAAAGCTACGTCTCCGGCAGCGGTATGGACGCTATCGCCGCAAAGCTAAACACCTCGTCCGAGAAGATGCGGCCATACTGGCACAGCACAACTATTCTGTACATACTCTCAAACGAGAGTTACACCGGCAATTCCCTATGGCAAAAGACCTATGCCACAAATACGCTTCCCGCAAAGCAGGTGAAAAACGCCGGTGAGCTGCCGATGTATCGCGTGCTGGATACGCATCCTGCCATCATAAGTCAGGAGCTGTTTGATGCGGCTCAGGAATTGAGAATCTCCCGGAGCAAGTCTAATGGCACGCATTCCGTATGCGATGATATGCGCGGAAAGCTGATCTGCCGCGAATGCGGTACGCAAATGCAGCCTAAAACTGTGAACGGTCAAATATATTGGGTATGCAGACGGCATAACCGCAGCAAAGAGCTTTGCCCCCTGCCCCCTATTGCCGACGCAACTGTGAAAGAAGCCTTTCGTATTCTCCACTTCAAGTTGAAAAAACATCCGGAAATTCTGGCTAAGACAGCCGCTTCTCTAACTGAGCTTCGTAACCGGCGAATGCTCTGGAGTCCGGATATAATAGAGCTGAACAAGAAAATATCCGATATATTAAGTCAGAATCAAATGTTAGCCGTACTGAAGCAGCAGGGGCTCATTGATCCTGACATTTTTATATCCAAAACCAATGAGCTGGCTGAACAGCTTCGCAAGCTAAGGCTTGAAAAGGCACATCTGCTTGATTCAGAAACAGACGATCCATTGTCTCAGACACGGCATATCATCGAGTTGCTTCGAGATAGCCCGGATTTTCTCGAACACTATGACGAGGAACTGTTCAGCGAGCTCATTGAAAATGTGATCGTAAAAAGCCGCACAGATGTACGGTTTAGGCTCAAAAACGGGCTCGAATTAGACGAGCATATAGGAAGGACACTGTCATGACAAACCGAAAGCAGCCATTTGGATATAAAATATGCCGCGGCAAACCGGTCATTTATGAAACCGAAGCTGATATTGTCCGGCAAATTTTCAAAGCTTATCTCAGCGGCGCATCGTATAGCACTATAACGGATATGCTCCACGGGCAGGCTGTTTCGTATGACGAGGGCAAACCTTGGAACAAAAACATGATAGCGAGAATTCTTGGGGATAAACGTTACATTGAAAATGATGTCTATCCTCAAATCATATCTGCCGCAGATTTCTCGATAGTCCAGCGGCAAAGAGAGGCCAGAACAAAGGTATGCGCAAAAACCGAAGCTCAAAAAGCGCTGTCAAAATTGTGCTCAGTCCAACTGTCCGCGCAGCTTGAGCAGCAGGTTTTATCCATCCTGAATCTGCTGTCCATGCACCCGGAGAAAATTCGACCACAACTCGGATCCATAGCAGATCATGACGACAGCGAGTTTCAAAGGAAATTGGATTCGATTATGTTAGTCCAGCCTGTAGATGAGGCTGCTGCCAGGGGACTCATATTTCAAAAGGCTGCCGCTCTATATGATCAGGTAAACACAAGCGACTACGAGTCAGAACGGCTCCAGAAACTATTCGTAAAAGCTGCCCACGCCACTGCTCTTGACTCTCAATTGCTCAAATCAAGCGTAGCTGGAGTGTACGTTGAGTCCTTGTCAGTCAAGCTTCTGCTATGGAATGGACAATATATTGGAAAGGACGACTTCAAATGAACAATACAACACCGACAGTTATATGTATCCCAGCCAAGCCCGAAGTCGTGCGAGCTTCAAAGCGCCAGCTCCGGGTTGCAGCTTACTGTCGCGTGTCGACCGATGACGAGGAGCAGCTTACCAGTTACGAGGCGCAGAAGAATTACTACACAGATAAGATCATGACTAACAAAGAGTGGACTATGGCCGGCATCTTTGCCGATGAAGGCATAACCGGCACATCCGCCCGCAAGCGTCCGGAATTTCTGCGTATGATCCGCCAGTGTAAGCAGGGCAAGATCGACATCGTGCTTACAAAATCCATCTCGCGCTTTGCACGCAATACGGTCGATTGTCTGAATTATGTACGTGCTCTAAAGGAGCTCGGTATAGCGGTCATCTTCGAGAAAGAGAATATGAATACCCTCGAAATTGACAGCGAAATACTCATAACCATGCTCGGCGCGTTTGCGCAATCCGAGAGCGAGTCCATCTCAGCCAATGTCCGATGGGGTATTCGCCAAGCCATGAAAGAGGGCAAAGCCACCATACAGTACAAATATCTGTATGGCTATCGCAAAGGCGATGACGGCAAGCCTGAGATAATACCGGACCAAGCAGAGGTCGTCAGAAAAATATACGACCTGTTTCTAAGCGGCACACCGGTCCGCGGTATACAGGAGTATCTGAATGCAAACTCTGTTCCGAACATAAACGGTGAGCCAAAATGGGCGCGGAGCGCCATAGACAGCATACTTACGAATGAGAAATACTGCGGCGATGTACTCCTTCAAAAAACATACATAGACGACTGCATCAACAAGAAAGTCAAGAAAAACACCGGTCAACTCCCGATGTATCTGGTCCAGAATCATCACGAGTGGATAATAAGCCGCGAGACTTTCGACGCTGCTCAAGCCGAACTTGCTCGTCGTAGTGCGGGAAAGAGTCCGTCAAAGAAAAACGCTCCGACTGGTCGGAGCAGGTACAGCAGCAAATACGCGCTGTCGGATAGACTGTACTGCGGTGAGTGCGGCACGAGATACCAGCGCTGCACATGGCGCAACCGCGACGGAAGCAAGCGCATCGTCTGGAGATGCGTCAGCCGGGTAGACTACGGCAACAAATACTGCCACAACTCGCCGACACTGGATGAGGAACCGCTGCACAGAGCCATCCTTGCCGCTATAAACAGCGCGGTCAAGGATAGGGACAATATAGTCTACAACCTGAAAGCAGCAATGGAAAAGGAGCTTGCCCCGGTTGCAGGACAGCAGCTCAGTCTGTCCGAGATAGATAGCCAGCTCGAACAGTTAAACACCGAGTTCAGCAAAGTGCTTGCCGAGGCATCCGAAAGCGGTGACCAGGCAGTGTATAGCGATAAGTTCCGCGAGATCATGCAGAAGCAAACGGCGTTGAAAGCCCAGCGCAATGAGATACAACGGATGTTAGCTGAAAGTGGTAAAGCTGCAGATCATATAGACCAATGCCGACAGGCAGCGGAAGTTATGCCCGTAGCTATAACTGAGTGGGATGAAGCGCTGATCCGTCAGGTAGTTGAGAGCGTGACGGTAGAAACCTGCAACGAGGTAATTGTAGCCTTGAAATCCGGAGCGTCAATACATCAGGAATTAATGTAACATCAAACGGTAAGAACCGGGGTCTTAGTAATAAGATTCCGGCCTTTTTGTTTTGGAGAGGAGTAACTTATGCCACGCTATTTTATGCGAGACACGCCGCTGCGGGCGATGGAGCGGTTGATGATGTCTCAGCCCGGTCATAAGCCCAGAGGCGGAGGAATGTACCGAGGTCAATTTCATTACACTCCCAAAGATGTAGAGTGCGAATACTGCCAGAACTATGACCGTAAGAATCCATGCCTTCTGTGTGAATGCACCTGTTTGGAGGAACGAATCGAGGCAGGGGTTCTGAATCTGAGTGAGTTCGTGCGAGATTGTTTTGTTCCCTATGTGGAACCACTGCTTCAAGAACGGATGCGTCAGCAGTTCAGAGAAAGAACTACTCAAATTTTCCTATCCGACACTCACCGCAGGAGATGGACACACTGGAGAGCACTTTGCTGGCGTCTGTCTGACCGAAATAAAGCAGCCCTCTACCTGCTCACAGCTTATGAGAGCCTTTGGCGCAGGATGGTCTGGAAGTGCGGCAACGACGGCTTTGACTTTCAGGCAGTCCATCTCAGAGGTATAGGGCCAGAGCTTTACAGCGTTTATCAGGCGGCAAAGGCCATTGCGGTCGGCAGTTGCAACATTACTCTCGCAGACCTCGCGTCTCCGGAATTAGTCACAGATGAGGCATTTCAACTGATTATCTGCGCATTGCTGATGGCTAAGTACGGGGATGTGGTTTTGAGCTTAGAAAATTGAGCGATGAAGGAGGTCAACTGATATGGCACAAGAAGAACTTGTTCTATGGATCGACCGGCGCTGGAAAAATGCTATCGAGAAGCATCTCAATGGCGAAACTTTGCAAGAGCATCTGGAGAATGTATTAGACGAACTGTGCAATCAGCTTCCAGAGCGGGAATATGAGCGCATCAGTCATGAGATTCAGTCGGAAGCTGCCGCGCGGCGTGCAGCGGAAGAAGCGGCCCGAACTTATGCCGCTTACCATGTGACGGAACGTGGACAGGAATGGTACTTTAAAACTTCGCCCGGTGAGGAACTGTTGGAGGCTGGGAAAAAGCTGCGCAGTTATATTATGAAGGACAGCGGCGTGGGGCCTGACAAATTCATCGGAATGTTTTCCGGCGGGCAGCCCATCACAGCAAAAGAGTTTGATGCACTGACGGCTCTGCGCATGGAGAATACCGGAAAGGTGCGAGGTGTGTTCGATGTGAACTTCGACAAACGCGAGTTCTCCGCTGTTAACATCATGGATGGCTGGCAGACTTGGGCGATGCATGATGTGTCGGTGGCAGTTTATCATGCCACCCGGTCACAGTTCGCGTCCGACGATGATAGGTGGCGCAAGCTGCTGGATCATCTGAGCGGCAAAGAGATCACCTCGGCGGGACATCTCGCTGCCAACAACTTTTCGTTTTCAGATGAGATCATTGAGGAGGACGGTAAGCTCAACTTTTATATTCAGGCAGACTTCGATGTGGATTCTGCATTCGGGACATTTGTCTGCACCGATCAGAATGATGACTGGCTCAATATCTACGCCAACTATGATGTGGAGCAGGATCAGCTATGCGACACACTGGAACTGAACCTCTGCAAGGGAGACGGTTCGGAAGAAAGCTGGTTTTACCGTCTCAACGCTGCCGAACAGGAAGTCCTGCTCCGCAAAATGGAGGCATTCTGTCAGCAGCAGACCGGCATGAGTCTGCACGAGTACACCCAGCAGCTTCGTGACAGTGAATCGCAGACTCCTGAGATGCAGATGTAACCGCGGCGGCGATGTGATTTTGAATTTATAAAAAGGAGTTGGTGAAATATGATAATACATGCTGTACTCGGCAATCCAAACCACCCGGAATACGGTGTTGCAACAATTCCGTTCCCCATCCCACATGACCAGTACGCACACTGCATGGAGCTGCTGGAGGCATTGGAAATTGGCGATGCGGTCAAAGCTGACTGTCAGGCGCAGGAGATCAATAGCTTTTACTCTGTACTCAAGCGCACGGAGATGCTAACGGTCAATGTGGAGGAGCTCAACTATCTTGCCAAGCGGCTGGATGGTTTCGATATCGGAGAGGCCGCACAGTTTCAGGCAATGGCTCACAAACTGGAGCTTCTCGAACTGAAGGATTTTATCAACCTAACCTTCTGCTGCCAGGAGGCCACAGTCATTACGGATTTCTCTGACCTTGCCGCTGTTGGCCGTGACCACTACATGAACCTGCATAGCGGTAGTGCAACTGTTGCTGAGTTGGAAGCATTGAACGGTGAGGAAATGGCACTGCGGCTTATTGAGAGCGGCAGCGGCACGATCACTCCCTACGGCGTGGTCTATGATAACGGCATGAAACTGGAGCAAGTATATGACGGTCAATTTTTCCCCTGCTATTACTATGAGCCGCGTGCCACTATGGTCGCGGCAACTCCCAAATCCGAGCCGGAGGATACCGAGCACATCACATGGCTATATCTCCCGATGGCGCAGGAGGAAATTGACCGTGTTCTCCAGCGGTCGGGAATCGCGGATTCTGCGGATGCCCGGCTCCGGCTGGAACACAGTCAACTGCCAGATGAAGTGAATGTGCTGCTGGATATGGAGCATGAAAGTCTTGAGGATCTCAACGCGCTGGCACAGGCAACAGGTACGCTTTCCACGGACAACATCAAGAAACTGGGCGCTGCTGTAACTCTGGCAAAGCCTCTGAATGCGGAACAGGTCAAGAATCTCGCGGAGAATCTTGACCTGTTTGATTTTGCTCCCGACGCACATTCCCCGGCTGAGTACGGAAAGTACATGATCCAGCAGTCCGGTCACTTTGATTATGATGCAAATTTAGACGATTTCTATGACTACGAAGGCTATGCCTTGCAGCGCATGAACAACGAGGACGGGATGTTTACCGACCGGGGTTATATCGCCTACAGGGGATATTTCAGCATTGAGGAAGTCATGGATGGCAGTCAGGGCGGCAGCATGGAGATGGGAGGGATGGTATGACCATTCAGGAAGCACAGAGTTTTAGGAGGAAGAAAGTATGCCAAATTATGTATCGAATGTCCTGACACTGCATGGCGATCCAGCGCAGATCCGAGCCATGCTGGAGGCCATCCAATATGATGATCTTGGAATCGGCTCGGTGGATTTCAATAAGATCATTCCCATGTCGGAGAGTCTGGACATCGAGGCAGGCAGCCAGACGGATACCGGCCTGAAAGCCTATCAGGATTTCATTGAGGTCTACACCCTTGGCGGAACGATCCATCAGGACGATCTGGAGAACATCCCACGCAAAAGTGAGGACGCTTTCCTCCAGCAACGCTCGGATATTCGCCCAAAGGCGTGGAAACTTGGAAAGGCCGCTTGGAACAACATTCGCCTATACGGAGTGCCCACATGGTATGAGTGGTGTAACCAGCATTGGGGTACCAAATGGAATGCTTACGGCTATGGTGAGGCGAAAGTAAACTATCATGATGGGGATGTCCTAAACTTTCTGACGGCATGGTCTGCTCCGCATCCGGTAATGGAAAAGCTGGCAGAGAGGTTTCCCGATGTTGAGATCAAGCACGAGTGGGCAGATGAGTACATCGGCGAAAACTGTGGCAGATACCGCTATCAGAACGGAGTACGGATCGAAGAATGGACTCCCGAAACAGAGCGAGAGGCCATTGATTTCGGATGTGAACTGATGGGACTGGATCCGCTTGACTATGGGATTGCCCTGAATGCCGCCGGTACAAGCTATGTCAATCTGGAGGACGGTAAATACGAGAAGATCGAGTTGCTCGGTAAGACGGCGCTGTTCTCAAATGACCATCTGACGGATGCAGACATCCCGGAGGGGCTGTACTGCTACCACCTGCGCCGCAGTGATGACAGCGGCAGTTTCTGCGCTGTAGAACCAAGTGTCGGCATCAACAATGGCGGTTCTGTGATCCTGAAAGAGCCGCTGGAGTTTGGAGAAAGCGGATATATCCCGCTTGACGAAGAAACAAGCCCAAACTTTTCCGGCGAGGAAGAGAATTTCTCCGATTTTCTTCCCAACACCTACCCGCAGGAAGCCGAGGAAATGAAGCTCTGCTAAAAGCCTAAAAATCAGAGAGGTCGTTTTTGCGTGTATGGATGTTCTGCGCATGGGAATAATGTCACACTTCCATGTTTTAATAGCCGCTATTGGAATCCATCTATCAGAGAAATTCCAATGGCGGTTATCCTTCGAAGGGACTTAGAAGTATAATTCTTATATGATTTCAGTTGTATCCCTTGAAAATTTGCAAGAAACACAATATAATATGGGTTGAATAGGTATATGACTTGAAAGGCATATCGCTTATAGGAGGGGAAGCAATGGATAATATTGTCTCTTTTGAGGAGAATTATATTTTTAGAAACAACAGGTCTATTACCTCCAATAACGACATCGCTTTAACGGAATTTGTAGCTAATGCATGGGATGCAGGTGCACATAATGTTGACATTACTATACCCTTTGAGGAACACGAGAAAATCGTTATTGAAGACGATGGAACTGGTATGACCGATGAGGAATTTCGCAGCAGATGGATGACATTGAATTATGACCGTCAAAAGCGGCAAGGCAAGGATGTCCTATTTCCAGCAGATGTCGAAAGCTCAAAAAGAATTGCATACGGGCGTAACGGTGTAGGCCGCCATGGGATGTTATGCTTTGCTGACAGTTATACCGTAGAAACATGGAAAGATGGTAAGTGCAATACTTACGATATAGCAGTATCTAAGGGAGATTCTCCATTTAAAATTCTAAAGCACAGCACTGATGATAAGGCTGGGCATGGCACAAGAATAAGTACATTTGTGCTTAGACACTTGCCGGATGCAGCCGCAATGACAGATATACTTTCTGCGCGGTTCTTGTATGATCCGAAGTTTGTTGTAAAAATCAATGGCAAGCGTATTGATTTATCTCAACATAAAGGTGTCGTCTTTTCCAAGGAATTTATAACCCCAACCAAAGCTAAATTATTAATGACAGTTGTTGACTCTGAAAAGACAGCTGCAAAATCGCAGCAACACGGCATTGCGTTTTGGGTTTCTGGTCGCTTAGTAGGGCAACCTTCGTGGACATACGGAAAAACAACTTTTCTTGACGGGAGATTTAAAGCAGCAAAAAGATATACCGTAATTATAAAATCCGATGATTTGATTGATGATGTCCTACCAGATTGGAGTGGCTTTATCGACTCAGCTCAGATGGAAAGCGTTTATCTTTGCGTCAAGGCCGAAGTCGATCAATTCATCAAATCAGTAATGCAAAGCCATTTGAGCGAAGTTAGACTAGATGTTATAAAAGACGTCCGGGACGAATTAGAAACATTAAATGTTACCGGACAACGAAATATATCTGCCTTTATTGAAAAAGTGACGGACGATAATCCGATAATTGCGCCAGACTATCTGCATAGCGCTGTTGAAGCGATGATATCTATCGAAAAAGCAAAGAAGGGAGAATTGCTTCTAAGTCAATTGGGGCAGATGACTCCAGATCAGCTTGACAAGTTAACAGACATATTAAGTACATGGAACGTTGATGATCTTGCTACTGTAATTGGTGAAATAGATAAGCGCATAGTGGTTATTGAAGCCATTCAGCGTATATATAACGACAAAACAACCGAAGAATTGCACACATTACACCCACTCATACTTAACTCAAGATGGCTGTTTGGCGCACAATTTGATTCTCCAATGTTCATGTCAAATTCAGCCTTAACAACGGTTGTTAAGGGACTGTTTAAAGATGAGGATTACGATCTGGACGCGATAAGCAGCCCGAAGCGAAGACCCGACATTATTTGCCTCAAGCAATACTCTTTGAAAGCCGTATGCACGGATAGAATTGATCCTACCGCCGGTGAAATAATGAAACCTGATCAAATTTTGATTGTTGAGGTAAAGCGAGGCGGATTTGAAATTACTGATGATGAGGTAACCCAAGTAGAATTTTATGTTAGGCAAATCCGCAAATCTGCCGTACTACATAGTTCTGCGACTATTGACGCATATGTAGTTGGAGCAAAGCTCGGAGATATTGATCCCGAAAAAAATACTTCAAGCGGCAGAATTCATGCTGTGACTTATGGCCAATTAGTTGACACTGCAAGCGGAAAGCTGTTCAGACTAAGGGATCGTCTCAAAGAGCATTACGATTCGTTGGGACAAGAGAGTATTGTGGAACAAGCGCTTAAGGATAATAAACAGCTAAAGATGAATATTTAAAATCAAAGTCACAGCGTTGTTAGTGCGTTCGAGAGTTCAGTTCTCTCGGCTGAAGTTGCCAAAACATCTTTTTTACGTGCCGAGGACACACCGTCAGAAGGAGCAAACACTGTTTCGTTTTCTCCTTGCGCGAAAACTGAACTCGGTTAGCTCTTTCTTCCTTTTACACGGCACCCTGCTTCGTTGGGCTCGCCGTGTAATTCTTGTGACCCGTTCCTCCTCTCCAACTTGAACCAGATTGTGGCTGGGATTTGGCTTGGCTCTTGTGTCTGTATTTTTCTCTTTTACTTTCTCAGAAAATATGTTACTATATAAATGCCGTCATGCTGGTGAATATCGCTGAACACACTGCATTGTAGCAAGTAAAAATATGATATACAAGAGGTAAAATGATGAGCGGAGAGAAGAAGACATCTCTGATTACCGTGCAGCAGATTCCTGTTACGGTTATGAGCATCGACCAGCGTGATTACATAAGCCTTACGGATATGGCAAAGGCTCGTACCGATGCGGCAAGAGCCGCGGATGTCATCAAAAACTGGCTGCGTGCCCGTTCTACGTTGGAGTTTCTCGGCACATGGGAAGTCATGTATAACCCGGATTTCAAAGTGGTCGAATTCGACCACTTTAAGAGTGAAGCCGGTTTGCACACATTCACACTCAGCGCAAAAGAGTGGATTGAAAAGACGAATGCTATCGGGATATATGTTCAATCCGGACGTTACGGCGGCACTTATGCGCACAAAGACATTGCATTTGAATTTGGTTCTGCTATAAGCCCTGTTTTCAAGTTATACCTGCTGAAAGAGTATCAACGTCTTAAAGACGACGAAAACGACAGGCTCAAAATTGAATGGAGTGCAAAGAGATTTCTTTCCAAGAATAATTATCTTATCCATACAGATGCAGTCAAAAACTACGTCTTGCCGCAGAGCAATTACACGAAGTCTAACGAGTGGCTGGCTTATGCCGACGAAGCGGATTTGCTGAACGTAGCTTTGTTCGGCTGCACAGCCAAGGCATGGCGCGAGGCAAATCCGGAGCTTGCAAAGAACAGTAACATTCGTGATTATGCTTCTATTGCCGAATTGACGGTATTGTCGAATTTGGAAACCCACAACGCAGAATTAATAAAGCAAGGATTGCCGAAAGCCGAACGTTTCAAGCGCTTACAAGAAATAGCGCAATATCAGCTTCATGTTCTGAAAGAAGCCGAACTAATTAAAGAATTGCCTTCATCAAAGCACGACGACTAATAATAGCTTATTATCTCCTATTTCTATCTGTCCTCAAAATTGGCTGACCCTGCCAAGAAAACAGCTCATCCGATTGGATGGGCTGTTCTTTTTTATTTGCTTGAAGCTGCTTCTCTCCCCTGCCGCGGAGCCTTGAAAATATCGTGAAAATAAAAAAGCAGAGATTTTCCAATGGATAACCGGAGGATCTCTGCTTGAAGCATATTCATTATATTCCATTAACAGTCTTTACCGCAAAACCCGGCCTTGCTGAGTGTTTCTATATATGATATGTTCCTCTATTGGAAGCACTTCGGACGACAAAAATCCATCAAAGATAGCAAGACTGTGCGTTTCTATCGGAATAGTCGAACTGGACAGGGTCTTATTAACAAAATCATTGAAATCTTCAGCTGATGTCATGTTCATAACAGTTCCGAAATATGCTGCCTGAACTGAATATGTGACCGCATGGTCAACCAGTGCGGCAGAGTATTTCTTATATATATTCCGACTTATATACTGTCTGTATTTCCGGGATTCATACTCAACGAAAAAATCAAAGAAGTTGTTCTGCCCCAAGTACTCCATTATTTTGCTGAACGCATTGTAATTGTTATTTATCAATTCAAGATACTTGTGATAGTATAAAATGCCGTTGATGCAGCAACCGGGAAGGTAATTCCGGGCAATCGCGTTATCGTTGCCGGTGGTGGTCTTACCGGCTGTGAGATAGCGGCCGACTACGCCATGATGGGTAAGGATGTCTCTCTTGTTGAATACACGGACAAACTTATGAGTGTTGGTTTACCTACATTTCTCAGCAATGTCGTATACATGAATTACATGCTCAAAAAATATGGCGTAAAGGTCTACACCGGTCATAAAGTGGAATGCGTGGCAGACAACGGTGTTATAATAACAAAAGTTGCAACAGGAGAGCAGATAGTGCTTCCCGCTGACGACACTGTTATGGCAATAGGACTTGCGCCGAACGCGTCATGCAAAAATGAACTGCTGGGCAAGGTTTTTGAAGTATATGAAGTCGGCGACGGCGTTGAAGTCTGAAATATTGCAACAAGCCTTGCGGACATTCCCGCGGATGAATACGTCATCGCAACAGGCGCGAAGCCGCGCGCCCTGCCCATCCCCGGCTGGGATAAGACGATAAACGCGGCGGATTACCTGCTGTCCGGCTGCGAAATGGGCTACCGCGTCGCCATCATCGGCGGCGGCATCACCGGCCGCGAGGTCGCGTATGAGCTTGCGCTGAAAGGCAAGCACCCGTTCATCGTTGAGGTCATGGACGACCTGATGAAGACGCCGATGGTTCCCGCTGCGAACTCCGTCCTCCTGCGTGATCTGCTCAAGTTCCACAATGTGCCCGTGTATCTTGAGTCGAAGACCACAGAGATAAAGGACGGCAGCATCACGGTCCTCACGGGCGGAAAGAGCGTTGATATTCCCTGCGATACAGTCGTCGTCTCCGTCGGGTACAGCGCTGGAACTCCGCTGGCAGACGCGAAGAAGCATCCCAAGAACGTCCACATTCTCGGCGACGCGGATCACGTTGCGAATCTGAAGAACGCCATCTGGTCAGCAAATGACCTTGTTCTGAAACTGTAAGACTGCGTATATATGTATAAGTAATTCACCGCCCTGCGCACTGCAAGGCGGTGAAATTTTCGTTGCTTAATTCGGTTGCAAAAGCGTTTATGGCATTTCTATTGTCGTTCCACCGAGGGCGACATTTCAAAATCTAATGGTTCGGTCAGTGTTAGCCGCATATGCCGCGGCAGGGCGCTTTCGTTTATCCGTATACGGTTATCTGTTGAGCAGCGCCGCCGCGGCGGAGCCGGGCAGAGTTGTTTCACGGCTGACGTTCATCACGGCATATTTGCCGAGGCGGCCCGCCGCGTATTCGGCGAGGAAGCCCTCCAGCATGGGGCGGAAATACCGGCTTTTATCGACAAGTGAGCCCTCCGCGCAGACGCACACGGGCTTTTCCGCGTCGCCGCCCGCGCCAGTGAGCAGCATTATGGCCGTCAAATTCGCGCACATGCAGCGCGCGGAGCGTTCAAACAGCGCAAGACTCATCGTCCGTGCAAAGTCCGCGTCATCCGCGTTGTCGGAGACCTGCTCAAGCCCTTCGCCGCCGGCCCACGCGTCTATATACGACGCGTCTATCTTCCCCAGCGCGTGCACCTTCGCGCCGGAAGCGGCGGAGAGCAGCCCCTCGTCTGCCGCGGCGCAAAGCATGAGGCGGCCCAGCTCACCGAGATAGACGCCGGCCGTCATTTTCTCCATGCTCTTTTCGCCGGGGTTATGGCTTTCGCGGTCAAGTATCACGTCGAAATCGCCCTGCGGCATTCCGTCGTATAGGCCGGATTCAAGATTGATGAGGATGCTGCCGTCGCTGGACATGCCGAGCTTGGGGATGCGCGAATACGGCAGAGCGCAGCAGGTGTTCGTGCCCGTGCCGCTTATCTGGCCGATGAAGCCGCTGTAAGCGCCCCTGTCCAGCGCGCTGGACGCGCCGAGAAGCGCCGCCACCGTGTCGTTCAGGACAAAAACTCGTTTGCCCGCGACGCCGCGGCGCGCAAGCTCCGCGATGAGCGAAGCGCCGACGAGCTGCCCCGTCGCGCCGGTAATGACGACCTCTTTATCAATGCGTCTGACAAGCCCGTCTATCTCCGGCGTTATGTCTGCGCTGTAGGAAAAGCAGAAGCCGATAAGCTCTGCCTCGTCCATGAGGGGCATGATGCTGTCCGCCGTGAAGGAGATGAACTCCTCCCATGAGGCACTTTTTTCCGTGCCCGGCATTTTGTGCTTTGTCAGCCGTGTCAGCTCATAGCCGCCGTCTGTAAACGTGATGATGCCGCTGCGGAAATTTGTGCCGCCGGCGTCTATCACGGCCACGGGCACGCCCTTGGGGATGCAGCCGTCGCCGCGTATGTATGTGGGTATCATCGGCATGGAGCTGTCTGCGCCGGCAAGGCCGCGCTCCATGTCAAGGCGCATTTTCTCCGCGTACTCCGCGGGGTCTATGGCCGTTGGCGACATGCCGTGTCTTTTCAGAAATTCAAGTGCCGTGGTGCTGCTCATTCTCTCACTCCTGTATTCCGCGCAAAACCGGCGGCTTCCGCCGCCGGTCAGCGTTGTTATTTATGCTTTGCGTCTGCCTGTCCCGGGTTATTTCGCAGTTGTTCCCGCGTCCTTCACGGACTCGATAATGCCGCCGGCGAGACCGGCAAGCCCCTGTATCTCGCTGGGGATGATGATCTTCGTTGCCTTGCCGTCAGCCGCAGCGGAGAAAGCCTCCAGCGCTTTCAGACGGAGAACGGCGTCCGTGGGCGCGGCCTCGTTTATAAGGCGTATGCCCTCCGCCGTCGCCTTCTGCACCTTGAGTATGGCCTCGGCCTGACCTTCGGCCTCAAGTATCTGCTGCTGCTTCTTTGCGTCGGCGCGCAGGATCGCGGATTCCTTCTCGCCCTCGGCCTCAAGGATGGCGGCGCGCTTTTCGCCCTCGGCGCGCAGAATGGCCTCGCGGCGTTCGCGTTCGGCCTTCATCTGCTTCTCCATCGCGTTCTGTATCTCCTTCGGCGGGAGAATGTTTTTCAGTTCAACGCGGTTGACCTTGATGCCCCAGGGGTCGGTGGCATCGTCAAGTATGGTGCGCATCTTGCTGTTTATGATGTCGCGGCTGGTAAGGCACTGGTCAAGGTCTAGGTCGCCGATGATGTTCCTCAGCGTCGTCGCGGAGAGGTTCTCAATGGCGAACATGGGCTGTTCAATACCATAGGTGTAGAGCTTGGGGTCGGTTATCTGAAAATAAACGACCGTGTCTATCTGCATGGTGACGTTATCCTTGGTTATGACGGGCTGCGGCGGGAAATCGGCGACCTGCTCCTTGAGGGAGACGACCTTCGCCACGCGCTCGATAAACGGCACCTTTATGTGGATGCCGACGTTCCACGTCGTCTTATACGCGCCGAGCCTCTCGACGACATAGGCCTTCGCCTGCTGGACGATGCGGATGTTGCGGATAAGAATAACAATTACCAGGACAACAAGGATTGCTAAAACTATCATGCGTTCCTCCATTCTGCCGTTTTCGGCCGGCTACCGTTTTACAATGAGCTTTACGCCCTCTATTCTGATGATTTTCACGACCTCGCCCGCGGGGATGACGGTTCCCTCATCCTCGGTGCGCGCCGTCCAGACCTGACCGCCCACCTTGACGGCCCCGCTGCCGGCGATGTTGTTTATCTCCTCCGTCACGGCGCAGTCCCTGCCGATAAGCGCGTCGGCATTGGTCGGCTGCGTTCTCGCGTTCACATACTTCTGCGCAAGCGGCCGCGTCAGACACAGCGTCGCCACGGACACCGCAAGAAACCACACGACCTGGAGCCAGATGGGCGCCTTCAAAAGCGCGGCCAGCAGCGCCGCCAGCGCGCCGAGCGCAAACCATACGGACACGAGCCCCGGCACCAGCGCCTCAACTATCAGCAGCACGACCATCGCCACAAGCCACACCAGCGCCATGTTGAAAAAGAACGCCGTTCCAAGCATCACGATGCTTCACCTCCTGAAAAAACTCTGCGTATACACATCATGTATATACATATTATATATGGATGACAGTCTTTTATCAAGTAAATTTTTTGTTGCCGAAGCCGATTCGCCGCACAAAAAGCGGCGGCGGGCCGTCTAAAGATGAAAAACGGCCCGCAACATTTTTATTATATTATATTTTTGTACATTACGTCAATACATAAGTGAATTTTGCACCGTGTTTGCGTGCAAAAACGTTGATGTGCATAAAAAGTCTCGCGTAAAATCGTGCGGTATATCAATTGAAATCCGCGTCCGTATTTGTTATATTAGCATCAGAAAGGGTGAGTCCGATGTACAAATGAAATACCCCGCGGCACATGGGATGTGCATCGCAGGGGCGGGCGCTGCAAATCAAAATATGCAGGAGGACAGTGCGCACAGAGTTGATCTCGCTTGAGATATCCCGGTGGGGAAAAGGAGTGCCGTTTGATAGTGTCCCGTTGAAAGGCAGTGCCGTTGTTTGAAATCCGCAGAAAGAGAGGTAACCATGATGCTAGATACTAAGAATTCAGAGAAGTGACCCTTGGCTGCTGTAGAGAGCTTGAGCGTGCGGCCAAGGGTCACTTCTTTTTTGCGCATTTTTCGCGGTGCGCCGCATACGGGCGGCATTTTCTGCGCGCACACGGGCGCGTGAATTTTTTGCCTGTTTGAAAAAATTATTGTTGACAAATGCGTGCTCATTTGCTATTATTATCAGGCCGGTCAAGTGCTGGTGTAGCTCAGCCGGTAGAGCAGCTGATTTGTAATCAGCAGGTCGGGGGTTCGAATCCGTCCACCAGCTCCATCGTCAAACGAAGCTCGCTGCACTCCGCTTCCGCCGAGGCGGCGAAAGCTTTGTATCCGCTCCCTCCGTTTTCCTTTTCCTCGCAGACCCGCTGTGCTGGGCTCTGCTCGGAGAAACGAGAGAGATAAAAAAGTTCATATGGGGGAATTCCCGAGTGGCCAAAGGGGACAGACTGTAAATCTGCTGGCAATGCCTTCGATGGTTCGAATCCATCTTCCCCCACCAGCAAAAGAGACATCCGTGTGGATGTCTCTTTTGCTTTAGTCTGTCATCTCAAGGGAATTTGTTCTGTATAAGTGTCTACATGTCCTGCGTCTTGCCTGTGCATTTTATCTTATTATTGGCAGTTTCCTGCTTTCTATATATTCAGCTCTCCTCCGGCGTGGGTTCGGGCGGGGCCTCCGGGGTCTTATAAACGATGATATCATCCATTTTCACGTTCAGCACGGCGGCGAGCACCGCCAGATTATCAATGCTGGGCAGGGATTCCCCCCGCT
>UMHM01099603.1_pt1 | contig 58329 bp, 51 predicted proteins | sample 1965501 | NCBI WGS metagenome assembly UMHM01 (sample SAMEA4836095, study PRJEB28245) | human gut metagenome | biome: gut microbiome; material: fecal sample | place: Denmark | collected 2008
AACGCGTGTAGCGCAGGAACAGGGGAATTCAACGCTACAGGGAATGCGAAAGAGGGCAATTTCACAGCGAGACATCGCTTTGGGCAAGTCAGATGTTTTGACCTATTTGGTTCGTGGATGGAGGCAGGCAAACGGGGTTTTGTGGCAGATCAATCAAACAATAAAAGTTACAGAGGCTTGCCTGAATTTTCAGGGAGAGAGTCGTTTCTTCCGTGAAGTTGGCCATGATGAATGTGGGAATGACAGCAACATTAACGCTTGAGTCAGAACGCTCTTTCAATGTGTACGCGACGAGCGATGATTCGAAAGCGAAGGCAGTCAACTTCGATGATATGAAAGAAGGCAGCGGAAAAATAGGAGGCGCATCATGGCTCGTGAAGGAATTAAGGTTTAGGGTAAAGACAGTTCGACACCGTCGCCGACTGTTTTCACTTCGCTCGCCTAAGACAGATACTCAAATTGCACAAAACGAGTCGCGCTTGTGCTTTTCAATTCCCCGCTTCCTAGTCTAGTATTGCAATCTCGGGTTTTTAAAAACGTCCGGGGATGAAACTCAGGAAAAAATAACAGCGCGCCTTCGGGTGCGGGAGAAAAGAACATGAGTACGACAACGACAACACAAAAGGCCCAGAGCCTTCAAGATCCGTTCCTTAATACACTACGTAAGGAACATGTTCCCGTTTCGGTTTATTTGGTCAACGGTATCAAACTTCAGGGGCAAGTCATTGCGTTCGATCAGTATGTCGTGATGCTGCGAAACACGCTCACGCAAATGGTCTACAAGCATGCTATCAGCACGATTGTTCCGTCGCGGGCCGTGGACTTAGACACAACACCGGAAAAGTAATTTGACGCGATTTCGCTACGAGAGCCAAGCCGAAAAGGTCAAGCCGCGTGCCGTTTTGGTGACGGTCGCCATCGGTAAGGCTCCGGCTTTCGATACAAGCGAAGAATTAACCGAGCTTGCCCGATCCGATGCGCTTGAGGTGGTCGGCATTGTCCGCGCCAGACGGGATAAACCGGATCCTTCCACATTGTTGGGTTCGGGTAAGGTCCGGGAAATCGGGGATTTGGCGCGTGCCTACGGGGCCGACGTCGTCATTTTCGATGCCACATTGACAGCAGCCCAAGAGCGCAACCTTATCAAGGTCCTTGAAACAGGCGTGATGGATCGGACCGAGCTCATCCTTTCGATTTTTGAGCGTCGTGCGCGTTCCGGAGAAGGACGATTGCAAGTCGAACTCGCTAAGCTCGAACACCTGTCGACTCGCTTGGTGCGCGGCTGGACACACCTGGAGCGTCAACGCGGGGGTTTGAGTAAGACAGGCGGGCCCGGGGAAAAGCAAATTGAACTTGATAGGCGTTTGATTGCCTCGCGTGTCAAGCAACTCCGAGCTCAATTAAAAAAGCTTTCTCGTCAACGGCAAACACGGCGCAGCAGTCGCTATTCGGGTTTGACTCTCACAGTGAGCCTTGTCGGGTACACCAATGCCGGCAAATCCACACTCTTTAATATATTGACGCGCTCTGAGGTTTATGCCGCCGACCAGCTTTTTGCAACGCTCGATACGACAGCACGGCGTGCGTGGGTCGGAAATGAAAGCGAAGTGGTCTTAAGCGATACGGTCGGCTTCATTCGCGGCCTTCCGCACCAGTTAATCGATGCGTTTAAATCCACGCTCGAGGAGACGGTTCAGGCCGACCTCTTACTGCATGTCGTGGACATCTCAAGTCCGATGCGCGAGGAACAAATGGAGTCAGTTGCTCATGTGCTCGATGAAATCGGCGCGGGTTCCGTTCCGGTGATTACCGTTTTTAACAAAATCGACATGACGGACCATGAGCCCTCGCTGGTGCGCGATGAGTTAACGGGCGCCGTGAAGTCGGTTTTCCTTAGCGCCCAAAGTGGTCAGGGGCTTGACTTACTGCGTCGGGCTCTTTCGGAGTATGCCGCAGCGAAAAAAGAGGATTTTTCCAAGGTAGCCGTGCCCGCGGTCGCTACAGATTTTCTTTAAACTACTCGCCGCATTTCAATTTATTAAGAAGGTGGTCATATGCACGCCATAGAGAAGATTCTGGCCCGTGCTTCGGGTCAGTCGTGTGTTCGTACCGGACAAATCGTCAATTGCACGGTCGATCGGGCCGGCATTAACGACTTGTATCTGCAAACCAAACGCTCTTTTTTGGAAATGGGCGGCGTCAAAGTGGCCCGCCCGGAAAACGTATGCATGTTTATGGACCACTATGCGCCGCCCTCGACCTTAAGCCAAGCAACGGTCCAAAAAGAGTTTCGTGAATTCTGTCGCGAACAAAACATCGGGCACCTTATGGATGTCAATCGCGGGGTGTGCCACCAGGTTCTGATTGATTCGGGGTTATCCGAGCCCGGTCTCGTGATTGTCATCACCGACTCGCATACGACAACACACGGGGCACTCGGCGCCTTTGCAACCGGTGTGGGTGCGACGGATTTGGCGACCATCCTTTTGACGGGAAAGCTCTGGTTCCGCGTACCGCAAATTCTTCGACTTACTCTTACCGGAACGCTGCACCCCGGCGTCTTTGCTAAAGATGTGATTTTGAAAATCATCGGAACCCTTAAGGCTGACTACGCCGTTTACAAGGGTGTGGAATTTTCCGGCCCGGCCGTTTCGGCTATGCCGGTCTCCGAGCGTTTGTGCTTGTGCAACATGACAACGGAAATGGGCGCTAAGTGCGCCTATATCCAGCCCGATGAAAAGACCTTTAACTACTTAAAGGCCCGTGGTGTTAAAAATCCGCAAGCCGGTGTCGTGCACTCCGATGCTGACTTTGTCTTTTCCGAAGAGCTTGAGTTCGATGTCTCGCAAATCGGACCGCAACTGGCCGTTCCCTTCAGTGTCGACAATGCTGCCGACATCGGCGAACACGCCGGAAAGCGCATCGATCAAGCCTATATCGGGGCCTGCACGGGCGGTCGTTTGGAAGACCTACAAGCGGCGGCACACGTTGTTGCCGGTAAGAAAATTGCCGACCACACGCGCTTTGTCGTATGCCCGGCGTCGCGCGAAGTGCTTTTGGCGGCCATCGATGCCGGCTACATTCGCACGCTCGTTGAAGCCGGAGCCACACTCGTGACACCGGGTTGTGCGGCCTGTCTGGGAATTCATGAGGGCCTGATTGCGCGCGGTGAGCGGTGCATCTCTTCGACAAATCGGAATTTCCCGGGGCGTATGGGCGACAAAACGGCGGAAATCTACTTGGCCTCGCCGGCATCGGTTGCCGCCAGTGCGATTGCCGGAGTGATTGCCGATCCGAGAACGGTTTTTTAATAGGAGGGTGCGATGAAAACACTCTTAGAAGGAAAAGCATTTGTCTACGGGAAGAACGTCGATACCGATCAGATTTATCCCGCACCGCTTCTGACGATTACCGATGCCGACGAGGTCGGTCAGCACGCCATGGAGGGCGTCGACCCCGATTTTGTGCGTGAGTGCCGTCCCGGGGACATAATCGTGGCCTCGACGAATTTTGGTTGCGGTTCGAGCCGTGAGCATGCGGCCGTGACCCTCAAAGCGGCCGGTGTCGGAGCCGTTCTTGCCGAATCGTTCGGTCGAATTTTCTACCGCAATGCGATTAACTTGGGAATCCCGGCCATTGTGTGTGCCAAGGGATTTTCCGAGAACGTAAAGCGCGGCGACGAACTCAAACTCGATTTGAAGGAAGGGACGGTGACGAACCTAACTACGGGCAAGGTTTTTTCCGTTGAAGCGCCCTCCGAGTACATGATGGAAATTCTTCGCCACGGCGGCATCAAACCGATGATGCGCGAAAAGTTTGGACAGAAAAAAGACGGAGTTTGATTACATGACACTCAGTAGTACTTCGGTGCTCAAAGAAGCGGGAGCCCCTGTCTCCCGCTTGTGTTTTTTACACTTATTTTGGATTGTTTTAAGTAACTTTGCGGTGCAGCTGCCGCTCACGCTTTGGGGAATTGAGACGACCTGGGGGATGTTCACCTATCCCTTTATTTATGTGACAAGTGACTTGACGGTTCGGCTTTACGGGTCCCCGAAAGCGCGCGCCATCGTTCGCAGGGCAACGATTCCCGGGTTCTTTTTAAGTTACCTGGTGGGCGTGCTTTTCGAGCAGGGAGCCTTTCAGGGATTTGCAAGCCTGTTGACGCCGAATCTGTTCGTCTTTCGCATTGCACTTGCTTCTCTTGTTGCGTACTTTGTCAGTCAGAACCTCGATATTCGCGTGTTTCGGCGGTATTTGTCACGCGTGTGGTGGATTGCGCCGGCGGCCTCGGGCTTTTTCGGTAACATCGTCGATACCTTCCTTTTCTACTCCGTGGCGTTTTATCGTACGAGCGATGTGTGGATGGCGACCCATTGGCCGGAAATCGCTGCGGCGGACTTAACACTTAAGATTGCCGTTAACCTTCTGGTGTTTGTTCCCGTGTACGGTGCCGTTTTGTCTTTTATCGTGCGCCGTTTTGCCGCTCAGAGCTTTCAAAGGGACATGAATGGTTGAGTAGCTTTGTAAGAGGCGATTCTGCACCTTACTCTTTTCATTTCGAAGAAGAGGACGCAACGTGTTTAGGATTTGTCCTTAGAGGCAAGGGAAACGGCCGCATGCGCTTCTTAAAAGGTGCCTTGCAAGGTGGTAAACTACAGGGGTTTTCCGCATGCCGGTGACAAAACATCGTGCGTGCGGCTTCGGCGTTTTCGCCGATTCATAATCGCTTGTGTTTTACTACAAACGAAGGATGACGTTTTATGACGCTCAATGACCCCCGTTGGGGCCGCTCTCCGGACCCGAACAACGAAGACGATCGCAAGAGTCAGGCGACGCAGGACGAGGATTCGCGAGGCAATCGCAACCGACCTCCCGAGAACGATTTAGATCAGCTCTGGGACGATTTCAACAAGCTTTTAGGCGGTGTGCTCGGGGGTGATCCTCGCGCGCGCAGGGCTCCGTCCGACTCGGACGGCGGCAACGGGGGCGGCGGCGATGACGGCGGAAATAGGCCTCCTTCGCCTCGTCGCGTTCCGAACTTTGCTTTCAAGGCTCCGAAAACAAACTTCAAATTCTTAGGCCTTGTGTTTGCGGCCGTAGTTGTGCTGTGGGCCGGTACCGGGTTTTACATCGTTCCCGAAGGCCAAATCGGTGTCGTGACCACATTCGGCAAATACACCCGCGATGCAACGGCAGGTTTTAACTGGCACATTCCGTATCCGATTCAGGATGCCGAGATTGTCGATATTTCCAGCGTGCGTAAAGTCGAAGTCGGTATTCACGGGTCGGCCAGCCGCCTAAGAGAAGCGTTGATGCTCACCGATGACGAAAACATCGTCGATGTGATGTTTAACGTGCAGTACCGTATTAAGCCGCATGCGGCCAAAGAGTTTCTTTTTAAGACGCGCAACCCGGATTTGTCGGTTTTCCAGGCGGCCGAAAGCGCCATGCGCGAAGTAGTCGGACGCAAGAAGATGGACTCGGTCCTGTTTGAAAATAAGCTCGAGATTGTCGAGAACGTCAAGCAAGCCATGCAAGACATGCTCGATCGCTACAAAACCGGCATTGAGATTATGAGTGTGGCTATTCAAAATGCCCAGCCGCCCGAACAGGTTCAGGCTGCTTTTAACGATGCGGTTAAGGCCGGTCAGGACCGTGAGCGTCAAATTAACGAAGGCGAGGCGTATGCCAATGCCGTCGTCCCCAAGGCACGCGGCTTGGCCTCACGCTTAAAGCAGGAAGCCGAAGGCTACAAGGCCCGTGTGACGGAAACGGCAACCGGTGATGCCGAACGCTTCGAAAAGATTTTAAATGAGTACAAGAAAGCGCCGCGCGTCACGCGCGACCGTATGTATGTCGATGCGATGCGCGATGTGTACTCCAACGCCACAAAGGTCTTTGTCGATACTAAGAGCTCCAATAGCTTGCTCTATCTGCCGTTCGATAAGCTCTTGGAAAAAAGTCGTGAGCCGGGCACAGTGCCGCAGGCAGTGAGTTCGCAGCCGACTTCCGATGCTACGCACACGAACGCCTCCTCGAGCGAGCCGTCCACCGATCTTGACCCGCGCACCTTAATGCGGCTGCGTGACCGCTAAAGCGACAAGGAGACCAAGACATGAAGAGATTGATTTCGACTGTTGCCATTGCCGCCCTCGTGCTCATTGCGCTGACGCGACTTTGCCTATATACCGTCGGGGAACGCGAATACGCACTTGTGTTTGCTTTGGGTGAATTAAAGGACGTTAAGGCCGTTCCGGGGCTTTACGTCAAATTGCCCGCTCCGCTTCAAAACGTTGTGTACTTAGATAAGCGCATCCTGACGATGGATACGCCGAGCCCTGATCTGGTGCAGACCAGTGAGAAAAAGAACCTTCTCATTGATAGTTTCGTCAAGTGGCGCATTGAAGATCCTCGTACATACTGGGTTTCGTTCCAGGGGTCGGAGCGGGCGGCCGAAGACCGTATGGCTTCGCTCTTGCGTGACGTCTTGAACCAAACCGTGAACCGCAGGACCGTCAACGAAATCACGTCCAAGCTTCGCGAGCAGTCCATGCGCGATATTCGCAATGCTCTGCAGGCGCGCATGAAAGAAGTCGGCATCGACGTGGTGGACGTTCGGTTAAAGCGCGTGGACTTTACCCCGGAAATCAGCGAGTCCGTGTACCGCCGTATGGAAGCCGAACGCAAGCGCGTGGCTTCCGAAGAACGCAGCAAGGGCGCGGCCGAGGCCGAAAAGATTCGTGCCGATGCCGATCGTCAGCGTGAAGTGATTCTCGCGCAAGCGTACCGTCAGGCTCAGGAACTTAAGGGCGACGGCGATGCTCGTGCCAACGAAATTTATGCACAGGCCTTCGGAAAGAATCCGGAGTTTGCCCGCTTTTATCGGAATTTGGAAGCCTATCGCTCGAGCTTCGGTAAGAACGGCGACGTGATGGTCATCGATGCTTCAAGCGAGTTCTTCCGGTATTTAAAGGAGCCGGACGCCGTTAAATAAATCGATCTAGGTACCGATGAAAACCATTCTCTTGGCCTTGGGATTTATGGCCGTTTTCGAGGGGATGATGCCGCTCATTGCGCCGCAGGCTTGGTTAAATGCCTTGCGTGCCATGTCGCGCTTTCCCCTCGGAACGATTCGAGCCGTCGCCTTTGTTGTCGTGGCGCTCGGTTTGGCTTTCATTTGGGCAATCGATTGGGCGCTATGAAACTCGGCACTGTGTAAATAGGTTCGGATTATTTTGTTTTTTAGACTTTTGGAGAAACATATGGCGAAAAATGTCGTCATTGTCGGAGCCCAGTGGGGTGACGAAGGAAAAGGCAAGATTGTCGACTGGCTCGGCGAGAAGGCCGACGGCGTCGTGCGCTTTAACGGCGGAAATAACGCCGGACACACACTGGTGATTAACGGGAAAAAGGTTGTCTTACGCCTCATTCCCTCGGGTATCATGCACGCCGATAAGACGTGCTACATCGGTAACGGCGTTGTGCTTTCGCCCGAAGCGCTTTTTTCCGAAATCGCAGAACTCAAGAGTAAAGGTGTCGAGGCCGAATCCCGTATTCGTGTTTCCGGCAATGCCGCCTTGCTCCTGCCGTATCACGTAGCCTTGGATAAGGCCCGTGAAGCGGCCTTGGGCGCCAAGAAAATCGGCACCACGGGGCGCGGAATCGGACCGGCGTACGAAGATAAGGTGGCTCGTCGCTCGGTGCGTGTGGACGACCTGTTTGACGAGGCGCATTTTGCTGAACGGGTGCGCGCGATTCTCGATCTGCACAACTTTGTTTTAACGAAGTACCTGGATGCGGACCCCGTTGATCCTCAGGCTGTTATCGACAGCACTTTGTCGTATGCTCCGCGCTTAAAGCCCATGATTTGCGACGTTTCGGCGGTTTTGAATCGTCAGATGGACGAGGGGAAGCGCTTTCTTTTCGAAGGCGCGCAGGGCTCGATGCTCGATATTGACCACGGCACGTTCCCGTTCGTCACAAGTTCCAATACGGTGGCAGGCTCCGCGTGTGCCGGGGCCGGTGTCGGCCCGTTCCGCCTAGATTACGTGCTCGGCATTACCAAGGCCTACTGCACGCGTGTCGGTGCCGGTCCTTTCCCCACGGAACTTTTCGATTCGCTCGGCGAGACACTTCGCGCTAAGGGTAACGAGTACGGTGCCGTGACGGGGCGCCCGCGTCGCTGCGGTTGGTTTGACGGAGCGGCCTTGCGTCGTGCCGTTCAGATTAATGGCCTCACGGGTCTGGCGGTTATGAAACTCGACGTTTTAGACGGTATGGAGACAGTTCGCTTGGGGGTGGGCTACAAGGTTGACGGCAAACCCGTTGATTTAATGCCCTACGGGGCCGAAGCGGCGGCTCGTTGCGAAGCGGTCTATGAGGATTTCCCGGGTTGGAAGGAAAGTACCTTCGGTCTGACGCGTTGGGAAAATCTTCCTAAGGCCGCTCGGACGTATTTAACGCGTCTTAGCGAAGTGGCAGGCTGTCCGATTGCGCTTGTCTCCACGGGACCCGATCGCAATCAGACGATTCTCATGCGCGATCCGTTTAACTAAGGAATACGAAACGAACTGGGGGAAATGACCTTTCCCTCAGTTTTTATTTATGAGTACTGCAGAAAGGAAAAAACACCCATGAGGCACGTATATGTCGACTGGCCTGAATACAACGATCTTTGCGAGCGTCTGGTCGCTCGCGTGGTGGCAAGCGGCTGGAAGTTCGATTCTTTGCTTTGTCTGGCTCGCGGCGGCATGCGTCCCGGTGACATTTTCAGCCGTGTCTACAACTCCATGCCGCTTGCCGTTTTAACGACAAGTTCGTACCGTGCGGCAGCAGGGACGATTCAGGGAGACCTGGACATTGCCACGTACATTACGGGCATGAGTGACCTAAAGGGAAAACTCCTTTTAGTGGACGATTTGTGTGATTCCGGTCAGACGGTTTTAAAAGTAATCGAGCACTTAAAAGATCGCTATCCGCGCATTACCGAAGTACGTACGGCCGCCATTTGGGTCAAGGCTTGCTCGGTCATTGTTCCCGATTACTATGTCGTCAAGTACGAGGACAGCCCTTGGATTCATCAGCCCTTTGAGTTTTACGATGATTTCGGGCCGGAAAAGCTCTTGGCGCGTGTGCGCGAAAAGTTCGGCGAGCCCTGACTCTTTTTGCTTTTTGCATGTCTTCGCAGGACGCTCGGCTTCGGGTGTTTGCGAAGGCTTTTTGTCAACTTACCGGCCGTAAGTCTTTGCAAAGCGCGTGGCCTTTACAAGCTTTAAGAGCGCTCCGGCAATCTCCTCGGACTCAGCAACATAAACCGTATTTTCCGAAAGCGGGGGATTGTCCGTATCGATATTTAAAAACGCCGATTCGATGCCGGCGGCCTGTAAGTCGTCCCGAAGGTCCTCTAAGGCATCGGCGCGACTAGCACCGTCCGTGATCACGAAAAGAAGGCGATTCGCGTGACGGGAAGCCTTAAGGGTCTTAATGCCGAAGCGCACGGCTTGTGTCAAGGGTGTTGCACCGAAAGCGCCGATTCCTGGAAAGCGTTTGCGAAAGAGTGCCGCAGAGTCTTCCCGTTTCTTCACAAGAGCAATCGGTGTTTTCTTGGGTCCCGGGAACACGGCAACGGTTGTTTCAATTCCGGGGACATCGCAAAGGGCTTGCATGAGCGAAAAGACCGCCGCCTTGGCTTTTGTCATGCGAGTTAGGCCCATCGATCCGGAGCGATCGAGAAGAATGACGACATCGGCATCGGGCTTTTTGCGCGGTACGTCTTTGAGGAAAAGACGATTGTCGTTGACGGCAATGCGACCGATAAAATCTTCCGTTAAGGTCGAGCCATTGCGCTCGGGAAAGGCTTGTCGGGACAGAGCCGTGAGAATGTGTGAAAACGCGCGCGCCAAGCGCTTGACGGCGGCGGTTTCGGCGACAAAGCGTTCGCTATAAAGCTTGGCGTCTTCAATAAGTTGCGGGTCTTGCGTCTCATCGGGCCAGTCGGGAAAACTGTCGTCGGAACACGTCTCGCTTCGTGTCGGCGCGTTACTGCCCATCGGTGCCTCTTGCACCGGCGTGACGGGACGGACTTGGCGTGCGGCACGCGCGAGCTCTTGGATATTTGAGGCATCGCTTTCACTGCCCGGTTCGGAAAATAAGTCGATTTCGGGATTTTCCTTGCTGTGCGCATCGAGCCCTTGCAACTGAGTCAGAATCTTGCGGGCGATTTTGCAGACATCGTCCGTCGTGCGAGCCGTGTGGGTTGCTCGGCTGATTTTTAAAAGAGAGGCGACCGTTTCGGGGTTCATGCGCGCTAAGAGCGCATTGCGAAGGCGCTTGTGATGTCGCTCGGCCCACGCAACATTCATTTGTGCCATGAGTTCGGTCTGTAGCCAAACGGCAATAAGTTCACCGAGAGAAAACGCATCGGCGTCGGCCGCAGCCTTCAGAAGTCCGGCCTCTTCGAGGTATTCGGTCAGTATATCGCGCCAGACGCGGTACCCCGGGTAGCGGGCCATGCCGAGGGTGTCGATTCGAACGTCTTCCAAAACATTGATGATCGATCCTGCGAGCGGATTGACACATGCTTTTCGAAAGGCCTCCATGTCCGTGTCGGTCACGTGCAGCATTTCGTGCATGCCGTGAGCTAAAGCGCGCATCAGAAAGGTCTCGTCCTCCGGGGTATAGTCGCCGAGCCAAACGGTTTTTCCGTCCGTGCGTGCCGGTCCCTCGAAAACAAAGCGGACATTGTGGTCATTGCCGTAGGACTGTAAGAAACGCTCGGCATGTTCGCGTTTTTGGCGCGCGGAAAAGTTCGAAGGTGAATAAAAGGGTTTCACGGCGTTCTCCCCGACGTAAGCGGACGCGGTTTTCGAAAGAATACGCGCTATCGAAGAAAAAGCACAAAAGAGGCAGGAGCAAAAAAAGGCGGATGGCTAGCCGTCCGCCTTTTCTTCGGAGAATTCAGTTTTTCTCCCGATTACTTCACACGGCTACGGTATTCGCTCGTCCGTGTGTCGATTTCAATCTTGTCGCCGACGTTCACAAAGGCCGGAACGTCAAGCACAAAACCGCTTGCCAGCTTCGCAGGCTTCATGACCTTGCCCGACGTATCACCCTTGACGGCCGGTTCCGTGTACGCCACTTCACGCACAATCATCGTCGGCAGTTCGATGCCGATGACGCGACCTTCGTAAAAGACAGCCTCGGCCTTGAGCTCATCCGTATCGGTCAGATATTTCTTGGCCTCCTCCATCGTGTCTTCTTCTACGTCGTACATATTGAACTCATCGTCGGTCCAAACATACGTCGGGTTGGCGTAGTACGAGTACGTTAACTCTTTTCGCTCCAAAACGATGTCATCGAACTTGTCGTCGGCACGGTAAACGATTTCCGAGACGGCGTTCGTTAAAAGGTTTTTCATCTTCATTTTGACGGTCGAAGCACCGCGTCCGCCTTTGGCGTAAACGGCCTTGAGAACAACCATCGGATTTTTGCCGACCATAAAGACGTTGCCGGCACGCAGTTCTTGCGCTGTTTTCATGAGAAATACTTTCCTTTTCAAAAGCGATAGGCGCCGGAAATCGAAGCCTTTCCAGACCCGTCCAAAACAAAACATGTCATTTTAGCCCGTCAAGGAGCATTTTTGCGATTTTTCGGGGAGCTCTCGGTAGAGTAAGACACTTTCGGGCATACGTTCGGGCCCCTTTACGCTGAGCATCAATGTCTTGAAAGTAGGCTAAAAGGGCCTTTTCGGGCACAGGCCTCTCTTCGTTTAAGGCGCGTTCGACGGCGTTGCGCCGTAAAAGCGCTTCGGGTTCAAACGAGTCCGTCAGGGTCTTTTCAAAGGCCTCCATCTTCTTGATGTGCAGTTGCTCTTTTTGAGGGTAAAGCGTCCAGAAAAAAGGTTTTCCGGAAAGAAGGGCGCGTGAGGCGCTGTCTTCCCCGCGAACGATCAGGACGTCCGAAGACCACAAAAGCAAATCAAAGTCTTTTTGCGGGACCATCGGCAACTTGATGCACGTCAGGCTCTTAGCGCTAAAGGCGCGGCACGCTTGAAAAAACGTCTCTTGGGCTTGACCGGGTGCAAGAAGAGCTTGGATTCGGAGGCCGGACTTGATGAGGGACCCGGCAAGAGCGGCTGTATCGACGGTCGGATACGTAAAAAGGAAAAGGCGCAAGGCATCACTTTCGGGGATGTGGAGTGCGTGCTCCAAAGCGGCTTTTTTTTCAGGCGTAAAGGTCTTGCGGCGCATTTCGTAATTGTCCTCGACAATCAATCCCCCTGTTTTTTCCGTAAAACCCGGAAAGAAAAAGTGCTTGGAGTAGCCGTAACGCGGGTGCGGGCTTTCCAGTCCGTGAAAGTTACCGGCGTAGTCTTCGGCTGTTAGATAGTCGAGCGCAATGACCGAGACCGGGCGTCCTTGTGAGACGCGTTCGGCAATTTTTTCTTCGTATGCGGCCGGAAGAAAGCACGAAAACGCTTCGATGACGGCATCGGCCGGGACGGCGACTTTTTCAAAGGCCTCATCCCACCTTACGATACGGATACTGTCAACCCATTGGTCGGACTTGTTCGGACAACACGCCGGCACAAGTTGCGTGAGCCTTGCGACGTTGTCGATAATCAGGCGCACGCAAAAGGGGCTTTCGCGCTGTAGACTTTGCGCTACGCGCCAGGCAACGCCGGCGTCTCCGAAGTTATCAATGACCCGACAAAAGATGTCACAACTGGGCATAACAAAAAACGCGCCTTTTGCAAAATAGGAACGCAATGCAAAAAATCAGTGTTAAGGACTATAAGACAACGCTCTCGCTTTTGCCGAATCTTCCCGGGGTCTATCGGTATTTTGATGAGAAAGGGCAGTGCCTGTATGTCGGTAAGGCCCGCGATTTAAATCACCGCGTCAGTTCTTATTTTCACAAAAACGACCTGTCGCCGCGCATTGCCATTATGGTCAGTCACATCGCCGCCATCGAAACGACGGTCGTGCGGAGCGAAGCCGAGGCGCTCATTCTGGAAAACAACTTGATTAAGACCTTGAACCCGAAGTACAACATCTTATTTCGGGATGATAAGAGCTACCCATATGTGAAAATTTCCGCAGGGCCTTTTCCTCGCGTTTCCTACTATCGCGGTGCGTTGGACAAAAAGAGTCGCTTTTTCGGTCCGTATCCGAATGCCTCGGCTGCTCGCGAAGCCATCGTGATGTTACAGCGTGTTTTTAGAATCAGAACCTGTGAGGATGCCGTCTTTAAAAATCGTTCGCGTGCGTGTCTTATGGGACAAATGAGGCGCTGTTCGGCGCCCTGTGTCGACGCAGTCACCGAGACCGATTACGAAGCGGACGTGTCCGATGCGTGCCGCTTCCTTTCCGGTGAGTCGGGCGTTTTGGTTCAGGGACTTAAAACCCAAATGTATGCGGCAAGCGAACGATTTGATTATGAAAAAGCCGCGGTTTTGCGCGATCGAATTGCCGCCCTCACCGATGCCGTGCGCGATCAGGTTGTCGAACCCACAGGGGTTGTGAAAGATACGGACATCATCGCCGTGGCGCTTTCTTCGTCCGTTGTGTGCGTGAATCTGGCGATGGTCCGAAACGGACGGCACCTGGGCGATCACGCGTTTTTCCCGAAAATTGCCGATGCTTCGGATTTAACGAAAGCCGATGTTTTCGAGGCGTTTGTCTCGCAACACTACGAAGAGCAAATGCTTCCGAGTGTGGTCGTTTCTTCCGATGCCCTCGATTCGGCTGCGCTGATTCGCTCTCTGGGAAATGGCTTAGCCGGTAAGACTCAACTGGTGCGAGAGCCTCAGCAGATTCGCCGTAAGTGGCTGGAGATGGCAGAGCGCGGAGCTAAGATTGCCTTAGAAGCTCGCCTGACGGAAATCGGTGGTGAAAAGCGTCGCATCGATGACTTGATTCGGGTTTTAAACCTGCCGCTCACGCCGGAGGAAATCGATGATATTCGTATCGAATGCTTTGATATCTCGCATACGGCCGGGGAGGCCACACAAGCGTCCTGTGTCGTATTTCACGGCCGAGCGATGGATTCGAGTCGCTATCGGCGCTTTAACATCACCGATGTGACGGCCGGAGATGATTATGCGGCCATGCGCGAAGTGTTGATGCGTCGCTACACGCCCGTGGCGCGCGGGGAGGCCAAACTCCCGACGCTTGTTCTTGTCGACGGCGGACTCGGGCAGGTGCATATGGCGCGCGATGTTTTTATCGAGCTCGGACTTCCGATGGATGTGATTGTCGGCGTGGCTAAGGGCGAGGGGCGCAAAGTGGGTTTGGAGACCCTTATTTTTGCAGACGGTCGAGAGCCTTTGACGCTCGGGGCCGAAAGTCCGGCTTTAATGCTCATTGCCATGATTCGTGATGAGGCTCACCGTTTTGCCATCACCGGCATGCGCGCCAAGCGTAGTCGTGCTCGCCTGACAAGTCGTGCCGAAGATCTCGAGGGAGTCGGACCGAAGCGTCGTCAAAAGCTTTTAGCGCAGTTCGGAGGCTTTAGAGGACTGACGAATGCCTCCGTTGAGGACATCGCCAAAATCGACGGAATCTCGCGTAAACTAGCGACTCGCATCTATGCACAGCTTCACGGAGTTGACAATGGCATCGCCGGTTCATAAGCCGTTTAACGTGCCCATGGCCTTAACCTGGGCACGCATTGCGTTTATTCCTTTAATCGTCGGATTATTTTATTTTCCCGATGCCGTGATGTCGGCGCATACCAAGAATCTACTGGCTTGCGTGATGTTTTCCATAGCTGCGATAACCGATGCCTTAGACGGATTTCTTGCCAGGCGCTGGAACATGATGACGGCTAAAGGTGCTTTTTTAGACGCTGTAGCCGACAAACTCATCGTCAGTTCCGCCATCGTTGTTTTGATGTACTTTGACCGAATCGACATGCTGGTGGCCCTGATTATTATCGGTCGGGAAATTGCCGTGACGGCGCTGCGCGAGTGGATGGCCAAGATTCGAGCGGCCAAGTTCGTCAAAGTTAATGCCTACGGAAAAATCAAGACGATAGCCCAGATGACGGCCATTGCGTTCCTGTTGTATTTCGATCCGGTTTTGGGGATTGATATTGCACTGATCGGCACCGTGCTCATTTACATTGCGTGCGCCTTGACGCTTTACTCGATGATGGTGTACCTGACGGCAGCCTGGCCCCATATCGAAGCCAGCGACGAAAGAACGGTGTTGTAAGTTTTGCGCCTCTTTCCGTTTTGCGCCTGTGATTTCGGACACGGATTCAATACGACTCGCCGCCGCATGACAAGCGGCGTCTCGGTTGCATCGCACAAGCTTTACTCCGCTTTCAGTTTTTCCTTCCCTTATTCGACGTTGCCCTCGAGAGCAACGTCTCAATCCGAGCGAGTATGTTTTCTCAAGGACTTCGGAAGTCTCGAAAGACTCTTAAGGGTGAGCAACTTCCCGCGGGGCGCGTACCAGGTCAGCCTGTCGTTAATAGGCTGGCCGGAGGAATGCCTCAAGCCGTGGCCGCGTATGTCGAAACGAACGTTCCGGAATCGGTCGGGCAGTAAGAAGTACGAAATCGAGTATCTGATTGCTCGTAACAATAAAACCTGCCCGATAGAGGTCAGGTCGGGGAGTAGCCTGCGCCATACGCCCTCGGACGAATCTTGCGAAAAAGACTCGGATAGGATTGCCGACAGAGTCATTTTCAGCACAAAGGACTACAAGCGGGAAGGAGAAATCCTTTCCCTTCCTATCTCCATGACGTCGTTTTTTTTAAATGAGAGGAATCAGTCCGGTCGTCGCGATTGGAGTTAAGCGGGTGCTAGTCGGGCTTCTTGACAGCGTTTAACTTTGCCGCTTCGCTTTGAAGTTCGTAGACAAGATTGAGTGCCTCGCGCGGGGAAAGCGAATCGACCTGAAGTTGAGAAAGAGCCTCAATAAAGGCTGCTTCTTTCCCGGTTAAAGGCACCTCTTTTTGCGTCGGTTCAACGTCGTCTTGCGCACCGGCAAATAAATCCGGTTGCCCGTCAATTTGAACGGCTCTGTCTTCGATACGCTTTAAATACGTTTGCGCACGCCGAATCACCGAAGGACGGATGCCGGCTAGCTTTGCGACGGCGATGCCGTAGGAGCGACTGGCCGGCCCTTCCTTGATGTCATGGAGGAAAACAACCGAACCGCCGCTTTGTTCGGCACACACATGTACGTTAACGGCTTGCGAGAGCGTATGGACAAGCTCCGTAAGCTCGAAGTAGTGGGTCGCAAAAAGTGTCCAACTTCGGGTTTTTTGCGCCAGTTCCGTGGCAATGGCTGCCGCCAGACTCAACCCGTCGGCCGTGGAGGTTCCGCGTCCGATTTCATCCATGAGGACAAGCGAGTGTTCCGTCGCCTCGTGCAAGATTGCCGCGGCTTCGGTCATTTCCACCATGAAGGTCGAGCGCCCGTGCGTAAGGTCATCGGAGGCACCGATGCGCGTGAGAATTTTGTCAATCGGTCCGATGCGAGCCGCTTTAGCCGGAACAAACGAACCGGCGTACGCTAAAAGCACAATCAAGGCTACCGAGCGCATATAGGTGGATTTTCCGCCCATGTTCGGCCCTGTGATGACCATCAGGCGCCGTCCGGGACACAAAACACAGTCATTGGGAACGTAGTGCTCGAGTGTCTTTTCGATAACCGGGTGCCGTGCTCCGAGAATTTCAAGGCCTTCGGAGTATGTCAAATCAGGTTGAATCCAGTTGCACTCCAAGGCATGCCGGGCAAAGGCGGCCAATAGATCGACCGTCGCCAGAGTTTTGGCCGCTGCCAAAAGCGGTTCGACATAGACGGCAAGCGCCTCGACAAGATTGTCCCAGAGTTCTTTTTCCAAAGCTCGAGCGCGCTCTTTGGCACTCAGTGCTTTGTCTTCATATTCTTTTAATTCCGGCGTAATAAACCGCTCGGTGTTTTTCAAGGTCTGACGCCGCCGATAGTCATCGGGAACGTTTCCGGCCTGTCCGCGCGAGACTTCGATGTAGTAGCCCGAGACACGGTTGTATTGCACGCGAAGAGTGGAAATCCCCGTACGCTCTTTTTCGCGGGCCTCCAAATCAATGAGAAAACTTCCGGCGTTGTCGCGCATCGCGCGCAAAGCCGAAAGCTCCGCATTGGCTTCGCTACGAATGACATCGCCTTCGCGCAAAAGGGGTGCCGGGTCTTCGAGGAGTGCGTCTTTGAGTGTCTTTTGTAAGGCTGCATTTAGGCTAAGAGCCCCCGTTAATTCTTCAATCAGGGCGCTTTCGGAAAGAGCTGTGAGAAGCCGAGCGATGCTTTCAATCGTCGGCAGTGCATCGCGAAGGGCAGCAGCTTCCTTCGGACGAATGCTTTTAAGCGCAATTCGCCCGGCGATGCGTTCAATGTCGGGAAGCGTTTTAAGAAGGTCTTCAAGCGACAAAGCCGTTGCGTCTTTGGTAAGCAAAACGGCGACGGCTTGATGGCGCTCCTTGGCTAAAGCAGCATCGCGTACCGGGTGCGTCAGGTAGCTACGCAACAGGCGACTACCCATGCCGGTTTTACACGTATCCAACGTGGAAAAAAGTGTCGGACCGTCACCTTCATGCAGTGTGGTGTCGATTTCTAAATTACGCCGAGTCTCGGCCGTCAGTCCGATAAAGGCGCTTTGTGACTCCAGGCTTAAGGGCTCGATAAAGGGTGTGGTTTCACACTGTGTTTCTGAGACGTAGTCCAAAAGCGCATTGGCAGCGGCAAGAATCGTCGTATCCCGCTCAACGCCGAAACACTCAAGGGAGGCGAGGGAAAACATCGTTTTTAGACGTTCCCGCCCGCGTTCGGCATCAAAGTGCCAGTCCGGAAGTTCCGTGACGGTTCTGGGTAGCCCCAGGTCCTTGAGGTACGCACGTCCCTTTTCACTGACAAGGATTTCCGAGGGGTTGATGCGGGCAAGCGTATCGGCCAGGTCGCCCGGGTACGCATGTGTGGCGCAAAAGCGGCCGTTTGTCAGAGTAATCCAAATAAGACCGATTTCACTGGTTTTGAGTTTCGGGATCGATACAGCCAAAAGCACCGAATCGGCTTTTTCACTTAAAAGGGCATTGTCGGTGAGAGTCCCGGGCGTGACGATGCATACGATGCGCCGCTCCATCATCGAAGACTTCTCGGCGCCGGCGCTTTCGGTCTGCTCGGAAATGGCAACCGACTCTCCGTACCGCACTAAGCGAGCCAGGTACTGCTCTAAGGTGCTTGCGGGGATACCGGCCATCGGAATAGGCTTCCCGTTGTGATTGCCCCGCCGCGTTAACGTTAAACCCAACAGGCGCGAAATTCGGACGGCATCGTCAAAGAACGTTTCGTAAAAGTCACCGAGGCGAAATAAAAGCAAAACTCCGGGGTGCTGATCGCGAAGTGCAAAGTACTGACGCATCAAGGGCGTGTGCCCTGCATACGGATCTAAGGCACAGCAAGACGATTTGTCGGTCGGAATGTCGGCCATGGGGCGTTAGTTTTCCGGAGTGGCCGGAGTTTTAGCCTCCGTCACTTTCATCAGCAGTTCGGCGAAAATCTTAGGTGTTCCCGTACACACGTTTCCTAACTCCAGGAACTTTTCCTGGCCCAATAGGTCGGTCACAAGACCTCCCGCTTCTAAAACAAGAAGTGTTCCGGCTGCAATATCCCAGCTGTGGACATTGGCTTCCCAGTAGCCGTCTAATCGCCCGCAGGCAACGTACGCCAAATCCAAGGCCGTCGAACCGGCACGCCTGAGGCCGGCCGCTGCGCGTGCCACACGTTCGAATTTCGGGAGAAAGTCCGTGTAGTTGTCGTTTCGACGGAAGGGAAATCCCGTTCCGATGAGAGCGCGCCCCATATCGCGACAGCCGGAGACGCGAATACGCTTGTTATTTAAAAACGCACCCTTGCCGCGTTCGGCTGTAAAGAGTTCATTACGTACCGGGTCGTAGACCACGCCGACAACAACACGACCGCGTTGTGTCAGGGCGATGGAAACAGCATATTGCGGAAAGCCGTGCAAAAAATTGGTTGTTCCGTCCAAAGGATCGACAATCCAAAGATTATCATCGGCTCCCGAAAATTTCGTTCCGCTTTCTTCCGTCAGAATCGTGTCGCGAGGAAAGTACCGGTGCAAGGTTTCGCAAATCGAGTTCTCGCAATCGATATCGGCTTGCGTGACATAGTCGAATTGGGCTTTTTCCCGAATTTCGATTTGGTCGAGTCGCAAGGACTCGCGGTTGATGATTTTTCCGGCGTGAAGCGCGGCGCGTGTTGCGATTTCCAGTTGTGCCGAAGACATACGAAATATGTACTCTGTGATAAAACGAGCCGGCTCGAAAAACTTCGGGTCGGCGCAGTTAGAATGCGGTTGCCGACTATTTTAAAGGAAATCGATCTTGAAGGACGTATCGGACTTGTCTTGTCGCGTGTGTTTTGTTCTCGCAGAACCGAGTCACCCGGGCAACATCGGCTCGGCCGCTCGAGCGATTAAAACCATGGGTTTTACGGATTTGCGCGTTGTTTGTCCGAAGTATTCCGAGTACCGAGCACACCCCGATGCCGTGGCCTTGGCAACAAGTTCGGTCGATGTCCTGGAAAAGTCAACGTCGTTTGCAACGCTTTCGGAGGCGCTTGACGATGTCCTTTTTGCCTTTGCGCTTTCCGGTTATAACCGAGAATTCGGGCCTCCGATGGAAGATTTACGCACGAGCGTTTTACGGGCAGCCTCGCTTTTAAAGGATACGCCCGGCGGGAAAGCCAAGATTGCTTTTGTTTTCGGGTGCGAGCGATCGGGGCTGACGAACGAAGAAATGGCGCTGTGTCAAACGTGCTCTGCCATTGCGGCTAACCCGGCCAGTCCCAGTTTGAATCTAGCCCAGGCCGTACAGATTACGGCTTACGAAATGGAGCTCGCCCTTTTAAAGGTTGAAAACCACACCGGAGAACTTTACGCGTGGCAAGATCGATTCGACCACGAGGAGCCGGCCGGTGTTGCCGCTCTCGAGGGCTTTTTTGCCCACTGGGAAAAGGCCATGATTGCCTGCGGTGCACTTGACCCGAAAGAGCCCAAAAACCTAATGGAAATTTCAAGACGCTTTTTTACACGCGCGCGCTTAACGCAAAGCGATGTGGATATGCTCCGAGGCATTTGTTCTGCCGTGATTTGCCCTAAGCGCGAGCGAATCGGGCGCAAGGATGCCGCTCGAAACGCGACCAAAAAGACGTCGTAAAAGGCCCCAAAAATTTCGAGCAAAAACCCCAAAAGGGTCCGTTGCATCAATACAATTAAGGCACACGTAATCCCGTATGAGGCACACCTTATGTTTGACTTAATCAAAGAAGATTTGCAGACGATTTACGAGAAGGACTCCTCGGCTGAAAGCCGACTTGAGGTGGCGTTGTGCTATCCGGGTTTTCACGCCCTACAGTTTCACAGGGCGGCACACTGGTGCTACATCCAGGGATGGACGACCACGGCGCGTGTCGTCAGTTCTCTCGGGCGCTTTTTTACCGGCGTGGATATTCACCCGGCTGCAAAAATCGGGCGGCGCGTCTTTATCGATCACGGCATGGGTGTTGTCATCGGCAATACCGTGCAAATCGGCGATGATTGCACCATCTATCAGGGTGCGACCATCGGCGGGACCGATATCGGAAAAGAAAATGCCAAGCTGACAATTAAGAACAATGTCGTCATCGGTGCCGGAGCGCAGATTTTGGGCGGTGTGACGGTCGGCGAAAATGCGCAAATCGGACCGAGTGCCGTTGTCTTGAAGTCGTTGGGGGACGGAGTGTCCGTCGGGCTACCGAATCATGTGACATACAGCGGACGGGAAGTTAAAAGCATCGGATTTAGCCCCGAGGATGTGAAAAAACTGCAAGACCTGGTTAAAGAACAGGCTGAAGTGATTGCAAGTCTCAAAGCGAAAAACGCCCCTGTGTCCGAGAAGACAAAAAAGACCGAGACTAAGGGTAAAGAAGTTCCGAAAGCTACAGCGTCTGCTGTTCAGAAAAAGAAGTCTAATAAAAAGCCGGTCGCTTCTAAGAAGCGTTCAACGACGAAAAAGACTCTGACTCCGAAAGCGCTCTCTGCACTTCAAAAACCTGCAAAGAAGACGCCGACGGCCAAATCGGAAAAACCAAGTCTTGTTCGAGTCGTTCAAGCGGAAAAATCCGAGAAAACCACGGACGCACCGGCCCCGAAAAAGCCTGCCCAACCCTCGGGCAAAGCGAAAGCAGCGGTGAGCCGGAAAACCTCGGTTGCAAAAGTTGCCCGAAAGTCCGTAGCAAAACGACAAGCGACCTCAAGCCCTAAGAGTTCGGGACGTGCGAAGGCCTCTTTGCCGAAAACCCGATCCTAATTGATTCTTTAGGGTTTTTCCCAGAGTGTAAAGGCGTGTGCGGTTTCCGAGAAGACGGCGCCGACACGCCCTGTCAGAGGGGCATCGTACTCATCGATGAGCAAAACAAGGGAATGCATGGGCTGAGCACACATCCAGGCGGATGTTTAGCTGACAAGACGCAAAGAACTACCCGAATCGAAATCCCGGTACGCCGAAGGACGCTGTTAGCGCTGAGACCAACGTGTAGTCAAACTCGTCGATGCAGGTGACGTTTTTGACATAAACCGGATTGCTCAGGCGCAATCTTTCCAAAGAGGCTATCCCCGGGGGTAATGCTTTCAATTGGTCTGTGACGAACAGAACAAAAGCCCGAAGCGAGTTTACGAAACTGTCAGGGGAGACTGACAGCGCATTTCCCGAGACATAAGCGCCTTAGGAAGGAAAAAGGGCAACACCCCGGGGAGTATGGCCCCTTTTTCGCAGTATCGGAAATCGATTATAGGTCGTGAACCGCCGTTGCGACCGTCTCGAAGTTTTTCTTCATATCGTCAGAGGGTTCTTCTGTCATCAGGCTGACGACAAAGATGGCGATACTCGCGAGGATAAAGCCCGGAAGGATCTCATACAGACCGAACCAAGCAAAGTGATGCCAAATCAGGACGGTTGCCGCGCCGACAACCATGCCGGCTAAGGCCCCGCTCCGATTCATACGCTTCCACCACAACCCGATGAGAATCACCGGTCCGAAGGCGGCTCCGAAACCTGCCCAAGCGTAACTGACGAGTCCGAAAACAAGACTGTTGGGATCAAGAGCAATGAGAATGGCAATCAAAGCAATCAAAAGCACCATGCCGCGCCCGAAGCACATGAGTTCGAACTGCGAAGCCTTCGGACGGAGGAAAACGCGGTAAAAGTCTTCCGTGAGCGTTGATGAGCACACGAGCAGTTGGCACGAGAGCGTCGACATGACGGCGGCCAGGACGGCAGACATCAAAATGCCGGCAATCCAGGGATTAAAGAGAACTTGTGCCAAGATGATGAAAATACGCTCATTGTTTTCGGCAACCGGCCCGACTAAATCGGTATGTTCGGCAAAGAAGGCCGCGCCGAAAAAACCCACGGAAACGGCACCGGCAAGCGAGAAAATCATCCACATGATGGAAATTCGGCGGGCGTTGGGAAGAACGCGAACCGATTCGGCTGCCATGAAGCGTACGAGAATGTGCGGCTGCCCGAAGTATCCCAGACCCCAGGCCAGGAGACTGACGATACCGACGACGGTCTGCCCTTGCATGAGATTAATCATGTTCGGGTCAATGGAAACGACACGGTCGACGGTGGCGGAAAACCCGCCCAAATCGCTCATGACGACAATCGGAGTGATTACCAGTGCTAAGCACATGAGCGATGCTTGGATCGCATCGGTCCAACTGACGGCTAAAAACCCTCCGATAAAGACATAGGTAATCGTTGCGGCGGCCCCGAGCCAGATGGCCGTCGAGTAGGGCATGTCAAACGTGCTTTCAAACAGACGAGCCCCGGCAACCATGCCGCTTGAACAGTAAATCGTAAAGAAAATCAAAATGACGATGGCCGAGATGATGCGAAGCCACCGGCTTGTGTCATTGAAGCGATGTGTGAAAAAGTCCGGGAGTGTGAGCGAGTTGTGCTCAAGTTCCGTATAAAGACGCAACCGAGCGGAAACCAGGCGCCAATTAAAGTACGTGCCGAGTGTAAGTCCGATGGCAATCCAACTTTCGCAAAGACCGGCGGCGTATGCTGCCCCGGGAACCCCCATTAAAAGCCAGCCGCTCATGTCGCTTGCGCCGACAGAGAGCGCCGTAATGACACCGCCGACGCGTCTGCCGCCCAAGATATAGTCGTTGAAATTTCGCGTATAGAAGTAGGCGCAAAACCCCAAGGTAATCATTAAAAACAAATATCCGCAAAATGTAACGGCAATCGGATTGTCAAACATGGCGTATGCTCGTAAAGTATGGAGGCAGGATAAGATACCTACTCCGATGAACGAAAAAAAATCATTTTACGCTGAGGAGGGAATGAGGCCTTGTGAAGACGGGAAATATCTCTCAAAAAGAATTAACAGCGTTGTTTAAAAACCAAAAAACAGCATTTCTGGCCTCCGGTCGGGAAGATTGGTCGGATAGGTGTCGGCGACTTGTGCGTTTGCGTGAACTGATCTCAGGCAATGCCGATTGTCTGGCGCAGGCCGTTTCCGAGGATTTTCACGGAAAACCCGTTGAGGAGGTCTATCTCGCAGAAATCTCCCAAATTCTCTCGGAAATCGATTTGATGCTCGCGCAAGGTCCTGTTTGGTCTCGGACGCGACGCGTAAGAACGCCTTGGATGTTTTTTCCGGCGACAAGTTCTCTTTGTCCGGCCCCGCGCGGAGTAATCGGTGTTCTCGGGGCTTGGAACTATCCGCTGGCTATCAGTCTGACACCGGTTATCGATGCGCTGGCAGCCGGGAACCGTGTTCTCATGAAACTGCCGGAGCGAAGTCCGAAAACGTCAGCGCTTTTAGCCGAACTTGTTAATTGCGCGTTTGATGCAACGGAGTTGGCTGCGATCAGCGGCGGACCGGATCTGGCGCAGGAATTTACACGGCTTCCGTTTAATCTACTGGTGTATACGGGAGGAGGCGTTGTCGGCCGGGCTGTGATGCGAGAGGCTTCGGCCCATCTGACACCGGTTCTTTTGGAACTCGGTGGAAAAAGTCAGACGCTTGTAGCCCGGGGTGCGGACTATGCGCATGCCGCGCGACGCATCCTGGTCGGAAAACTCCTTAATGCCGGCCAGACCTGTATTGCTCCCGATGTCGTTCGAGTTCACCGAGAGGATCTCGCGTCGTTTCTTGCTGAGCTTAAAATCCAAGCACGCCACCTTTGCCCCGATCCGCGGGCTCTTTCGGCGTTGATTGATTTGCGTCATGCGCGTCACGTTGCCGGTTTATTAAAAGAGGTCGTTGACCTCGGCGCGTCGTACGAGGAAATCGTGCCGGCAGTTGCAGGAGATTTGTTGCGACCTGCCCTTGTGGCCGTCATCAATCCGCCTGCCGATAGTCGTCTCGCGCGCGAGGAAATTTTCGGCCCGATTCTTGTTCTTGCGTCTTATACGGACATTGACCGAGAAATCGCACAATTAAGAGCGCTTGAAGAAACGCCCTTAGCGCTTTATTGGTTTGATACGGATCAAAGACGTATTGAGCGCGTTTCTCAAACGGTGCCCTGCGGCGGAATAACCGTTAACGACACGCTCTTACATTACGCCCAAAATCGACTTCCGTTCGGTGGCGTCGGTTCGTGCGGTATGGGCGCCTATCACGGGAAAGCTGGTTTTGACGCGATGAGTCGAATGACACCGGTTTTTCATCAGTCGCCTTTTTCCGGATTCGGATGGCTCGATCCCCCGTATTCGACAACGGCCAAACGCGTATTGAATTTTTTAGTGAGGAAAGCATGATTGATACGAATACCATTGTGCCGGTTGACCCGGCTAAGGTCTATCGACTCCTGAATATCGGTCCGACCACCGTCGTTTCCGCCGCATTTGACGGTAAGACCGACGCTTTGGCCGCTGCCTGGGCGTGTAACTTGGATTTAATGCCCTGCAAAGCGACGGTTGTCATCGATAAATCCCACTACACACGCACTCTAATCGAAAAAAGCGGCTACTTTGCGCTGCAGTTGCCGACGGTATCGATTGCCAAGACCGTTCTGGCGCTCGGCAGTATCAGTGAAAACGATGACCCTGAAAAACTCAAGCACGCGGGGGCGACTGTCTTTTACCAAGACGGATTTGATATTCCGCTTCTTTCCGGGTGCGCGGCTTGGATGATTTTCCGAGTCATTCCGAATGAATTTAACGAAAAGACCTATGACCTATTTACCGGCGAGTGTGTCGCCGCCTGGTCCGATACCCGAGTCTTCCGTGACGGGCATTATCACTTTGAGACAGCTCCCGATGACATGCGCACGTTGCACTACGTCGCAGGCGGGCATTTTTACACCATCGGAAGGCCCGTCGAGGTAGCGCTCTGAAGCGGACGACATTACCAAAAGCCGCCCGCAACACGGGACTGTGGCGGGCGGTAAAGGCAGGCAAGCCCCTTGTCGCTTGAATCGACTTAATTTTCCTGACGGTAGTTCGGGGCTTCCTTCGTAATCTTGACGTCGTGCACGTGGCTTTCACGCCAGCCGGCGGCTGTGATTTCCACAAATTCAGCTTTCTCACGCATCTGATCGATGGTCCGGCATCCGCAGTAACCCATGGCGCTGCGCAGTCCCCCTGCCATCTGGTACAGAATCGTCAACACCGATCCCTTGTAGGGCACCATACCTTCGATACCTTCGGGCACGAGCTTGTTGATGTTCCCGGAGTTGTTATCCTGGAAATACCGGTCGGCCGAGCCCTTGAACATGGCGCCGAGCGAACCCATTCCGCGGTAGGATTTGTAGGAACGTCCTTGATATAGAATGATTTCTCCGGGGGCTTCTTCGGTACCGGCAAGCATGCCGCCCATCATCACGGTATTGGCGCCGGCTGCAAAGGCTTTGGCAATGTCGCCCGAGAATCGGATACCGCCGTCGGCAATAAGGGGGATGTCCGTGCCTTTAAGGGCTTCGGCCACGTTACTGATGGCCGTAATCTGCGGGACGCCGACACCGGCCACGATACGTGTCGTGCAAATGGAGCCCGGTCCGATACCGACCTTGACGGCATCGACGCCGCAATCGGCAAGAGCCTTAGCTGCCGCTGCCGTCGCAATGTTGCCGCCGACGACCTGAAGATTCGGGTAGTGTTCCTTGACCCAGCGGACACGCTGCAAAACGCCTTCGGAGTGCCCGTGCGCCGTATCCACGACGACAACGTCGACTCCGGCTTCGACGAGTTTTTCCAGACGATCTTCCGTGCCGGCTCCGACACCGATTGAAGCCCCGACTAAAAGTTTTCCGTCTTTGTCTTTGGCCGCATTGGGATGCTCGGTCGCCTTAACAATGTCTTTGACGGTAATGAGCCCCTTGAGGTTAAAGTTGCCGTCGACAACAAGAACGCGCTCTAAGCGATTTTCGTGCATCAGGCGTTTGGCCTCGTCAAGGGAACTTCCTTCCCGAATCGTCACGAGGCGCTCTTTCGGGGTCATGACCTCTTTGACGGGTAAATTCATACGTGTTTCAAAGCGAAGGTCCCGGTTGGTGACAATGCCGAGAACCTGTTGACCTTGAACAACGGGAACGCCGCTGATCTTGTGTTCGGCGCACATGGCAATCACGTCACCGATCAGCATGTCGGGGGCAACCGTAATCGGGTCGCCGACAATGCCTGCTTCGTGGCGTTTGACGCGAGCTACTTCCCGAGCCTGCTGCTCGGGTGCCATATTCTTGTGGATGATGCCGATGCCGCCTTCTTGGGCCATGGCAATCGCAAGGGTGGCTTCGGTGACCGTATCCATAGCCGCCGAGAGCATCGGAAGGTTCAGGGTGATTTTGCGTGTTAAGCGGGACTTTAATTGCACGTCGCGCGGCAAAACGCAGGAGTGGGCCGGGACGAGCAGAACATCATCGAAGGTGAGAGCTTTTTGCAGAAGGCGCATGAGAGAACCCCAGAAAAGAATAAAGGCAGAAGATTCAAGGCCTAATCGGGGTTTTGCTAACCCCCGTTCGGCGGTTAGCGCCGCATTATACCGTGGACGGTTGCCTCCGTGTTTCGACGACACGTAAAAAATGTTTTCCACAGAATCTGTGGAGAGAGAACTAGTTTTCCAATACCGACTCTTTCAGACCATTGATTTTATTGGAGTGCTTAATAAATAGGCACGAAAACTACTTGACAAGTTGGCGTTTTCCGCCGTGCCTTGCCAGGAGGGCCTTAGCGGGTTTTTCACTCTTTTGGGCACGTAAACGGCGCGCCTCGACCCTGTTAATAACTAAGGGTGTGGCTATGTCGATGCGATCGCCCGAGCGTAAGACCGTTTCGGGGGCAGCGCTATGACACCATAGCCCCGTTGTCTCACGGGAAAACGAAAGGTTCAGGTGTTTGAGTGCTGCCGCGAGGGTGGTGCCTTCCGGTACTGTGAGATTGCTTAAAACGGCCTGTTTGGTCGTCGAATCGATTCGGGCAACGGTAATGAGCATGACGCGCTTGCTTTAAAATGCAGGGAAACTCTTTGATGGACGAATTTTAATGGCTGGACCGATTAAAAACAGACGAGCGACGTTCGATTATTTTATCGAGGAGCGCTTTGAAGCCGGATTGGTACTTCGCGGGTGGGAAGTCAAAAGCGTGCGAGCCGGTCGGGCGACGATTAATCTGGCGCACGTGTACGTCAGAGACGGAGAATTGTTTCTTTGTAATGCTCACATGACGCCGGCCGATCAAATCAGCACGCACGAAAAGCCCGAGATGAGCCGTACTCGTAAGCTTTTGATGCACAAGAGGGAAATCGAGCGCCTAATCGGCAAGGTCGAGCGCGCCGGGTACGCTCTGGTCCCTTTGGATTTACACTTTAAAAATAACCGCGTCAAACTCGCCCTGGCGCTGGCTCGCGGCAAAAAGGCTTTTGAAAAGCGCAACGATCAAAGTAAAAAAGAATGGAAGCGCACGCAAGAGCGCATTATGAAAAACGACATGACGCGGGGTAAACCTCGTCAGAACTACAAAGATGTCTGATTGCAAAGATAAGATTGCGGGCGATGCGTCCCTCAAAGAAACCGTTCTCTCCGAGACGCTTTTATCGGGTAAAGATTCGTTTATTTCGCTTTATCGGCAGCAAGTGCGTCTGCCGAACGGTCAGGTTTCTCACCGGGACATTATCAGGCACCCCGGAGCTTGTGCCATTTTGGCAATCGATGAGAAGGACAACGTCATTCTCGAGCGTCAGTGGAGAGCGCCGATCGGACACGCCGTCTGGGAGATTCCTGCCGGAAAAATCGATACCGGCGAAGCCTCTCTTGTGTGTGCCAAGCGAGAACTGACGGAAGAAACGGGACTTGTAGCCTCGGAGTGGACCTATTTGGGGACGCTACATAACGCCCTCGGGTACAGTAACGAGCATATCGACGTGTATTTGGCGCGCGGCTTTCGTCAGGGAGAGCGCCACTTAGATGCCAACGAGTTCTTAACGGTCGTTCGCATGCCGATTTCTCAAGTGCGCGCCATGGCCGTAGACGGCACGATTACCGATGCCAAAACCCTCGGGGCGCTTTTCTGGCTCGATGCACGGTTTCCCGAACTAAAGCGCAATGTCAAATAAGGACGTAGGCTTGTAGCCGAGCGTCTGCGCACAAAGCGGCCGTTGACCGGCCGTAAGCCGTAAGGCTTTTCTAACGGTCTTCGGGTCAAAACTCATTCGGGCGAGGCACCGAATTGTAAGGACGGCGCACGCCAAGTACACGGCTTCGACTTTAGCTCCGACTTCAACAGCCGGTCCGTACGTTTTAAAAAAATCGCGTAGCGCCGGGTCGCTTTCTTTCGATTTCACGCCGAAAAGACGTTTTAACGTATCAACGGCCGATCGGTGCGTTTCGATGGGATTGGCAACGTAAATCAAGTGCACCGGAGCACTTTCAATCAAGGGGTCCGTCAGGCACACGTCTTTTCGGCAGTCCCTGTCGATTAAGAAAACCAAGGCTCTGCGAGTGTTATCCCAAAGCCAAACGCCGTTAGATTTAACCACATAGATGCTCACGCAATGCTTTTGCAGAACCGAGGGCGTCGTCCTTAAATCGTCCTTTTTGGCCAGGCGCCCGTCGGCTGCCCACAAAATCGTCGATAAGTCTTTGTCGTTGATCGGATTGTCGGAAAACTCATATCCCGAACGACGAGCCCGAAAGACATCGCTCAGAGCGGCATTCAGACGAGCCGGTACCGGAAGGCTTCGAAGTATCTCATCGGAGCCCTTTTTGCCGGACGAAAAAACGCGCATACCAGGAGGTCCTTTACGCCGGATACCCGACCGTTAAGGCCATAATCGGCGTAAAGCGGCCGTCCGAACCCAAGAGCGGTGTGAGGCGTGCCGGGTCGAAACTCGCGCGCGGGACACTTGCAAGTCCCAAGGCCGTGGCCGCAAGTTGGCCTGCCATTGTCATGCACCCGGTATCGACGCATAGGCACCGCTCAAAGCGTGTCTCGTTAATCTTCTCGCAACGCGTTGTATCGGCGGCAAAAAGGAGCGTCACCGGGGCTTTGGCCACGAAAAACTGACCGAGTGTGGTTTCGGAGCGCTTGTCCCCTTCGGCGGTTTGAATCAGCGACGTGTTCGGAGCGTCATAGAACCAAACGCCTTGCTGGTCGAAGACGAAAACGACAATTTCGCGGCAATCCATAGCCGAAGGAACGGTTCTAAGACCGGTTTCCGAACTGATTCCCGCCACCGACCATAGCAGTGTCGAGAGAAGGTCGGGGGAAAAGGGTTTGGCTGAAAACTCACGGTGTGAACGGCGTTTCCCGAGCGCTTGCGTGAGCGACGTGACCATCGGAATCGGATCGGGGAGTTTGACGGTTGTAGTCATCAGAATTTTTCCTCCTTCAAAGAATCTTTTCCGCGTGTGCCGCCGAAAAGTGCCTCGTACATCGGCCAGTAGGTCGCATAGATGACAGTGAGCACAAGACAGCTTAATGGAAAGAAGACAAACATGTTAATCGAGCGTAGGCCGAGTAGGTCCACGAGTTGTCCGGCAACAAAGAAAACTCCCGTCACCCCGAGTGCCAACAACAAGCCGAGCACGAGAATCGGGAGGATGTTCGTGATGCACCCGAAAAAGGAATAAAAAAGCGCTTTTTTCCAGTGCATGCCCTTGTCGGCACATAGGAGCGGCGAAAACCACGTAGCCATGACGCCCGGGATGTAGATAATCGAGGCGACACCCAAAGGCATCCAGGGGAAGTGCTCGAAAACCGAATCCCACACGAGGCGATCCCCGGCCTGCGTTTGCCACTGAGCCCAATAGGGTTCTGCAAGGTATCCGTAAAGCGCCTGTGCCGTGATCAGTACGAAAGCGTATACAAGGCCGGTTGACATTAAATCGGTCCAAAGCACCTTGTCGGAAAAGGCCCGGGCAAGCGGGAAAAAGTCGGGCAGGCGGTCGGCGATGGCTTCGCGCGTGGCGTATCCGATCAGCACGGTCCCGAAGGGCATAAAAAGAGCGGCAAGGACAGGGCCTGCTGCCGGAATGAGCATCAGAAGTCCGAGTGTTGCCGTGTAGAAAAAGACGATGAGAAAAAGACGGGCAGCCCTATGGCGCACGGCAATTAAGGCATTTTTGAGCCAGAAATAGCCGGCTGTCGGACCGAGGCGTTCGGAGTGTTGTGCAGGTGTCATAAAAATTGTCGGTTCGCCTCGGTCGGCCAGGGAAGGGTGCAGGTCTTACGGTCCGTCAGAACGCGCTCGAAATGCGTCGGGTCATGGGGCTTAAGTAGAGCCGCTTGCCTCGGCAGATAAAAGTCAAAGAGGCGGCTGAGCCAAAAGCGAAGCGCCGCTGCCCGAAGCATATCACGCCATAGAGCTCTTTCATGAGCTCCCAAGGGGTTGACGGCGTGGTAAGCATCGATAAAGGCTTGAGAAAGTTCCGGAATAAAGCGTCCTGTTTTCGAATCGATGCACCAGTCGTTCATTGTGACGGCAAGGTCAAAAAGCGTCGGCGAGCACCCGGCAAAGTAAAAGTCAAAGACTCCCGAGACGTGAGCTTTGTCGGTTCCGATGCCTTCGGCCAAGGCATTATTTTTAAATAAATCGCAGTGACAGGCGCCGACCGTAAGGGCCTTGAAGCCATCGGTTTTTGAAAGCGCAATTTGGCGTGCAAGCTCTTCATGCAAAAGCGCCTGTTGCCCGGCATTTAAAAACGGACGTACTTTCGGGGCGGTTTGAATCCACCAATCCAGGCCCCGCAGATTCTTTTGAACAAGCGGGAAATCTCGGACGGCTCGGTGCATCTTCGCCAAAAGGTCTCCCATCGAGCGGGCTTCGGTCACGGTGACCGTCGTAATCTGCTCACCGGGAAGGCAGTCGGCGATGGCAACGGGTTTGCCGTGCACATATGTAAAAAGCTCTCCGGTGCGCGTTTTCTGAGGACGAGCCACACGGCAGCCTTTTTTCGCTAGGTGCTCGCAAAGTTCCAAATAAAAGGGAAGTTCCTCGGCCTTCAAGCGCTCAAAGACAGTTAAAACCCACTTGCCGCCTTCGGTTGTCAAAAAGTAATTGGTGTTTTCGATTCCCGATTCAATCGGCGTTAAAGCGAGGAATTTTCCGAGGCTAAATGTACGCAAAAGCTCTGCGACTTCGCCTTCGGTTAACTGGGTAAAGACAGCCATTTTTTACCAGGTAAATTCGATAAATTTGGGTGTTCCGAGTGTCGAGCGCGTATTGGCTCCCGGGCCGTTATCAATCGGTTTTCCGGTCTCGTTTTCCATCGTATAAGGGATGCCGGTTTCCTTAGGTGTGACGGTCACGCTTTTCATGTGATTGTTTTGATCGACGTTTTTGCGAATGACAGTCCCGCGTTCGGAGACATACACGTTGGCTTTGTCATCGACCTTCTTGGCGCGTTCGGCGCGGGCTTTGGCCATGTCTTCGGCCGTAGGTTCCAAACGCAGACCTTCCGCGCTTTTCCCATCGGAAGAAGCGTACGTAAGACCTGTAGTCAGACCAAGTACAACGAGGGTCGACAGCGTAACAAGGCGTTCTTTCTGCGTAGACATAAGTATCTCTTGCATCAAAAATCCGTGTGACATCCTAACAAGGATATTATGCCGAATTCCACAGCCTTTTCGATGCGGCTCGCTCTGAAAAAACGGAGTTCGGCTTGCCGGCACGTCCTGACAAAACGGGCTTGAACCGTTAAAGTTCGAGATAGACTTCTTGCAACGTTTTCGATATGACCAAACTTCTTCTGATTGACGGATCGAATTACCTATTTCGAGCCTATCACGCACTTCCTCCCTTAACGACAAGTTCCGGGGAGCCCACGGGAGCTATTAAAGGCTTTCATGCGATGCTCCGAAACGTGTACTCGAAAATTGCCCCTGACTATGTTGCGTGCGTTTTCGATGCGCATGCCAAGACCTTTCGTCACACCATTTTCCCGGAATACAAGGCGAATCGACCGCCCATGCCCGAAGACTTACGTGTGCAATTGGAACCGATCCGTCAGATGGTCAAATTGCTCGGTTGGCCCCTTTTGCAGGTCGAGGGCGTGGAGGCCGACGACGTTTTGGCAACACTGGCCTGCCGGGCCTCGGCCGAAGGCATTGAGGCTTTTATTGCCACGGGCGATAAAGATTTAGCGCAAGTGGTTACCGAGAGAATTTGCCTTGTCAATACCATGACCCACGAAGTCCTCGGTCGCGAGGGCGTAAAGACAAAATACGGTGTGTATCCGGAGCGCATCGTCGATTACTTGACCCTGATGGGAGACAAGGTCGATAACGTTCCCGGCATTAATAAATGCGGTCCGAAAACGGCCGTCAAATGGCTCGATGAGTTCGGGTCGTTGCAGGGCGTCATCGAAGCGGCTCCGAGCGTGAAAGGCAAAATCGGCGAGTATTTAAGAGAGGGAATCCCGAACTTAGTTTTATCGCAGCGCCTCGTGACGATTAAGTCCGATGTTTCGCTTGACGTGAACTTACAGGATTTGGTGCTGCGTCCTGCATCGGACTCTGAGCTTGCCGCGTTTTATGCGCGCTGGCAGATGCGCGTTCCGGGGCGAAAAGAAGCGGTCAAAACGGTGACGCCTTTGCCGAGCGTTCCTCCCAAAGCGCCGACAGTAGGTGCTCAAACCGACCTTTTTTCTTTCGGGGACGGGGCGGCATCGGTGCCTTCCTTTTTTCAAGACGGTTCTTTGCCCTTTACCACGGTTGATTCGGAAGCGGCACTTAAAGCTCTTGCAACGCGTCTTTTAAGCCTTACGGATAGCCCTGTTGCCGTGGCGCTTCTTGCCGACAGGCTCCTTCCGATACACGATACGGCCGCCGCGCTCGCCTTTGCCGTCACGCCGCTTGAAGTGTATGTGGTGCCGACAAAAAGCCGGGGAGGGTTTTCCTTTGAGTCAGTAAAACCCGTATTGGCCCCCTGGCTTTCATCCGAGGCCCCGAAAGTTTTTCACGATGCCAAATACGCGCGGCACGTACTAGCGAACATGGATTTACCTTTGGGCGGAGTTCCGGATGATGTGATGCTGGCAAGCTACATTCTGGAAGCGCACATGAATCACACGCTTTCGGGTTTGTCACTTCGGCATTTGGCGACGGTACTTGCTGAAGAAGAGGCGATTTTCGGCAAAGGAACCTTGCGCCAAAAAGCCGCCGACATTGATTCGGCAAAGGCCTATCCGTGGCTTGCACAAGAGGCGGCGGTCATTAAGACGTTGGGAGGCGTTTTGGGTGAAAAACTCGCTCGTGAGAAGGCATTAAAGAATCTATATCGCGAGATGGAGCTTCCGGTAAGTGCTGTCCTCTGGTCCATGGAGCGCACGGGTGTTTGCGTTGATACCGGGCTTTTAGCGCAGGAAAGTGCGGCATTGGCGACGAGAATCGACCAAATTGAAGAGAAAATCACGGTACTTGCCGGTGAGGCCGTCAACCCGGCAAGTCCCAAGCAACTTGCGCACATTCTTTTTGAAAAATTGGCGCTTCCCGTCAAGAAAAAGACCTCGGGCGGAACGCCTTCGACAAGCGAAGAGGTGTTAGCGGAACTTGCGCTTGACTACCCGATTGCCGAGCAAATTCTCGAATACCGAAAGCTCACGAAACTGAAAAACACTTACACCGATAAGCTTCCGAGCATGGTCGATGCGACCGATGCTCGCGTACACACGACATTCGGACAGGCAACGGCCGTGACCGGTCGCCTTGCAAGCTCGGAGCCGAATCTACAAAACATCCCCGTGCGAACGCCGGAAGGACGTCGCGTGCGTGCGGCTTTTGTTGCCAAGGCCGGGTGCGTCATCGTCTCGGCGGACTACTCGCAAATCGAACTGCGTCTCATGGCACATTTGTCGGGTGATAAACGCCTGATTGCTGCTTTTACGGCAGGCGATGACGTGCACCGCGCTACGGCAAGCGAAGTTTTCGGCGTTGCTCTCGATGCCGTAACAAATGAGCAGCGGCGTATGGCCAAAGTCATTAACTTCGGTCTTATTTACGGGATGAGTGCGTTCGGGCTCGCTAAGAACCTCGGCATTGATCGAACGAGTGCCAAGCGCTACATGGATGAATACTTTGCTCGGTATCCCGGGGTTGCTCGGTACATGGAAACGGCACGCCGAGAGGCCGTCGAAAAAGGATTCGTTCGCACGATTTGGGGGCGCCGTCTGTGGATTCCGGAATTAAAAAGCCCGAACGCTCAGGTTCGGGCTGCTGCCGAACGCGCCGCAATCAATGCACCGGTTCAAGGATCGGCCGCCGATGTCATCAAGCGCGCGATGATTGTCGTCGATGCGTGGATTCGAAAGGAAAAGTTGAAAACGCGCCTGATTCTTCAGGTGCACGACGAACTGGTTTTCGAAGTACCCGAAGATGAGATTGACCGCGTCAAGGAAGCCGTGCCACGCCTTATGGCGGGAGTGGCGCACTTTGAAATTCCGCTTTTAACGCAAGTCGGAGTGGCAAGCAACTGGGAAGCGGCCCATTGATTTAGCGACAAGCTCCCATGGCTTCGGGAACGAGTGTGGCAATGGGCTTGCCGGCAGCATCGAAAAACGTCAGACGGTTGTCGGCAAGTTTGATGCGACGCGTCTCGTTTAAGACGCGTTGCATGGTTTCTTCCAGGGCCATCGAGTCGGGTGCACAAAGACGCAAGGTGGCAGCGACGTTTTTGAAACGTAAGGCGCTTGCCTTTAACGTGTACTCGGCGTTAAAGCTATTGCACCCCATGTCGCCCGATACTTTTTTGTCGGTAAATTCGATATACGGGGCCGCATCGCAATCGGTTCCCTTGGGCAGTTCCATCATCCAACTGGTGTTTCGGATTGCCGGTGTCGGTTCGGTTTGCGTTGATGCGCCCGAGCAGGCAGCAAGTGTTGTAACGGCAAGAGCGGAAAAGAGCAGGGAGCGCATAAATAGTCCTTGGCTACGTCAATCGAAAGCGCAATCATTTTAAGAAAAAGTACGGTACAAAAAAAGGGCGGGTCGCGTCTGCGAACCCGCCGTGAGTAACCAAAGGAGAAAATGTACAGAAAGGTAACTGACCCTTCAAGACCGAACTTTAAGGAAATGTGCGGGCAAATGCTGAAACGGAATATTCGAAAGCGAAACAAATTGTATCCGTCCTAATATTTTCTTTGTTTTGAAAGAAAAAACTTATAATGCCGTCCCATGTCAGGACTTCTTTTATTCACGGTCTTTGCCGCTAATTGCCTCTCGCGTGCGGCAGCCTTGATTTGTGCTTTGCGGCTTTCGGTGTGGATTTTGGCGCATTGTGCACGGGCTGTATCGCTACTTGCCTGCGGTATGCTCGTTGCCGTCGGAGCCTTTCATCTGATTCCCGAAGCGCTTGAGGCGGGAGTTTCGACGGCCGCTTCGTCAGTCACGCTGGTTGCGGCAGGAGCCGTTTTTGCTCTCGTGGATGTTCTTCTCGACCGTTTTGTCGGACATACGCACAGCGTTAATCGTGTGCATGCCGTGCCGGCTCTTTTAGGGGGCGGCTTTGAAGTGCGCACTCAGGTCTGCACCGACCGCCCCGCACGGGCGCTTCCGATTCTTGTCGGCTCATCGTGTCACAACTTTGTCGACGGGCTTTTGGTGGCAGCGGCCTTTACATCCGGCCTGGGGCCTGGCATTGCCATTACGCTCGCGATTTTCGTGCATGAGGTACCGCAACTTATTGGTCAAACGGCGATTTTTACGCGGTTCGGCATGAGCTTAAAACACACGGCATTTCTTTTAGGCCTGGCTGCTCTCGTCGCCCCCATCGGCGGCATTGCAGGAACCGTGCTTTTTACCGTTTCCGATACCTTGATTCCGTATGCGATGCTTGTGTCGGCTGCGGCGTTTCTTTTTGTGGCTTTTTTCCTCCTTAAAGAAGAGTTCGGACGACCTGACCTTAAAAGACAAGAGGCTCTTTATGCATTGCTCTTGATTGTTCTCGGAGCGATTGCATCTCTTGTCGTGCTTTCCATCGGACACGTTTAAAGTCAGTCGTTGCTTTCATGCGGGCGCTTTCCTACAATCTCTCGGTCAGAAGAAAAAGGGGAATCCTATGCTCGATACCAAGTCAAGAGTCCTTCGGCGCCGTGAACGCGCTTTAAATGATGAGCAGACGCTCGAGGTGATTGCGGCTTCGGACTACGCCGTCATCAGCACGGCTGATGAGGCCGGCAATCCTTACGGGACGGCCGTTAACCCGGTGTATCTGGACGGAGCGTTTTATTTTCATACGGGCAATTGCTCGGAGTCGCGTCGCAATGCCAACATGCTCGCCAATCCGAAGGTCTCACTTCTTTTTGTTTCCAAGTCGTTTGTTCTTCCCGAATGGTATTCGGTGGATTTTGCAAGCGCTGTTGTAACGGGACGCGTCGAGTGCGTTCAAGATCCGGCGCTTCGCGTACGGGCGATGCTCGCACTGGTGCATCGCTATGCCCCGGAAAACAGCGATGAACGAAACGCCGTTCAGATGGCAGAGCACTTTTCCGAGACATTAATTTGGAAGGTCACGGTCGAGCGCATGGAAGGCAAGGCTCGAGCGGCTTCGGTGTGGGTTCCCGGAAAGACTGTCAAAGAAAAGACGCAAACAGGGGCGTCTCCTTGGCTTCAAGATGTGAAGTAGTTTTAAGCCGAAGATAGCTTTTTAGTACGCCCATAGCGAACACTCCAGCTGCTACTGAAAGTGTGTCCTTTTTGAGTTGTTTTTGTCATAATGAACAAAACTGTTCAGCAGCGACTCAAAAAGGACAATCATGCTTGTTGGATACGTGCGAGTAAGTTCTCTCGACCAGAATCCTGATCGACAACTTGAAGAAATGAAGTCGATATTGTGGAGGTTTCGGAAAACGGAACTATGAGCGCCGTCGAATGTAAAGTGAAAGAAGAATGTGTATCGCCCCCGCGATCTTTTGTTAAAAAATATCCCGAATGCCGATACCGCGTTGCAACGATGGGGAATTGTTTCCGATTCTTTGCAGACGAAGACTGACGCTTTCGGTTGCCTAAGCAAAACTTGAGGCGAGGTTTCGATGTTTTCGGTCGCCTCCTGCACCCTAGGAAGTTGCATTAGGCAATACGAAAAAAGTCTTTAATATCAAGCTTTGCCAAGGGGGAGCCTCACGATTGATGTTGCGGCGCACCTAGGGGCCGGCAACAAGGGCACCTCGGCCGTCGGCGGTAAGGTGGGTCTGCCGTATCGCTTCTAAGTCACGTCGTGTGGTTTTGTGATGTCACGGGCCTGGCGGGAAAACTTCTGCCGGGCCGAACCCCGGGATTTCTCGGGGTTTGTGATGTCGGGAATCCGGCTTGCAGACCTAAAGAGGCTTGACCTTTTTCATCGCCTCGGCAAGAGCGGCTTCCTCGGGCGCAAGATACCGACTTGTCGTTCCGATGGAGGCATGTCCCATGGCAGTTTGAACCAGGTTAATGTCCATGGTCTTTAACGCCGTGACAGCAAACGTGTGGCGCAACCAATGCGTTGAACCGGCGCGCAATTTTTCGGCATCGGATGGGCGCTTAACTTCAACGGCAAGAGCAACGCTCTCAAAAAACTCACATAGGGTCTTGTATAGACCTGAGCGAGAAAGCCCCGCCGTTTTACGTTTACCGAGGCTTGCAAGAATCGGTGTTTCGGACGGGCAAAGCGAATGCGCCGGAAGATTTCGTGTTGCCAAATACCGATTGACGGCATCTTCTGTTTGTTCCGGGACAGGAAGGCGTCGGACTTTGTCTCCTTTGCCGATAATTTCGATGACGCAAAGGTCCGTATCACCGATGCGACGCGTTGTAATCCAACCGGTTTTCGCGCTGATGATTTCCGAAGCTCGCATCCCGAGCCCCTTGCCGAGAGACAGAATGACGCGAAGGCGTGCTTTAGCTGCGCCGTCCGGCATGGCTTCCAAGTGCTCGGTAATTTCTTCCCATTGACGGGAAGAAAGGGATCTGTCGGCAAAATCCTTGGGTGCCCCTTCGCCCGGAAGCAGTCGAATCTTGGAGGAGACCTGATCGAAGGGGTTGCTCCTTAGGTATCCTGTTTTCGTCAGAAACGTAAAAAGCAGCCGTACGGCCGTGGCGGCCGTCTTGCGACTTGCCGAACCTAAAGGGCCGTTAAAGGGGCGCCACGTGCTACTTAAGCGGGGCGCGTTTTTAGGGCCGATCCACGTCGTTTGGGGCAGGTGCCAACTTTGCGCCCACTTGCTCTCGTCCGTCCGCCCTAATGCTTCGAGCCACCGGGTGTAAAGTGCCGCATCTTCCGTTCCTACGGAACTTAGCGCCTTTCGGCGCTCCATCGTGGCCCAAAGTAAGAAGCGTTCGGCTTCTTTTTCATACTGAGCCCGGGTGTTGGGGTTGGCGGCTCGTGCTTTGAGCCAGGAGCGTATGGCTGCGAGATCATTGTCGGCCTCAAGAAGTGAGGCACCCGTTCCTCGATTGGACCCGAACTTTCCCGAAAGCGTCTCCGGTAGGTTCTTAAGCGGGGAAGGGGTTGTTTCCCGGATCCGTGTCGCCGGAAGGCTTTCCTCCTTCGGATAAAACTCGGACGTGATTTCACCGATGTCCGGAGCATTCTCTTTGAGCCAATCGACCAAGCGAACGGCTGTTTCGCGAGTGACACCGGGAACGGCGTGGTACCAAGACCCTTTGCCGTAGGCAATGTGTTCGTAAAGCTCTTCGACGGACTTGTCCCCGAAAGCAATCAGTGCATCGATGACGGTCTTACTGAAGACATCGGCAAGCGCAATTTTCAAAGGAGTCTGTCCGTCGGTGACCACAGCATGTCTCACAGAAAAGAAAGGATGACATTATCAGGGTAAAATGCCCCGATTGCCTATCTTATATTTTAGGAGAGAAAGATGGCTTTGGCCGTGTTTGACGTTTCATTCAAAGGGTTGCTCCAGTCCGGCGCAACATCCGAGGATCGTTCCGTTTCCGAATCCGTTGTCGGTATCGACACGATTCTGACGGCCTCTGCCATGGAACTATACGGTCGCTTGGTGGAAGCGGAAATCGATGTCAGGCGCAATCCGGGCTCCGATTTGTTCGAGGTCGATTACGGTTTCGGCATTAACTTGGGTATGGCTCGGCGCGCCGCTTTATCCGGTAACGCACTTTTGATGGACCCGCAGCCGATGATCGTTCTCGATGCTCTGGGGTTAAGAAAGCATGATTTGGCCGACCCGCAGCAAAGCGAAGAAGAAGACGGTACGCTTCCCGGCCTTTTTCAACTCTTGATTGCCTTGGGCGGACGCGAAATCGACCGCGTCGATTTGCTCGGAGACGTCGTTGACGTCAATTGCGGGCGCGATGTCTTTCACGTGAGCTACACGACGTATCGCCTTTTAAGAAACCGCGGCGTGCGCTGTGCGATTTCGGCTTTCGGCGATGCCCTTAAAAACACAAAACTGCAGCGCATTGTGTTTACAAGCCGTACGACGGGTGAAGTGATTTTGGAGCTTGACTCACGGCATATTCTCTCGCTTGCGATGCCCGAGGAAAAAGAGGTTCTCCTCATTGACGAAGTGCGTACCATGGCGCTTTCCCTGACCGGCCCCGTGGCCGGCGTAGACGATACGTGGACGTTCTCGACGGGCTCTCAAATGATTAACGTTCGGATGCTCGACGCGAACTTTCAGGCTCTTGTGGATAACGGCGTCTTTTCCCTGTATACGGGCGACATTTTGATTGCCAACGTGCGCATCGTCGCCCGGCAAACCCGCGAAGGATTGATGAGCGAATACACGATTCTTAAGGTCGTCGATATGCGTTGGCCGAACCGCCACATCGCGTTACCGGGTGCTTAGGATGACCTGTCCGATTCGGTCGCTTTTGAGGGTATTTAAGGTCGCCGTACTCGGAGCCCTGCTCGCTTTTTCGAGTGTCAGCGGGGCCGTTTTACTCGAGTCGCACAACCTGACGGAACTTCCGTCACGAGTGCGGGGCCCGGGACCTTTTATCCTCGCCGTTGAAGTCGATTCGGAAACGGCCCCCTATACGGCAGCCATCGAGTCGACCGTTCGTGCTTTTGTCGATCAGTTAAACAGTCGCCACATTGCCGTGCAGCGCTTAACGCGTGCGGAAATCGTCGAGCGGGTGCGTGAAGGGCGCGTCGATTTGCTTTTAACGACGGCGTCCCTGTTTACGCAAACCAATGCGTTTCGTCCCGTTCTTTTCCCGATTGCCTCTCTCTGGCCGAAAAATGCCCCGAGCCCTTCGGAAGTGGAGGGCGCCGTGTACTTTACACGCGCCACAAACAAATCGGCCCGGCGTGTGGAAGACTTAAACCGTCAGACGCTCGCACTGACGTCGGCGACAAGTTTTGCCGGTTGGTATGTCGCCAAGCGTGACATCTTGCGTCGCGGCTACGCACCGTCGGTTTTTTTTGAAAAAGTCACGTTTTACGGCGAAAATCCCTTAAAGGTGGTTCGCGAGGTGGCCTCGTCTCACGCCTATGCAGGCGTGCTCCCTTCGGGGGCTTTTGAGGCACTTGTTGCAAGCGGCCAAATTCGCGCTTCTGATTTTCGGTTTATCGAGGCAAAAAAAACAAGTAAAAACGGCATTGATTCCTCAACCGATCGCTATCCGTCGCTTTATCTTTCGCGTACCGAAAGTGTTGATTTGCGTAGGGCCAACCTCGTACGTGAGGTTCTTCGTTCGCCCCGTATCTCCGAGGCCGGTTTCCGTTGGGCGCCTCCGGCATCCGATCGCGCCGTCTATGATCTTTTCTTTGATTTGAAAATCGGCCCGTACGAGCAGGCCGGTCGCTGGACGTTCGGTGAGTTTTTCAAAGAAAATCGCATAGCGGTCCTTAGTGTTGCCATTCTCTTTGTCTTAATTGTTTTGTACTCGACGATTGTTTCGTATGCCGTTCGCAAGAAAACGCTTCAGTTGCGCCTTGCACTGCGTGAACGCGAGAAAATCGAACGGGAAGCCACGGCTGCACGCGATCGCATCACCAACTTAGAAAGAGCTGGCATGATCGGACAAATGTCCACGATGATTGCCCATGAGCTCAAGCAGCCGATCGGCGCAATTAATAATTTTGCGCACGGGATGCTAAGGCGCGTCCGGCGCGACCAAATCGATAAAGACATACTCATCAATATTTTGGAAGAAATCGTCAATCAGGGAACTCGCGCTTCCGAAATCGTCAATCGCGTGCGCTCGTACGCCAAGCAAAAAACACCGACGTTGGTTACGTCGGATTTGAGCGTGACCGTGGAACGGGCGATTGATAACTTCAGGCGCTCTCATCGAGGAGCGGCACCGGTCATCACCGATATTTCGCCGTACCTTTGGGCGGAAATCGATGACTGGGAAATTGAACTCGCGGTTTTAAATTTACTTAAAAACGCCAACGATTCGGTCAAAGATATGCTCGATGCCGAGATTCGTGTTCGAGTTTTCCAGTGCGAGCAATTCTGGCGCATTCAAGTGAGCGACAACGGTCCGAAGGTCACGCAAGAGTACGTCGATCACTTCATGATGCTTTTCATGACCACCAAGGAATCGGGTTTAGGTCTCGGTCTTTCGCTCGTTTCGACGATTGCCGAGCGCCACAACGGGCGTCTGATCGGACGCGCCAACCCCACGCGCGGCGTGACGCTCAGCCTGGATGTACCGCGTTCGGGCATTGAGCCGGCGGACGTCTGATTTTTTCTGAAAAAGATCGAAAAGGGCGGCAGTTTATCCCGAAAATGCCCTCAAAAAGGCACTTTTGTCGGCAAAGAATCACGTTATTGAAAGATGCGTGCAAATTACCGTAAGTTAGAGCACGTTATCAAATGATAAGAGAAATTGGAAACGCGAGATGCGCGAAATTCTGGCGGGTTTCCGGGTTTTAACGGGTTTTTGACCGAAAGGCATGGGATTTGAGTCAGTAAAGGGTGCGAAAAAAGCCTGAGAGGCACAGAGTCTCTCAGATCGACTTTTCTTAAGGAGAAATCTGTTTTTTCATAGAAAGGATCAAAACTGCAAAAGAGAGGGGACGGTGCGTTCCGATTCGTTTCTCGATTGAAAAAAGTGAAGGTTTCCGGCGCGCTTCCTGCCCTCGAGAGGCGCCTAGGGAAAACGTCCGTAGCCAAGTTAATCGCCGACAAGTTCGCGCTTTAAATACGCTTTCTTCCCGAAAGAATCTCGGGAGGACGCCTATAATTTAATGCGATGTGTTGTGGGTAGGATTTAAGAGTCTTTCCTTCAAGGGGAACAATTTCGGTTTTCGGAGGTATTTCGAAAACCTTTGTTTTTTCTTTTTGTTTTAGGTGCAACGATGTCTCAAACCATTCTTCAAAGCGTTCCGGTCGGGAAAAAGGTCGGTATTGCGTTTTCCGGCGGCCTTGACACGAGTGCTGCTCTGCGGTGGATGAAAAATAAAGGTGTGTTCCCGTATGCCTACACGGCCAATTTGGGCCAGCCCGATGAATCGGACTACGAGGCCATTCCGCGCCGCGCTATGGAGTACGGAGCTGAAAATGCCCGCTTAATCGATTGCCGTCATCAGCTTGTGGCCGAAGGCATCTCGGCGATCCAGTCCAATGCATTTCACATCTATACGGCAGGTCTCCCGTATTTCAACACCACGCCCTTGGGACGCGCCGTCACGGGCACGATGCTTGTTTCCGCGATGCGCGAAGACGGTGTGAATATTTGGGGAGACGGATCGACCTACAAGGGTAATGATATCGAGCGCTTTTACCGGTACGGGCTTCTTGTCAATCCCAATTTGCAGATTTACAAGCCCTGGCTCGATACCCGGTTCATTGCCGAACTCGGCGGGCGTGCCGAGATGTCGGCGTTCCTTACGGCCCAAGGCTTTGCCTATCGCATGAAGGCGGAAAAAGCCTATTCGACCGATTCGAACATGCTCGGGGCAACGCACGAAGCCAAGGACTTAGAGCAACTTTCCACATCGATGAAGATTGTCGAGCCGATTATGGGCGTGGCTTTCTGGGACGAGAAGGTCCCCGTTGCGCCGGAAGTCGTGACGGTCCGCTTTGAAGAAGGGCAGCCCGTGGCGTTAAACGGTCGCGAGTTTAACGACTCCGTGGAATTGATGCTCGAAGCCAATCGCATCGGCGGTCGGCACGGTCTCGGGATGACCGATCAAATCGAAAACCGTATTATCGAAGCCAAGAGCCGCGGTATTTACGAGGCTCCGGGAATGGCGCTTTTGTACATTGCCTACGAGCGTCTTGTGTCGGGTATTCACAACGAGGATACCATCGAGCAGTACCACATCAACGGGCGCAAACTCGGGAGGCTTCTCTATCAAGGTCGCTGGTTTGACAGTCAGGCCATCATGCTCCGGGAAAGTGCCATGCGCTGGGTGGCGCGCCCGATTACGGGTGAAGTGACGCTCGAGCTGCGTCGCGGCAATGACTTTACAATTTTGGATACCAAGTCCCCGAATTTAACGTACGAGCCCTCGAGACTGACGATGGAAAAGGGCGACTCGATGTTCACGGCCGTGGACCGTATCGGTCAGTTGACGATGCGTAACCTGGACATCACCGATACGCGCGAAAAGCTGCGTACGTACGCCAAGACGGGACTCTTAAGTTCCGATGCATCCACGATTGTTCCGATGCTGGCGGATAGCAAAAAAGAATAAGGCGCCCGGCGGCTCGGTTCATTCACCCCTTCGCAGGCGGCGCAAAAAGGCGCTTGCGAAGGGTTTTTATTGGTTTTGCGATGAAAAATAAACAGTCGACAAAGGAAACGACCTTAAAAGGTTATGCACGGCACGATGAGGGCGATAGCCGGTATTTGCATGCGACCGGGCGCGTGAAGACCGACGTTTTCGGCGTGGCGGTCTTTTTAACGCTCGGGTTTGCTTTTGTGGAACTGATCGGGGGTCTGTGGGGCAATTCCCTCGCACTTGTGAGCGATGCCTGGCACATGATTACCGACTCGCTGAGCCTGTTTTTAGCGCTTCTTGCCAATTGGATTGCCACCAAAGGTGCCGATTCGGATCACAGTTTCGGACACGCCCGTGTCGAGGCCCTTGCGGCCTTTATCAACGCCCTTGCCATGCTCGGAGTCGTGGTGTGGATTTTCGTGCAGGCGGCGATTCGTCTGACCGATCCCCCGCAGGTTCAAGGCGGTGTGGTGATGGGAATTGCTTCGGTCGGTCTTTTGATGAACCTCGCTGTCATCGGGTCGCTTTCGCGTGATAAGAAGAACATGAACACACGGGCGGCCCTCCTGCATGTCGCGGGGGACCTCATGGGATCGGTTGCGGCCATCGTTGCGGGCGGCCTTGTGTATTTCGCAGGACCGAGATTTTCCGTAGCAGACCCGATTTTGTCGGTTTTCGTCGGGCTCCTTTTACTGCGGGCGACATATTCGATTTTCAAAGAGTCGGTGCCTGTTCTTTTGGATGCCGTTCCCGAAGGCGTCGATTACAACGCCGTCGGAGACGCGCTGGCACAAATCCCGGGCGTCAAAGAAGTCCATGATTTACACGTTTGGATGATGGCACCGGGCCATTCGGCAATTTCGGCGCATTTACATACCGATGCCGAGGAAAACTGGGACGCGATGCTTGCTCTCGCGCGCCGTACCCTTTCCGAGCGTTTCGGAATCGATCACATTACCTTGCAGCCCGAACGCCGGCAGAAGAGGTCTCCGAATCGCTAAAATGCCTCTACATTTTTCGACTTTTGTGCTCGATCTTCCCTGCTGCGGCAGACCGGGCGGTCAGTTATGCAAGAAATTTTGATCAACTGCTCCCCGCGCGAGACACGTGTGGCGCTTTTAGAGCAGGGCGTGCTCGAAGATTTACACATTGAGCGTGCCGCCGAACGCGGGATTGTCGGCAACGTCTATATGGGGCGCGTCCTACGCGTTCTTCCGGGCATGCAGTCGGCCTTTTTGGACATCGGTCTTGAGCGCAGTGCCTTTCTTCACATCATCGACATCGAGCAGCACGTGCCCGAAGATCAAATTAAGCCCATCGAAAAGATTCTTTCCGAAGGGCAAAGCCTGATGGTGCAGGTGGCCAAAGACCCGATCGGCACCAAAGGAGCACGTCTGACAACGACGATTTCGCTTGCCGGTCGAAAACTCGTGTATCTACCCGGCGATTCACACATCGGCGTGTCGCAGCGCATCGAAGATGAGGCACGGCGCGAGGAATTGCGCGACCAAATGACACGTCTGCGCCCGGAGACGGAAAAGGGCGGCTACATCGTTCGCACCTGTGCCGAACAAAGCGCCGAGGACTGTGAATTCTTGCGGGATATGGAGTACTTGGGACGCCTTTGGACGGAGATTAAAAATAAGCCCGTTCACCGGGCTGCCCCTTGCCTTTTGTACGAGGACCTCTCGCTTGCCCAGCGCGTCTTGCGTGACATGGTGCAGACACAGACCGATATCATCTGGGTCGATAACCGTGAGCTTTTCGAGGCCTTAAAGGTTTTTGCCGGACGCTTTGTCCCGTCGGCCTTAAAGCGATTGGCGCTCTACGAGAGCGACAGGCCCCTTTTCGAAGTGCGCGGAATTGATCGGGAAATCGCCAAGGCCCTTAAGCGTCGCGTGGACCTATCGTCAGGCGGGTATCTGGTGTTCGATCAGACCGAGGCGATGACGACCATCGATGTCAATACCGGAGCCTTTGTCGGAAAGCGCGATTTTTCCGAAACAATTTTCAAAACAAACCTGGAAGCCGCGCAGATGATTGCCCGGCAACTGCGCCTACGCAATCTCGGGGGCATCATCATCATCGATTTTATCGATATGACCAGCGAAGAGAATCGCGCGGCCGTTCTCTCGGAACTGCGTCGTGCCGTCAGTCTCGATCACACGAAACTGACGGTTTCGGAATTTACCGAACTCGGGCTTGTGGAAATGACGCGCAAGAGAACGCGTGAGTCCCTCGCTCATGTCTTATGCGAAACGTGCCCGGTTTGCGGTGGACGCGGCCAGATTAAGACAGTGCGCACCGTCTGCTACGAAATCATGCGGGAGACACTCAGGGAATTTCGACAGTACCGTGATGCCAAGAGCTTTAAGATTTTGGCGAGCCAATCTGTCATTGATTTTTTCTTAGAAGACGAGTCGGCTGCTTTAGATCTGCTGCAGGAAATGATGGGGAAAGTCGTTCTCCTTGAGGTCGAGCCGAGCTACACGCAAGAAGAGTACGACGTCGTCATCCTTTGATAAGCGGCTCTTTGCGCGGGATTTCTCGGAGCATAAAAGCGCCGAGAGCGCATAGGGCCGAAAGCGCAATTAAGACTGTAAAGACGACGGTAAGCGACGTGGCATCGGCCAATTTCCCGAGAATCGGCACAAAAAGGCCTCCGACGCTAAAACTCAATCCCAATGTGACGCCCGAGGCAAAACCGATGTTTTTCGCCAGATATGTTTGTCCGAGGACGACGAAAGCCGGGTACGGCGCATTGATGCCGAAACTTAACACCATCAAGACAACATAAATCCAGAAAATATTCGGGCATAAGACAAGCGCAGCCGTACTCGGAACGAGCACCAGGGATCCCAAGCGCAGCATTCGAATCAGACCGATTCTGTCACCTAAGTATCCGCCTAGGAGCGTCATCGCAGCGCAGCCGAAGGCAAGAACAGCAATCGTCGTTCCGGCGACGGCCTCGGTCACGCCGAGCGTGCGGATGCAGTAAAGCGGCAGAAAGGCCGAGACCGTACAAAAGACAACCGAGCGCCCGATAATAACCAGCGTCAGACGCGCAAAAGCATGCCAATCGTTAGTACCCTCTCGGGAACGAACTTTGCAATCGGGTGCGTTTTCCGAACGACTTTGCGCCGTTGCCTGTGTCAGGCGAGCGTTTAGGATTAAAAGGACGAGGGCAAAAGCAATACCGAAAATGCCGAAAAGTGCCGTGCCTTTAAGACCCCAGAGCGTGACGGCCCAGACGGCAATCAGGGGGCCGAACCCGAATCCGGCGTTGCCGCCGACGGAAAAAATCCCGATGCCGGTGCTCTTTTGTTTGCCGGCTAAAAAGTTGACCGATCGTGCGGCCTGCGGGTGAAAGATGGCCGATCCGATTCCCATGAGCGTGACGCCGGCAAAAACGGTCCAGTACCCGCTCACAAACCCCGTCAGGGCCAGACCGATACCCGAGAGCAGAACCCCCGTTGCCATGAGGGCGTTTTTGTCAGACCGATCGGCTAAAAGACCGAAAACCGGTTGCACGGCCGACGATAGGCACGAGGAGGCAAACATCAGTCCGGCAATTTCCGTGTAGCTTAAGTGGTAATAAAGCGCAAAAAACGGCAGGAGCGCCGGAAGAGCCCCCGGAGGCAAATCGGCCACGGCGTGTGCGGCCGAAAGAATGCAAATGTAGCCCTTGTGCATCATGCGTCGATTCCTGCCTTTTACCGGTTAAAACGCAATGTACGAGCGGTAGAGCATATACGCGGCGATGATAAATAGGTTACAGGCAAAGAGGCGTTTAAGGGGGTTTGTATTAATGCTGTGGGCCACTTTTGCACCCAGGGGAGCAATGAGAAAACTGGCGCAAGCACATAGGAAAAGCGCCGGAAGGTGGATAAAGCCGGCCGTGATCGGCAGACCCGGGAGCCCCGCGATGCCAAGACCCGACCAGATGTAGCCGATGCTTCCGAAAACCGCAATCGGAAAGCCCAAAGCGGCTGATGTGCCGACGGCTTTTTTCATCGGGACGTTGCAGTAAACCATAAGCGGGACGGAGATAAAGCCGCCCCCCGCACCGACGAACGCGCTGACGGCACCGATGAAAAGACCGGCGATAAACATGCCGAGGATGCCCGGAAGTTCCCGCGTCGGAGACGGTTTGGCATCCAAAAACATCTTGGTTGCCGAAAACCCGACAAAAAGCGCAAAAATCAACGCAATGACCGCTGTCGAAAGAAGCGAAGAAATCTTTGCCCCGAGTACGGCACCGACGAGAATTCCCGGAGCGACGGAAAAGACTACGCGCCACAAAACGGCCCCGCGCTTGTTGTGTGCGTACATCGAGGATAGGGACGTAAAGACAATGGTTCCCAAGGACGTGGCGATGGCCACATGTACGACGACGTTGTCACCGATTCCGGTATACGGGAGCAAAAACGTAAAAAAAGGCGTCAGAATCATTCCGCCGCCGATGCCGAGTAGGCCGGCCAAAAACCCGACGAAAACGCCCATCGCAAGAAGACAGGCTATGAGAGTTACGGTCATAAAAAGTCTTGAAACAGTGCAAAAACAGGGACCTACGCATTATACGAGAGGGGTATTTGCCCTTTTGCGTACGCGGGTTGCCCCGTGAGGCTTTGTGAACAAAAACGAAACAACCCTAGGGAAAATACCTAGGCTTCGGTCATCGGCCCCAGAGGGTTTTTTAATGCTTTGAATTTGCAGAAAAAATCATTTGTCAAGGGTTAAGCAAACACAAGATATTGTGTTTTCCACGAAAACAACCACTACATCATGCATTCTTACAGTTGATTTCGTTCTCGCTTTTTGCTAGGGTGCGTCCCGCCGATCGGACTTCGAAAGATGCGCGCGCGTGTGTGTCTTTTGCGCAAATCCGATGCTTACGAGCACGAGGAATAAAGATGCCCTGCACACCGGAACATTTAATTAAGCGCGACGGGTCAATCAAGGATTTTGATCCGAGTAAGATTCAAAAAGCCATTGAAAAGGCAGGCAAGGCCACCGGGGAATTCGGTCCGGCTATTGCGGCGGAGATCACCGAAAATCAGGTGATGCCCAAGATTCGCGCCTTAAATGTTGCCACGCCTCACATCGAGCAGGTGCAAGACGCCGTCGAACAGGCGCTATTTGAATCCGGTCACTTTACGACGCTACGCGCCTATATCGTGTATCGCGAGCAGCGAGCCAAGAGCCGCGATGCGAAAAAGACCTGGATTAACGTCGAAAGCTCTATTAACGAGTATCTCGATCAGAGCGACTGGCGTGTCAATGCCAACGCTAACCAGGGGTATAGCTTAGGCGGCATGATTCTCAATGTCTCGGGTAAGGTTGTGGCGAACTATTGGCTGAACTTTATTTATCCGAACGAAATCGGCAAATGCCACCGTGAGGCCGATTTCCATATTCACGACCTGGATATGCTTTCGGGCTATTGCGCCGGCTGGAGCTTGAGAACGGTGTTAACCGAAGGCTTCAACGGCGTGCCGGGTAAGGTCGAAGCAGGTGCCCCCAAGCACTTGTCGTCTGCCTGCGGACAGATCGTGAACTTTTTAGGCACCATGCAAAACGAATGGGCCGGCGCTCAGGCTTTTTCGTCGTTTGATACCTACATGGCTCCCTTTGTCCGCAAGGATAATGTCCCGTACTCGGAAGTCGTGCAGTGCATTCAGGAGATGATTTATAACCTCAATGTTCCGAGCCGCTGGGGTACGCAGACGCCGTTTACGAACCTGACGTTCGATTGGACGTGCCCGCCTGATTTAGCGCCTCAGCACCCGATGATCGGGGGCCAGGAGATGCCCTTTACGTACGGGGACCTGCAGGAAGAAATGAACATGATCAACCGCGCCTACATCGAAGTGATGACGCGCGGAGATAGCAAGGGACGCGTTTTTACGTTCCCGATTCCGACCTATAACATCACGCCCGATTTTGACTGGGAAGGTCCGAACGTTAAGCTTTTATTTGATATGACGGCCCGGTACGGACTGCCGTATTTCCAGAACTTTATCAATTCGGAACTTAAACCCAACATGATTCGCTCGATGTGCTGCCGTCTGCAGCTGGACTTGCGCGAACTCTTAAAACGCGGAAACGGTCTGTTCGGGTCGGCCGAACAAACCGGCAGCCTCGGCGTCGTGACGATTAACTGCGCGCGCTTAGGATATCTGTATCCGGGTGATGAAAAGGCGCTTTACGACCGTTTGGACCACCTTCTGGATTTAGCCAAAGAATCCCTTGAAATTAAGCGTAAGGTCATTCAGCGCCACATCGACCAAGGGCTTTTCCCGTACACCAAGCGCTATCTCGGGACGCTGCGCAATCACTTCTCGACCATCGGCGTAAACGGCATTAATGAGATGATTCGTAACTTCACGCACGACAAAACCAATATCACGAGCGAAGAAGGACACGCCTTTGCCTTAAAGTTCCTCGATCACGTGCGTGAACGCCTCGTTGAGTTCCAAAGCGAGACCGACCACATGTATAACTTGGAAGCGACGCCCGCGGAAGGCACGACATACCGCTTTGCCAAGGAGGACCGTAAGCGGTTCCCGAACATCATTCAGGCCGGTACGCCCCAGAATCCGTACTACACGAATTCGTCGCAGCTGCCGGTCGGGTATACGGACGATCCGTTCGAAGCGCTTGAAATGCAAGACGATTTGCAACGCAAGTACACGGGCGGAACGGTCTTGCACCTTTATATGAACGAAGCCGTGAGTTCGGCCGAAGCCTGCCGCGATCTTGTTCGCAAGACACTGACGCGCTTCCGTTTACCGTACATTACCGTCACGCCCACGTTCTCGATTTGCCCGAAACACGGGTACCTGTCGGGGCGTCACGATTTTTGCCCGAAGTGTGATGCGGAAATCATCGCACGCAAGAGAGCGCGTCAGGCCGAAGAAGCGGCCAAGCGCGCCTAGTAAAGTCAATCCTGTCGTTAGGATTTCAAGGAGTAAGCTATGACAGAGCAAAAACAAGACGAAATCGTTTTAAAGGACAGCGAACGCCAGCGTTGCGAAGTCTGGACGCGTGTGATGGGGTATCACCGTCCGGTGCAGTCCTTTAACATCGGCAAGAAGGGAGAATTTGCCGAACGCAAGTACTTTGTCGAAAGCAAGTGCCACTTGGGCAAATGCGGCGAGTAGTCGCACGTCCCGAAGTTTCTTGCAGCATGACAAAGACCATTGCCATTAACGCCGGGACCGAACCCGGCGTTTGTGCCTTGACGGGAAAAGAGGCCTCGGACATTCGCATTGCGGCGGTTACGCCCTTTACAACGATTGACTACCCCGGGCTCTTAAGTGCCGTTGCCTTCGTGCAAGGGTGCCCGTGGCGTTGTCCGTATTGCCAAAACGACTGGATGCAGCCGCGCGAATTTGCCGAGGGGACAGAACCGGTGAGTTGGGACGCCTTCTGCGCACTTTTAAAAAAACGGGCAGGGCTTCTTGATGCCGTGGTGTTTTCCGGAGGCGAGCCGTGTATCGATCCGGCGCTTTACGCCGCTATGACCTATGTTCGGTCACTCGGAATGAAGGTGGGCCTGCATACATCGGGCGCTTACCCGAGGCGCTTACGCGAGGTGATTGATCTTGTAAGTTGGGTGGGCCTTGATGTGAAGGGACCGCCTGAGGATGCGGACGTTTTCGATCGTGCCGCCGGACGGCCCGGCGCTCATCAGGCGTTTTTAGAAAGCTTTGAGATCGTGCGGCAATCGGGTGTCGCTTACGAGGCGCGCACGACGGCGCACCCGGATTTACTCACACCCGAGGCTATTCTGGCGATTGCGCAGTTTTTAGCATCGCACGAATGCAAAACCTATGCATTGCAAATCTACCGTAAGGCACCCGGGATGAAAGCGTCTTTAAGTTCGGTCGGAGCCGATTACCCCGGGGACGAACTGGAAAAAACGCTTGCAGGGCTGTTCCCGTCTTTTACCTTGCGGCGCAGTTAGCGGTCAAGCGCCCGAGTTCTTCTTTTCTTCTCCAAGAACGAGCCCCGGATGTCCTGCCCCGAGCATCAAGGTCTTTCACGGCGCAAGATACGCGAGCAGACCTTTCGGGCAAAGCTTAAGTTACGTGTAACGGCAAGCAAAGCCCTTCCGGTCGCCTTATTTAAATCGCAGGAGTCTTAATGCCCAGGCCACGACAATCAGGCACACGCCCGTGTCGGCAAACACGGCCATCCACATCGTGGCGTATCCGGTCACGGCAGCGACGGCAAAGAGGGCTTTCACGCCGAGTGCAAAGACGATATTCTCGGTCACGCAACGACGTGTGGCAATCGAAAGGCGTTTTAACCAGCCTACTTTGGCCACGTCGTCATTCATCAAAACGACATCAGCCGATTCGATGGCCGTATCCGAGCCTGCCCCTCCCATGGCAATGCCTAGGCGAGCGCGAGCCAAAGACGGTGCATCGTTAATGCCGTCACCGATCATAGCCGTCGGGGCTTTGCCGTCAAGTTCGGAAATTATCGCCAGTTTTTCTTGCGGGAGCAGTCGTGCTCGCACGTTGTCGATGCCGGCTTCCCGAGCGATTTTCGCAGCGCTTTTTTCGTTGTCACCCGTGAGAATCCACACGGAGACGCCTTGATCTTTTAGGGCTTTGACGGAGGCGGCAATTCCGGGTTTGGCCGTGTCGGCAAAGGCAAAGACGCCGAGCGCCCCGAAAAGGTTACTGACGGCCATGCAGGTATTGCCGTCGTTTTCAAGGCGCGTAAACACTGTATCGACTTGCGGCGTTAAAAGCCCTTTGTCTTTCAGCCACGTGCGGTTCGTGAGCGTAATCAGTGCACCGTCCACGCGACCTTGAACGCCGTACCCCGGAAGGTTTTTCAGGTCTTTCACGGAACTGAGTCGTACGGTTTTGTCGCAGGAGCGAGTCAGGGCTTGGCTCAAGGGGTGCTTATTGGCGGCGGCAAGACTTGCCGCTAAGTGCCAACAGACGGCCTTGTCGCATCCGCCTACCGGCACGAGGTCTTTGAAAACCGGACGCCCGACGGTTAAGGTGCCGGTTTTATCAAAGACCGCGGTTTGAATTGTCGCCGCCGTTTCCATCGGCACTCCGCCTCGGATAAAGACACCTTGGCGACTGGCACAGGTCATGGCCGAAAGCAGGGCCACGGGCGTAGAAATCACAAGGGCGCAGGGGCACCCGATGACAAGAAGGACGAGCGAGCGGTAGATCGTTTCTTTATCTAAGGTTCCTGTCCAAAGCACGGTGCCGATGCCGAGGAGCAAACTGGCCGCAAAGATTGCCGGTGTATACCAGCGTGCAAAGCGATCGATAAAGCGTTCGACGCGAGCTTTCTTTTGCTGGGCCGAGAGAATGGCTTTGGAGATGCGTGCAGCCGTGGAATCGGCAGCCGCACGTGTGGCGCGAATCGAGAGAGACCCGTCTAAGGCAATGCTTCCGGAACGCACAACGGAGCCCTCACACGCCGATTCCGGCAAAGGCTCGCCCGTAATGCTCGAGACATCGACGGAACTGACACCATCCACGACGAGGCCGTCGGCGGCAATCATCTGTCCGGGTACGGCGCGGTAAATCGTCCCGGAGCAAATCGCTTCGGGGCTACTTTTAATCCATTTACCCGCAAGGAGAATTTCCACCGTGCTCGGCGCTTTCTCCAGGAGCGTTCGAATGCTGCTTCGCGCATGCGCGAGAGTTTTGTCTTCGATGGCCTCGCCGATTTCATAAAGGACCATGACCATGGCCGCTTCCGGATACTGACCGATGGCGAGGGCACCGAGCACGGCCACGGCCATCAGGGTATTCATGTTAAAGACAAAGCGCGGCAGGTTAGAGAGGCCCTTGACGAGGGTTTTGATGCCGCTTAAGGCAATTGCCGCGAGGCACACGGCAAGAACGGCTGTTTCGTTTAATGCCCCGGCAATTTCAAATCCTTCGCCGCAAGCAGCTAAGACCAGCGCAACGCCTAAACGGAAGGCTCCCCGATGCGATTGGGACGTAGCGGCTTCCTTTTTACTAGAAAGAATTTCACTTGCTGCGAGATTTAACTTTGCCAGCTTGGCGAAAAGATCTTCGGTTAAAGCCTCGGGAAAACGCTTGGTCAAGGTGACGCTTTTGTCCGCAAGGTCGATGTTAAGAACCTCAAAGGCGGTGTCGTTTTCGAAGGCTTGACGAAGTTTCTCGGCTTTCTCGTTGCTATCTAGATCGGGAATCCGCACGGAAAGCGGCGCTGAGGCGCCGGACGCTTCATCGACGGCTTCACCCGGAAAACCGGCTTTTTTCAGGTTCTCGAGAAGCAACTCCAAGGTCGCTTTGTCGCTTTTGGCAACAAAGCGCATCGTGCGGTGCATGAGGTCGACCGCTACGGGCTCAAAGTCCGGGTTCTTGGCGAAGCTCTCTTCGATTTCAGCCTTTTCGACCGGGCAGTCCATTTCTTGGATATGAATGAGGAAAGTAGGGTTTTTCATGGTGTTTCGGGCAAGAAAAATCTGTGTCAGGGTGCATTTAAAACCCTGTAGCGGCTCCAGAGTCAAGTACAATCGGAAAAACGTCGGAGGAACTATGCGAATCGGAGAACTTTCGGAGCGTTCGGGTGTCGGAATCGAGACCATTCGCTTTTATGAAAAAGAGGGGCTTCTTACGCCGGCTCGTCGCACGGAAAATAATTACCGTGCCTATACCGAGGCGCACCTTCGAGAACTCATGTTTATTCATCACTGTCGCTCGCTCGATATGCCGCTTTCGGATGTTAGGGCACTGCTTGCCTGTGATGCGACCGACACGGAGCAAGCCGAGCATGTCCATGAACTCATTGCACACCACGTGCGCTTAGTCGATGAACGGATTACCAAGCTTAAAGCCTTAAAGGAGCACTTAAAAGAGCTTGCTTCACGCTGTTCGGGCTCACACGAAGGGGCTCCTTGCGGGATTCTGGTCGGATTGCAGGAAGATGCCGGAGATGTCGTAACTCCGCGCACCAAAAAGGAGTCATGAGATGGCTTTCGGGCGAATTCTTCTTGTGATGGTTCTTGTGGCAGGGCCGACATTTTTTCTGACTGCTCTCGGGCGCCGTTTTTTACCGCGCCTGATTTGCGCCAAGACCAAGAGCGGATTCGGCGGGGCTCTCGTGCTTTTTGTCCTCGGGCAGGTGACCGTAACCGAATACCTTTTTTGGCAAGGTTACGTCGTTGCAACGAGTTTTCCGTGGTCTGAGTATGCCGAGGGTTTAGATCGCTTTGCCGCTTATGTGACGGTCGGGCCCTCGTTTATTCAGGGGCTGCTCGGTCTGGCGCTTTTGGTCCTTTTGGTTGCCAAGCGCTCAAGCGCGGCACTGGCCGGCGTGATTGTTTTACTGTGGCTCATGGGGCCGATTGCCGTTCTCATTGAAAGCTGGTACTTTCATCTGTCGTTTTCCGTGTCAGCGTTGCTACCGATGTTTTTATGGACCGTTGCGTGGACGGCTTACTTGGTGCTCTCGCCGAGAGTGGCTTTAACGTACGGAACGGTGCGCGGGCACCGATTGGCCGATTAAAACGAAACACGGTCCGGGTCTAAACCGGAAAAGCATGAGAGCGGCAATTCATCGATGGCGGTCATGTCCCTGACGCTTAAGCGGAAATTAAACACATCGGCATAAACGGGTAAGTCCGTCGGATTTAAAGTGCGCGGCAGGACCGATACCCCGTGTTGCAAGCACCAACGCAGGGCCACTTGTGCGGGTGTGACGCCGTGGCGTTTGGCAATGGCTTCCAGTTTGGGATCGGGCATCACGTCGCGTCGCCCGATCGGATCCCAAGCCGTCACGTGAATGGCGTGCTTGTGACAGAACTCCAGGGTGGATTTTTGCCAGTACCCCGGATGAAACTCCAGCTGATTGACCATCGGAGGGACATTCGCACGAGCCAAAAGCGGTACTAAGTGGTGGGTGAGGAAATTACACACCCCGATGGCTCGCACGCGGCCGCTTTTGTACAGTTCCTCGAAAACGCGCCATGTCCCTGCATTGATGCTTTGCCAGGAAATGGCATCCCCGTGTGTTTCGGGCCAGTGAATCATGTATAGGTCCAGATAATCAAGAGCGAGGTTTTCACAGGTTTTTTCAAACGCGGCCATCACGCCCTGTCGGCTTCGATCTGTTACCCACAATTTGCTCGAGATAAAAAATTCGGAGCGGTCGATGCCGCTTTGGGAAAGCACCGAGCCCAAAAGATGTTCGTTTCCGTAGGCGCTTGCCGTATCAAAGCGCCGATACCCGGCACGGACGGCTTCGGCTAAAAGCGTTTGGACCTGTTGGGTCGGTTGCAACTGACGTGTCCCTAAACCCATGCAGGGAATGAAGACCTGATTGGACAATTTAAAACCGTCGGCAATGGTGGACATAAAAACTCTCCGAAGTGTCTTCGGATGCTAATCAATGCCGATAAGAACTTCTTTGATAAGACGCAAGAGATGGCGCTTGAAAGTCTGCCTTCAACAGTCTTTCGGATTTCGAACGAAAAAAGGGCTCCCTCGAGGTAAGCGCCTCGGGGGAGAGCGTGCTTTTTAGCGTGAATGCGCCTGACGGTTCCGACGCAACTGATCTAAGAGCATAGCAGCACGCGGCGCTAAGGAGCCTGCCGTCACGCCGGCCGTGCGGTCTTGAACGCCGGTGCCGTGTAGCCACACGGCTCCGAGCGTCGCCGTGACCAAGTCGAAGCCTTGCGCAAAGAAGGCACCGAGCATGCCGCTTAACGCATCGCCCGATCCGGCGGTAGCCAGAGTGCCGTTGGCAACCGGGTTAATCCATGTGCGCGAGCTACGCAGGGCAACGACGGTCCCGGCGCCTTTTAAAACGGTAATTGCGCCCGTTTGGACCGCAAGTTCCCGAGCCGCTCCGATGCGATCGGCTGAAACAGCGTCAACTGTCCGGTGCAAAAGCTCGGCCGCCTCTCCCGGGTGAGGCGTAATCACGGTGTGTGCACGACGCGCAAGGAGGGCATCTTGGAGCTTTTGGTCACGGGCGAGGGCGCGCAGTGCATCGGCATCGACAACAAGCGGGACATCGGCTGCAATGGCCTCTTTTAAGCGTCCTAAAGCCCGAGAGCTAAAGCCCATGCCGCAACCGACGATGTTGCAGGTCGTTTTTGTTAAGTCAATCGGGGCGACGGCAAACATTAATTCCGGGAAAAGGGGATCGACAAGCGGGGCGCCGTCAGCCATAAGTTCGCACGTGACGCGCCCGGCACCGAGAAGTAAGGCGGCACGAGCGGCCAGGTAGGCGGCGCCGACCGTGCCGACGTCGCCTCCGACAACGGCCACGTGCCCGAAAAGCCCCTTGTGGGAATTCTTGCTTCGCGTTTCCGTTAAGTGCACGAAGTCGTCTGTGTCAATGAGCGAAAGTTGTGTGAGCGGCACCGAGACATCGAGTTCCTTCACGTGAACGGAACCGGCTGCATCGACCCCTTCGTTCATAAAGCACCCGGCTTTAGGCGCAAAAAAGGAAACAGTGAGGTCGGCTCGGCATCCTTTGATGCCGCCGAGCCAAAAACCGGTCATCGGATTGATTCCCGAGGGAATGTCCACACTGATGCGCGTTGCCTGTCGCTCGTTAAACCACAAAGCGGCATCAAGGAAGTCTCCCTTCAAAGCGCTACGTGCTCCTGTTCCGAACAGGGCATCGACGACCGTATCGGCCTTAGCGGCATTGTACGGATCGGCAATCGTGGGGCCGCCTGCTTTTTCCCAAGCCTCATAGGCGTTACGGGCATCTTGTGTCTTGGGTTTGTCGCATCCGATAAGGGCACAGGTGACGCGAAACCCGCGCGCAAGAAGAACGCGGGCAGCTGTAAATCCGTCGCCGCCGTTATTGCCCGGTCCGCAGATAAACACGACGTGCCCGGAAGGGGGAGTGACCGAGGCAATTTCTTCGGCCAGCACACTTCCGGCTCGCCTCATGAGTTCGCCTTCTCCCAAGGCGTGCGTCATGCGTTCTTCAAGGGTCTTTAGTTCGTCAAGATTTAAAATGGGCTGGCTCATGGTTTTTAAGGAAAATGAAAAATTCTTGATTCCGATTGGGAATCAAGACAAATCACGCGCATTGTAAATCCTATGCGCAACAGTATCGACCTAGGAGAGTCTGACGCCTTAGCTCTCAGGTTTCGTCAGTCAGACCAGCCGCAGCAAGGCGCAAGCCCTTTTGACGTTCTCTCCGCCGTGAACGACGGAGATTCTCTACTGTG
>UMHM01039051.1_pt1 | contig 58097 bp, 49 predicted proteins | sample 1965501 | NCBI WGS metagenome assembly UMHM01 (sample SAMEA4836095, study PRJEB28245) | human gut metagenome | biome: gut microbiome; material: fecal sample | place: Denmark | collected 2008
AGGCTGAGGCGAGGGGGGCTGAGACGGAGGGATCGGGATGAAGGGATCGGTGTGAAAAGATCGAGACGAAAGGACGAGACGGGCCGGTGAGGCCTCCGCCGGCGGAATCGGCCTTCTGCCGACGAGAGGCGACTTCATCAGGAAAAGGGGCTTCAATCGGCAAAATAGGCTTTGACGGCCTCGCGGTAGTTGGGCGGCACCTGCTCCAGATCGGCCTCGCGCGGGCGCCCGTCCGACGACTCCGCGTCAGGTCTGCCGGCGGCGCTTCCCGGGGATCGCTGGCCGTCCGAAGGCTTGTCGCCTCCCTCGCCGCCCTGCTTGCCTTCACCGCGGCCCTCGCTGCGCTTGCGGGCGGGGCGGCGGGCATCGCCCTTCTGCCGGGGCAGAGCCTGCTCGGGGCGGAAGCGCGGCGGTGCGGAGGCCATCTTGGAGGATCCGCTCCCCTGCCCCTGTTGCTGCTGCTTGCCCTGCTGCTGTTGCTGCTGAGGCTTGCCCTGTTGCTGCTGTTGCTGCTCCTGCTGACGGCGGCGCTCGCGCTGCGCGTTCATCATGCGCCGCAGCGTATCGGCTGCCTGGCGGCTCATCTGCTGCATGCTCTGCTCCGCGGCCTGCTCAGCCGCCTCCTGCGAGGCTTCGCTGCGGGCCAGCTGCTCCATGCGCTGCTGCGCCGTCTCCGCCGCTCGATGCGTTTCGGCCGGCTCGTGGTTGGCCGCGCAGCGCGCCGCCTCGCTCATCAGTTCGCCGATGCCGGCCTCGCGGCAGGCCTCCTGCATGCGCTGCACCATGGCGACCGAGGCCTCGAGCTCCGGCTGCGCGGCGAGGCGCTCCCGCAGACCGCTGAGGCCCTCCAGCCAGTCCGTGTAATCGCGGGCAATAAGGTTCTGATCCTCCCCGAGGCCCTCCAAGCGCTCCGGCTGGGTCGTGCTTGAGGCTCCGTATTCATCCATGAAGCGCCGCAAGCGGTCAACGAGGTCGCGCTGATCCTCCGTCAGTTCGGCAAAGCGGGCCGTCGCCTCCTGCACCTCTGCGGCTAGGGCGACGCGCTCGGCCTCCTGCATCTGGGCGTCCATCTCATTCTCCAGCGCTTCGAGGCGCTCGTACATCGCGCGCAGGCGCTCGCGGTACTCCTCCGCGGGCAGGTAGACGGGCAGAGAAGCCGCCTCCTTTTCATTTTGAGCGAAGACGGCCGCCAGCTCCGCGGCCACCTCCGAGAGGCTGCCGTCCATGTCAAAGACGGGAAAGTCGCCGGCGAGGGCCTCCGCGATCCGCCTCGCCTCGCGGCTGTGCTGCACGACGTCGATGAGCGCACCCGTCCGCTCGGCGAGCTTCGCCTCAAGCGCGCTCTCGATGGCGCGCAGGCTGCGCTCGCGAGCCTCGGCCAGCACGCGGTAGCGGGCCATGAATTCCTCAAAGCCCGTCTCCATCGCCAGCAGGAGGCGATACTGCTCCTCGCTGATGACGTTGAGGCGCACAGTGGGCGAGGAGATGATGTTGTAGCGCCTCGGGTTCGCATCGCTCGCTTCGGCGCGCAGCTCGATGGCGTCGCCGTCGCGCAGCCCGAGCGCAGCCGTGTCGATGGTGCAGCTGTAGCGCTGCTCGGCCTTGGAGCCGTCGAGCACAGGCACGCCATGCTGGCGGTAGGGGCACAGAGCCTTGTAGAGCTCAAAGCGCGACAGCCCGTAATCGTCCGCCGCCTCAGCCTCGATCGTCAGCGGCGAGCCCGCGACGAGGAAGGCGCCGTCCTCCGGGGCCGTGATGCGCACCTCGGGGGGGAGATCCGGCTGCACGCCGATGCGTGTTTTGATCGGCATGGGGGCCTCGCGTCCCTCGGCGTCGCGCACCTGAAGCGTCACGATGCCCGGGCGGTGGACCGGCAGGCTGACGCTGAGGCTGCGCCCGCTCGCCTTCCCCTCCAAACGGAGGGGCTCGCTGCGACCGGCCTCCAGAAACTCGGCATAGCCGGAGGCTATCTCCATGCTGCAGGAGAGCTCAAAGTCCAGCGTCGCGCCGTCTGGCGCCGTAATCTCGCTGCCGCCGAGGCTGACGTGCTGCTCGGGCAGGCCGGTGTACGCCGGGGGCCGCACGGTGGCGCCGGCGGCGATGATGCGCGGATAGTGCACGACGCGCAGGTCGGCGAAGCGGCTGCGCGCCCGGCCGTCGGGCAGGGCGAAGGCGAAGCGGCAGGGCGCCGTGACTTTCTCCAGCTCCAGCACCCAGCGGCCGCGCTGGTCGCGGAAGGCCGGCAATTTCTGCACCGGCAGCCCGGGCGTGTCGAGCAGCAGGACGATCTCCTCGGGTTCGGGCCCGCCGCTGACGGAAGCGGACAGGGTGATGTCATCGCCGTAGAGCACAGACGCATCGGTCGGCGAGACGCTGAACGAGTAGGGGGAATAAGGGGGCGTATCCTGCGCAGGGCAGAAGAGGCGCAGGCCGAGGGTCTCCGTCGCTCGCGGCGCTGCCGCATGCAGCACCGCCAGAGCACCCGCGGTTGCCACTGCGTAGCCGCAGGCCCAGGCGAGGCGCCTCCAGACGGGGTGGCCGCGGCGTCGCGCGCGCCTCAGGGAGTCGGAGGCCTCCCCCCTGCTCTGCTCGGTCAGCCAGCGGCCCAGCGGCGTGTCGGGCGCGCTGAGGTGTCGGGCACAGGCGATGCTGTGGCGCGGGTCTCGGTTGATGAGGTCGAGCTCTTCGGGCAGATGTCGTGCCGAGCGGATGGCCCAGCCGACCTCGGCCAGCAGCCAGAGGGCGACGGCCCCGACCCAGATGCCGAGCAGTTGCTCGCGCAGCGCGGCCTCGTAGGTGAAGGCCCAGTCCAGCAGGGCAAAGGCCACGGCCAGCAACAGAGCCACCACGCAGGCGCGCCCCGCGCCGGCCACCCAGGTGCAGAGGCCGCAGATCAGGCGCGCGCGAAACAGCTGCGACTGAAAATCAGGCGCAGAGCTCCGAGAAGGGGGGGAATCAGGGGCAGGCATGGCGGAAGGTGAGGCGAACGGGGAACGTCAAGGGGCGAGTGAAAGAGGCGAATGAGCGGGGTGAGTATGGGGGAAAGAGGGGAACGAAGAGGAATGCGGGGAACCGGCTCAAAACATCAGGGGAGAGAGACATCAGGGGAGCCCCTTGCGGCGGCGGATGAACCAGAGCAGGCCGAGGCAGATCACGATGAAGGCCAGCAGCGGCCAGCGAGGCCAGAGGGGCGTGAACAGCTCCTCGTCCGTGCGTACGCCGGGGGGCGTCGCCAGAAAGGCCGCGAGCTGCTCGGCATTCGGGGGAGCGGCCATCTGCACCCCGCCGGTGGCCTCGGCCACGCGCGCGAGCAGCTCGGGATCGGCATCCAGGCAATCGCGCTCACCGGGGGTGGGGCGCACCGTCAGGCGGCAGGAGGGGGACGGCGTGTCAAGCCCGGGAGTTCGGGCTCGCAGAAGGTATTCGCCGGCGGGCAGGGCGGGCAGGGCCGCCTCCCAGCGCGGCAGCCCGGCAGAGGCCTGAGGCACGGCGGTGACGAGGGTCGGCAGTGCGGATTGGCGCAGCGACACCGCCTCCACCTGCACCGTGTCCGGGCGCCCCGTGCCGCGCCAGCCGAGGCGGCAGACGACACCCTCGCCCTCCGGCACCGAGGCGCGCTCCGGATGCAGGGAGAGATCAAAGCCCGGCGAGAACTCCGCGGCCGTCTGCACCCAGGGCAGGAAACGGCGCCAGAATTCGCGGTACAGATTGCCGCGCTCGCGCGCATCGGGGTAAAAATCCCACTTCCACAGGCCCTCGCCGTTGATGCAGGCCACGGCGCCCATGCCGCAGCGCATCAGCCCCAGCAGGGGCGTTTCGCCGTCCTCCGAGGCCGCCAGCACGCGCGTCTGCGCGCGCAGCTCCGCGACCTCGCGCACCTCGGCAAGAGGCGGCTGATCCTTCCAGATCGGGTCAGAGGCGGCGGGCAGCGCCTGGCCGAAGAGCCCCGACTGCTCGCCTTCGGGCGTCGGCACGAAGCGGGCTTCGCCGCGCGAAGCGCTGCTCCACACGAAGGGCTCCAGCTCCTCCATCCCCTCCAGGCGCCCGGCGTAGCAGCGGCCGCGGGCCATCACCACGATGCCGCCCTGGTCGCGCAGGTAGGATTGCAGGGCCTTGACGGCCTCGGCATCCAGCAATGTCTCCATGCCCTTGCCGAGCACGACGATATCGTAGCCCATGAGGCCCTCGGGCGTCGTCGGCATCTCGGGGGAGTCCGAGGGCTCGGCGTCGTCATCGCCGGAGTTGATGTGGTAAAAGCGGTGATCGCTGAGGCGGTGCACGGAGCGCACGTCGAAGACGGGCTGGGCGCGCAGGTACTGCGCGAGGAACTTGCTGTCCCAATACGGCGCACCCTCGGCCAGAAAGACGCGGATGCGGGAATCAGCCGCGCTGACGGTGATGCGGCACTCGTTGTTGTCCGCGCGGGACTCGCCGGGCTGAACGGCCACGCGCACGAGGTACTCGCCCGCAGCGGCGGAATCGAGGCGGAAGGAGACATCACTCGTCCCGTCGCTCCGGCTCTCGACCGGGCGCGTCTCGAGAGAACGCCCGCTCGGATCGAGCAGCTCGACGAGCAGCTGGCGGTCACCCATGCGCGTGTTGCCGAGTCGGGCGCTGAGGGTCACCGGCACGCCGGGATACGCGACCACGAGGGGGCGGAGGGGATCCAGCGCGATATCGGGCTCACGCCACGAGGCACCGAGCGGCAGCACGTGCACTGGGCAACCCGCGGCTCCGGCGCGGCCGACCAGCGACTGCCAGCCCTGGGGGTGCGAGTCGCGGCCGTCGGAAATGAGCAGGGCCCCGGCCACCACGCGTCCACGGCGTCGCAGCGATTCGATCGCCCCGGTCAGAGAATCGAGCACGCGCGAGCTGGGGGCATCGGCCTCCTGCTCCATCAGCTCCGCAGCCGACCCGGTGCTGCGAGCCGCATCGGAGAGGGCCAGCCAGCGCACCTCGCGCCCCGAATGGCGCACGGAAGCATCGATGGCGCGCAGGGCCTCGCGGGCGATCTCGAGGCGCGACGGCGCCGCGGCATCATCGCGCACGGGGGCCTGCATGGACGCCGACACATCGAGCCCGACGATCCAGACCGGCACCTGCGCCAGCGGGCGGCGGCTGACGCTGCACGGGTTGAGCAGCAAGAGCGCCATCCCCAGCGCCGCCAGGGCGCCCAGCAACACGCAGCAGCGGCGAGACCAGCGCGGCAGCGCGAGGCACGCGCCGAGGCAGAGCCAGGCTGCGCCCAGCGGCAGCAGCAGCGCCAGCAGAACGGCCAGCGGCAGGGGGAGAAGGGGGTGGAGGCTCATGACAGTCGGGTCGATTTCGGGGAACGGCACAACAACAACTCGGTCAGCCAGCAGAGCAGAGCGAGCACCAGCAGCCAAGGCCAGAGCTCCACGCGGTTCGGCAGGTCGGAGGCCAACGCACCGGCCTCGGCCTCTTCATCGGCCGAGACAGGCTGCTGCGGCAGGCGCCGCAGATCCATGAGGCGAAGCTCCGACTCCTCGGACGGGAAGTTGACGGCGGTCTGCGCGAGCGTCGTCTCCCCGCGCATCCAACGGTACAGACCCGGCAGCGCCGGCTGCGTCGAGCGCAGCACGCGAGGCCGACCCGGGCGCGACGGCGCCTCCTGCACCTCGAGATCCTCACCAGACTCGTTGCGCAGGCTCAGGTCGGCGACCTCCTCTCGGCCCGGCACCTCGAACTCCAGCACATCGAGCCCGGCCACGGGCTCGGGCGGCGCCTGATCCTCGCGCGAGCGCAGCAGCGTCTCCGCCAGCAGGGGAAGAAAGAGCGGCGAGTAGCCCATGCGGTTGTCGCGCCCCGTCACCGCCATGTTCCAGATCAGCAAACAGCCGCGCCCGCGCGCGACGCGGGCCAGAGCCGGCACCCCGTCCTCATAGCGCAGCAGCACCGTGGACCCCGGCGGCAGCAGATCCTCCCACGAGCCCTCGAGGCGCGCGTAGTGCTCACAGTCCCAGAGCGCCTCCATCGGGATGCCGCGGAAGAGCTCAAACACGCGATCCCCCGGGGCAGACAGGCGGAGCCGCCAGCCCTTGCCGCCCGAGCGCGTCTCCCCCCGGAAACGCCCGCCGTGCCCCGCCAGCACGGCCGACAAAGCCCCGTCCTCTCGCAGGTCCGGCGCCAGAAGCACCGTTGCGCCTTCATCCAGACAGCGGCGAATCTCCTCGGCGTCACCCGCCTCCGGCGCCGTCCACACAATCACGTCAGCCCGCTGCTGCGAGAGCGCCGGCAGTTGCAGCGTGCGCAGGAAGGGCACCTTCTCGAGCGCCCTGAGCAGGAAACCGCCCTGCGAGCGCTCGGGCGCAATCACGAGGCAGTCGAGGTGATCCGCCAGCGGCACCGCGAGGCGGCGCACATTGTCTTCCGGGAAGGCATCCCCCTCCGTGCGCGCCTGCAGGACCCACTGAGAGCCGGCAGAGGGCGCTTCCAGACGAAACTGAACCTCGCCCGAGCCATCCGCTCGCAGCGTGCAGGGCTGCGTGAGGCGCAGATCACCGGCAGCCAGCGTCACGCTCATCGACCCGCCGCCCTGTGCCGCCTCGGATCTTGGAGCATCCTGCGCGCCCTGAACCCCATCAGAGCCCTTCGCAACCTGCGAGCCATGGGACACCTCCGCCCCCCGAGACTCCGCCGAGGGGGGCACGCTGGACTGCACGAGCACGGTAGCCGTCACCTCCTGCCCCGGCAAGGGGTGAGCCGGGTGCAAACTCAAGCCGGCGATGAAGGAATTCTCGACCTGCTGCGCCTGCGCCACATTGACAAACCTCACCGGGATATCGCGCGGCAACACCGCGTCAAAATCGACCGACTCCCAGCCGCGTCGCTGAAAATCCGAGATGACCATCAACTCCCCCTTCACCCCCTCGGGCAGGTGGCGAATCTGCTCGACGGCGGCGCGCAGGGCCTCCTGCACTCCCGAAGAAGCCGCCGGAACGCTGCGCGTGCGCGCCAGCTCGCGCAGCACCATCTCGCGCGCGGCCTCGGGGCGGTCGAAGAGGAAGCGCGGATAGCCCGCCAGCGTCACAAGATTCACGGCATCATCAGCGCCGAGCTCCCGCACGGCGCCCTCCGCCGCCGCCAGCGCTCGCGCCATGCGCAGCTGCTGCCCGTCCGCCGCACCCATCGACGCCGTGTTATCGAGCACGAGCACCAGAGCGCGCCCGCCCTGCCCGCCGACCTCGCGCGTGAGCACGGGGAGCAGGAAGGCCGCCGCCAGAGCCGCACACAGCAGCGTGCGCAGGAGCAGGAGCAACCAGTCCTTCGGCTGTCTCCGGCGCGCATAGCGCCGCATCAGCTCTCGGAGAAACAGCAGTGAACTGAACGCCGTCTCCCGCGGACGCGAGCGCGCCAACAGGTGCACCAGCAGGGGCACCGCCGCAGCCGCCAACAGCCACCCGTTCGGGTTCTCAAACACCAGCGTCATGACGAGAGAGCATCCAGAAGGGGAAACACCGATTGATCCGTCTGCGCGGAGAGAAAGAGCATTCCGCGGGACTCGGCCATGGCGTGCAGCGCCGCCCGGTGCTCGCGGACGCGCTCCGCGTAGGCCTTGCGCAGCAACTCCGGGCGAAAGGTCAGGCGCTCACCCGTCTCCATGTCCACATAGCGCGACAAGCCCTGCCCAGGCAGCTCCAGCTCAGCCGGATCCGACACCTGCACCAGCACCACGCGGCAGCCTCGGTGAAGGTAGGGATTGAGCGCCTCACGCAGCGCCTCGGGCTCACAGTAAAAATCGGAAATCAGCACCAGCACGCCCGGGCGCACCAGCAAGTGGCGCGAGCGCTCCAGTGCCCGCGGCACATCCGTTTTGCCGCCCGGTCGGTTGCCCTCTAAGCGGCGCAGACACTCATTGAGGTGAGCCGCCGTCGAGCCCGGCGGCAGCGAGAAGCGCACCTGCTCATCAAACAGGTGCAGCGACACGCGATCCGCCCCGCGCACCACCAGCCAAGCCAGACAGGCAGCAAGGTGCGACGCAAAGGCCAGCTTGCTCACCGGGCCGAGCCCGCGAAAGCCCATCGACGCCGACGAATCCACCATGAGGTGGCACTCCGCGTGCGTCTCATTCTCAAAGGTGCGCAGCTGAAGCCGATCCGTGCGGGCAAACACCCGCCAATCCACAAGGCGCGGGTCATCGCCCGGCGCATAGGCGCGGTACTCCAAAAAGTCGCTGCCGCTGCCGCGCCCCTTCGCTCGGTGCCGACCGCTCAGCCACCCCTCAACCATCAGGCGCACGGCAAAGCGGTAGCGACCCAGCTTCGCCATGTCCTCAGGCCCGAGAATGGTAGGGGCATCCGCCATGCCGTCACATCAGGCTGTCAATCACCGACTCCATCGTCACCCCCTCACCCGTCGCGCGATAATTGGGCAGCAGGCGATGGCGCAGCACCGGGTGCAGCACCGCCTTCACCTCGTCGGGGCTCACCGAATAGCGACCGCGCAGCAGGGCCATCGCGCGCGCCGCCGCCAGCAGGCACTGCCCGGCACGAGGCCCGGCACCGCAGGACACATAGCGGCGCACCTCCTCCGTCGCAAACGGAGACTCCGGGCGCGTGCTCTGCACCATGCGCACCACCAGACCATACACATCCTCGGGCACCGGCACCGACACCACCGCCCGCTGCAGCTCCAGCACGCGAGCCGCATCGAGCAGCACCTCGGGCTTCGGCATCTCGAGGCCCGTCGTGCGGCGCAGCACCAGCTCCTCCTCCTCCGGGGAGGGATAGCCGATATTGATCTGGAAGAAGAAGCGATCAAGCTGCGCCTCCGGCAGCGGATACGTCCCCTCGTGCTCCACGGGGTTCTGCGTCGCGAACACAACGAAGGGATCCGGCAGGCGGCGCGTCGTGCCGGCCACCGTCACCTGCTTCTCCTGCATCGCCTCCAGCAGCGCCGCCTGCGTCTTGGGCGGCGTGCGGTTGATCTCATCAGCCAGCAGCAGATTCGTGAACACCGGCCCCTGAACAAACTCGAAGCGGCGCGAACCGTCCTCGCGCGTCTGCAAAATCTCACTGCCGACAATATCCGTCGGCATCAAATCGGGCGTAAACTGAATGCGGCGCACATCCAGCCCCAGAATGCGGCCGAGCGTCGAAACCAGCAGCGTCTTGGCCAGCCCCGGCACGCCCACCAGCAGGCAGTGCCCGCGACAAATCAGAGCGGCGAGCATCTGCTCAACCACCTCCTGCTGACCAACAACCACGCGCGCCGTCTCACGGCGCACATCCTCAACCGTCTTGCGGAGCCAACTCCAAGCCTCCCGGGGGTCTTCATCCATATTCGCTGAGGCGCCTGTACAACAACGCCACCATGAGACTACCATGCCCGCAGCCGGAGTCAAGAACAAAGCGCGCCCTCTCCCGTGCTCAACACCTCTCCAAGGCGGCGCTCAGGCCAACCGGCCCCGGCAAAACACGCATGAAGCAATCGAACCGCACCTCTCCCGAGCCCTGTTTCTTCCCTCCTGCAAATCGCACCTTACCTCAGCCGACTCGCCGATCCGCCAGCGCCTTGCTTCCCCATTACGATACCTCCCTCCTCCGCTCTGATGACTCCAGTCTCCGCCCATGGCGACGAGGAACTCGGGTCAACGCGGAACTCATGGCGGCATGGAACTCATGGCGACATGGAACGGAGCGAGTCCTTCGCCCAGCGAAGCGGAACCGCCCGCGACGAAGATGCGAGGGGGGCGTTCGAAAGCGGTTTTCGCAGAAAAGGGGAGGGCGCGTAAAAAAAAGGACATTGCCCTCTTGACAAACTGTTTCGGTATGATAACTTAACCATCATGAAGACCACGATAACACTTCTGATACTCGGTCTGGGCGCCCTTGCCCTGAGCTCCTGCAGCGAGCGTGCCCTGCGCAACGCCGGTGCCGCAGCGGCCGGTACGGCCATTCGCGGCGGCACATCCGAGCAGGCAACGGACAACGCCGTCCGCGCCGCCATCCGGACGGACATGGCCCCCAACCGACGCTACTGACCGCCTCAACGGTCGAACAGATACGCACCCTTCACGCAGGCTCCGCCCGGAGCCACCGCGGCCTTGAGGGGTGCAACCCGGCCCCCGGCTCTCCCCCTCTCGAAGGGATGCCGGGGGTTTTTGCGTGTCGCTGCGCCTCATTCGTGCTCCGGCCCGCTCCCACCTCTCCCCATCTTCCCTCTTCTCTCCGCCATCTCCCGGTTTCCCCGCCGCTCCGGGTCTCCGCACAGCTCCCCGAGCCTCCGGTCCTCCACCCACCCCGCCATTCCCCCTGACATCCCCCTGACATCCCCCTGACATCCCCCTGACATCCCCCTGAAGCTCCTGAAGACTCCGCAGACGCCCGCCCCGAGGCAGCCCTAGGCTCAGCCGAGGCAAAGTCTGCATATCGCCAACACCGGTGCCGGCAGCGTCAGCGGCGAGCACACGGGCAGCGGGAGCTCGGCCACTTCGGGCTTGCAGCTGGCGGGCTGCCGTGTTAAACTCGCAGCCGTATGGGAATGCTGCTCCACAGACTGCGCAACGTCGGCAAGGGCCTGCGGGCCTACATGCGACAGGGTCTGATCGACCCCCTCCCCGTTCGTCACTACCTGCGCGGCTACAGCCCCCGCAAAGCCGGGCGCGACATGAAAGCCGCCCTCGACGTCGCCCTCGTCGGCCTGCCGCAGGGCATGGCCTTCGCCGCCATGGCGGGGCTGGACAGCATCTACGGTATCATGGCAGCCACCGTCGGCACCTTCATCGCCCCGCTCTTCACCAAATGCAGCCTGACCGTCAGCGGCCCCAGCAACGCCACCGCCTTCATGCTGGCGAGCTTCTTTCTCGCATCGGATCCGGGGATCCGTCAGCATCCGGAAATCTTCGTGCCGCTCATCGTCTTTCTGGCCGGCCTCGTCTGCGTCATCGGCGCCTTCGTCAAGGCCACCGAAATGCTCCAATTCGTCAGCCGCAGCGTGCTCGTCGGCTACGTGACGGGCGCGGCCACCCTCATCATTGCCTCGCAGCTGCGCTACGTCATGGGCATCCACGATGTCGAGGCCGGCAGCTCCTTTTTCTCCATGAGCAGCGCCATCATCGAGCACCTCGACAAGGTGCAATGGCAGCCCATCGTCCTCGGCGTACTCTCCTTCCTGCTCTTCATCCCGCTGAAGCGCTACTTCAAGTTCCTGCCCACCTTCGCCATCATCCTCGTCGTGATGAGCGCGCTCAACTGGGTGCTCTGCCAGCCCTGGGCCGGCGGCGCCTTCACCGAGGTGCGCATGCTCAAGGACTTCACCATGAGCGACCTCGTGCTCACCCCGCCGGCGGTCTGGGAGGTCGGCGGGCACCTGGCCGAGCTCTTCCCCATCGTCATCGGTATCGCCTTCCTCTCCACCCTCGAGCAGACCGTCATGAGCAAGACCATTTCGGCCAAGACGGGTGAAGCGCTCAACCTCAATCAGGACACCTTTGCCGTGGGCATGGCCAACATCGGCTCCTCCTTCACCACCTCCCTTCCCTGCTCCGCCTCGCTCACCCGCTCCATGCTCAACTACACGGCCGGAGCCGCCACGCGCTTCTCGGGCATCTTCTGCGGCCTGCTCTGCCTCGGCATCACCTTCATTCTCGCAAACTTCCCGCTCATCTCCTGCATCCCGCACAGCGTGCTGGCCGCCCTCGTGCTGGCCAACGCCGTCTCGCTCTTTGACCTCAAGCTGCTGCGCATCTGCTTCCGCTCCACGCCCGGCGACGCCACGGTGCTGACCATCACCTTCATCGCCGCCCTGCTGCTGCCGCTGCACGTCGCCATCTTCGTCGGCGTCGTCATCTCCGTCTCGCTCTTCCTGCGCAAAGCCGCCAAGCCCGAGCTCGTTGAATACACGCTTGACAACGAGGGGACCCTGCTCAAGCTGGCGGACAAGGCCAACCGCCTGCCGCAAATCTCGATCGTGCACGTCGAGGGCGACCTCTTCTTCGGCGCGGCCGATCTCTTCCGCAAACAGGTCGCGCGCATCGCCGAAGACCCCTCGCTGGCCGTCATCATCCTGCGCATGCGCAACGCCCGCAACCTCGATGCCACATCCGTCTGCGCCCTCGAGGAGCTCATCCGCTTCACCCGCGAGAAGGGTCGCCACCTCATCATCTCCGGCGCCAGCCGCGAGGTCTACCGCATCCTGCGCAAGAGCGGCATCCTCAACGTCCTTCAGGAGGACTGCGGACGGGGTGAGAGCAACATCTTCCTCATCGAGCCGAAAAACCCGAACATGTCGACCCGCAAGGCACTCATGCGCGCCCAGAAGCTGCTCGGCACCAAGAATGCCGACATCTCCATCTACACCACGCAGACGCGCGAGCCCTCATGAAGTGCCGGGCAACAGGCTCGGCGGCACGCGCCCGCAAGGCTCCCGTGCTGACGCCGGCGGCCGAGGCGCTCGCCGAACAGGCGGGCCCTCTGGGCGATGCCCTTGTGGCGTGGTTTGAGCACGAAGGGCGCGATTACCCCTGGCGCCGCACGACGGATCCCTGGGCCATCCTCGTCAGTGAGGTTATGCTCCAGCAGACCACCATCCCGACGGTTCTCGGGCGCTATGAGGCTTGGATGGCGCAGTTCCCGACGCCGGCGCAGCTCGCGGCGGCGAGCGAAACCGAGGCTCTTCGCTCCTGGGAGGGGCTGGGCTACTACCGACGCGTGCGCGCGCTGCGCGCGGCGGCAATGGCCATTGAGGAGCGACACGGCGGGAGATTCCCCGAGGATGAGGAGGCTATCCGCGCCCTGCCGGGCATCGGCGACTACACCGTCGGGGCCGTGCTGAGCTTCGCCTTCAACCGCCCGGCTCCGCTCGTGGACGCCAACGTCTCGCGCATTCTGGCCCGCCTGCTGGATGACGACCAGCCGGTCGACGCCCCGGCCTGCCGCCGCCTGCACTGGGAGCTCGCCGCGCGCCTCGTGCACCGCCGTTCCCCGCGGGCCTTCAACTCCGGCATCATGGAGCTCGGGCAACGCCTCTGCCGCAGCGGCGAGCCCGATTGCCTGCTCTGCCCGCTGCGCCTCTTGTGCCGCACCACACGCCCCGCCGAGCTGCCGAAAAAGCTGCCCAAGATTCCCGTCACCCGTGCGGAGCACCACGACATCCTGCTGATCACCGACGAGGGACTGCTCATGGAGCGGCAGAGCAGCGGCAAGCGCCACGAAGGCCTCTACCGCCTCCCGCAGCGCAGCCTCGCGGAAGTCGACGGCCTCGAGTTCATCGACGAGCAGCACTACAGCGTCACCCGCTACAAGGTCACGCGCCGCCTCTACCTCGCCCCGGCGGGCTACCCCGCCCGAGCCGGTGAAAGCTTCATTCCCCTCAGTCGGCTCGCGGAAACCCCCATGGCCTCCCCCGATCGCAAAATCATCGCCCGCCACCTTCCCAAGCCCGCAATCGAGACCGCATCCCCCGAAGCAGAGCCCTCCCGCCTCACCTCCTGCGACGGCGCTATGCCCCCCTCAACACCGAGTCCGACGAACCGAAATACCCCCTCCTGAAGCTCAAGCCTGTTCTCCCGGTCCTTCCCGACGTGTCACCCTCGTCCCGCTCTCGGCGATTCAGAGCGCAGCCTTGCACGCAGCTCATTCTCTCCGCAGCAAGTTTCCCCGAACAATACAACGCATCAAAACATAACGTATCAACCCAACAGCACACGCGCATGAACAGCATCCGACGAGCACTCCTGCTCCCTCTGGCGGCTTTGGCCTCCCTCGCCGCTCTCCCGCTCCATGCCGCAGACGCCGCACCGAGCAAAGCCCCCCGGCTCAACCCCGTCAAGCCCGACAAAACGGGTCGCGTCGTCCCGCCGGACGGCTACCGCCTCGTCTGGCACGACGAGTTCAACGGCAAAGGCCGCCCGGACCCTGACAAGTGGGTGCCCGAGACGGGCTTTGTCCGCAACAAGGAGATGCAGTGGTACCAGCTCAAGAACGCGCGACAGAGCGGCGGCCGGCTCATCATCACCGGGCGGCGCGAGAACACCCCGAACCCGAAATTCGAAAAGGGCAGCAAGGACTGGCGCAAAAACCGCAAAACCATCGAGTACAGCTCCGCCTCGCTGACCACGAAGGGCAAGTTCAGCGTCACCTACGGCATTCTCGAAGCCCGCGTGCGATTCAACCCGACGGAAGGCGTGTGGCCGGCCTTCTGGACCACGGGCATCAGCGAGAACTGGCCCTCCTGCGGTGAAATCGACATTCTCGAATACTACCGAGGCAAATACCTCGCCAACTTCGTGTGGGGCGCCAAGCAACCTTGGACGGGCATCTGGCGCAGCAAAACCGTGAGCCTCGAGAGCTGCATCGCCAAAGATCCCCGGTGGGCCGAGAAGTTCCACGTCTTCAAACTCGACTGGGACGAAGAGCGCATGCGCATCTTCATCGATGACGAACTCGTCAACGAAATCGCCACCGCCGACGCCGTCAACCTGCGCTACAACAAGATCGAGAACCCCTTCCGCCAGCCGCACTTCATCATCATCAACCTCGCGCTCGGAGCCAACGGAGGCTCGCTCGACAAACTCGACTTCCCCGCCCGCTATGAGGTTGACTACGTGCGCGTCTTCCAGAAAGAGGGCGAGAACAAGGACAGCGATACGCGTCCGAGCGGAGACAAGGGCTGACCCCCGGAGAAGACTGTCCCCCCCGGAGAAGACTGAGACTCGGAGAATCTTGGCCTCTCGGAGCTGAACCCTTCGCATCGGGCGGAGAAAACTCCGCGCGGCTCGAGACTACCGAGCCTGCATGAGCCATCGCCCGAACGCCATCGGGAACATCATCGGCTCCGCACCTATCACAATACCGGGCAGCCGGAGGCAAACCGCCTCCGGCTGCTCTCCTTTTGAAAAAGGGAGAGGATGGGAAGAGCCCACGAAGGCTCACCGGGGGTGATACCCGCAGAGGATAATCCCCCCTTGCCCACCGCGCGAACGCAGAGAACCCGTTTCCCCAAGCGGAGAAACGGGTTCAACATAAACAGGAAAGCGCGGCGCCGCAGCGCCTGAGCGCGATCAGGAAAGGGTCGGCTTCTTGGCGCGGCGGACGGAACCGAAGCGCTTCTGGAACTTGTCGATGCGGCCCTCGGTATCGACGAACTGGTTCTTGCCCGTGAAGAAGGGGTGCGAGTCGGACGTAATACCGCAGGAGACGACGTAGTGCTCAACACCGTCGATCACCTCGGTCTTGGCCGACGTGACGGTGGAACGCGTGATGAAGCGGCGGCCCGTGGTGATGTCCACGAACACAACGGGATTGTACTTGGGATGCAGATCTGCCTTCATAATAAATTCCGGCTGCGTTACCGTCGCAGCGCTGGGAGATTATACACCGAAGAGCCGCCGTGTCAAGCCGGATTTCAGCTCATCGCTCATTTTTCGACCTTTTTCACGCGCGGGGCCGTTCGCCCTTGCACATCGGGCCGCCGTCTGCTAGGATAAAGGCGCGAAAGCAGCATACCTATGCCGACCCAGCTCGATCAACTCAAACAGTACACCTCCGTCGTGGCTGACACGGGTGACTTCCGCCAGATGGAGGAGTTCGCGCCGCAGGACGCCACCACCAACCCTTCCCTGATTCTCGCCGCGGCCGCCAAGCCCGAGTATCGACCCATCATTGAGGCCGTCGTGGAGCCCTACCGCCGCAGCTCGCTGCGCGGGGCCGCCCTCATGGATGAGCTGATGAACAAGGTCATCGTCGCCTTCGGCCTCGAGATCCTGAAGCGCGTCCCGGGGCGCGTTTCCAGCGAGGTGGATGCACGCCTCTCCTTCGACACCGAGGGCACCGTCAAGAAGGCGCGGGAGATCATGGCGCTCTACGAGCAGGCCGGCATTCCTCGGCAGCGCGTGCTGATCAAGATTGCCTCGACTTGGGAGGGCATTCGCGCGGCGCGCCAGCTGGAGCAGGAGGGCATTCACTGCAACCTCACCCTGCTCTTCAGCCTCGTGCAGGCCGTCGCCTGCGCGGAGGCGGGCGTGCGCCTCATCTCGCCCTTCGTCGGCCGCATCCTCGACTGGTACCGCGCCTCCACGGGGGCGGAGTACACGGCGGAGACGGATCCCGGTGTGCTCTCGGTGCGCAGCATCTACCATTATTACAAAAAGTTCGGCTACCCGGTTCAGATCATGGGCGCCTCCTTCCGCAACAAGGGAGAGGTGCTGGCTCTGGCGGGCTGCGATCTGCTGACGATTTCCCCGAACCTGCTCGCCGAGCTGGCGGCGGACGACGCTCCGGTGCAGCCGATGCTCTCGCCCGAGGCGGCCAAGGCGTCGGACGTCGAGCGGATTCCGGCCGATGAAAAGAGCTTCCGCTTCCTCTTCAACGAAGACGCCATGGCGACGGAGAAGACGGCCGAGGGCATCCGCCGCTTCGCCGCCGACATCCGCAAGCTCGAAGATCTGCTCGGCTCCATGCTCTGAGCCCGCCAATATCCCCCTTCCCACAACTCCAATACATCATTCCATCATGAAAGTACTCGTTACCGGCGGTGCCGGCTACATTGGTTCGCACACCGTGCGCCAGCTCGTGAAGAGCGGCGCTGATGTGACCGTTCTCGACAGCATGGTCTACGGCCACCCCGCCGCCATCGTCGATCCTGAAGTCAAGCTCGTGAAGGGCGATCTCGGCGATCCCGCCATCGTCTATCCTCTGCTCATCAACGGCAAGTTCGATGCCGTCGTTCATTTCGCCGCCTTCATTCAGGTGGGCGAGTCCGTGAAGGACCCGCTGAAGTACTACGAGAACAACATCGCCAAGCCTCTCGTGCTGCTGCGCGCCATGATTCTGGCCGGCACGAAGCGCTTCGTCTTCTCCTCCACCTGCGCCACCTACGGCGAGCCCACGCAGATTCCGATTCCCGAGACGGAGAAACAGGACCCGATCAACCCCTACGGCGGCTCCAAGTTCATGCTGGAGAAGGTCTGCAAGGACTGCGACCGCGCCTACGGCCTCAAGAGCGTCTTCCTGCGCTACTTCAATGCCTCGGGCTCTTCCGAGGACGGCCTCATCGGCGAGGACCACGATCCGGAGTCTCACCTCATTCCCGTGATTCTTCAGGCCATCAAGGGCGAGCGCCCGGGCATCACCGTTTTCGGCACCGACTACGACACGCCGGACGGCACCTGCATCCGCGACTACATCCACGTCGATGATCTGGCGGACGCTCACCTGCGCGCTCTCGACTACCTGATGAAGGGCGGCGAGACGAACTGGTTCAACCTCGGCACGGGCAAGGGGCTCTCCGTCAAGGAGATCATCGACGCCGCCGAGAAGGTCACCGGCAAGAAGGCGCCCGTCACCTACGGCGATCGCCGCGAGGGCGACCCGCCCCGCCTGATTGCCGATGCCCGCAAGGCTGCCGAGGTGCTGGGCTGGGTGCCCAAGTACCAGGACGCTCACAAGATCGTGGAGACGGCCTGGAAGTGGTTCAACGGCCCGCGCGGCGGTCACTATTGATTTGAAGGGCCGGCGCAGGGAGCGCAGACTGCCGCTTTCCCTGCGCCCTTCCCCCTCTTTCCCGCATCCCCGCGCCTTCGATGGGAACGAAGGCGCGGGTCTTTTTTGAAAATTTCGCCGCAGGGCTCAGACATCTGAGCCGCTCTGCCGTTAACTGTATCAGATGACGCCCACCGAGCCGCAGAATCACGCGTCGCCTCAGCCCGCACCCACCGACGCCGCCGGTTGGAGTGCTTGGCTGCGCCCGAGGCTGGCTCTGCTGCAACGCGTGGCGGCGGGCTATTACCCAGAAAGCCCGGAGGATCTGCTGCAAGCGACGCTGCTCACGCTCTTTCGCGCGGCGGCGCGCGGGGTCGAGATGCCCGGCGGCGATGAGCTCACGGCCTACTGCTGCACGGCTCTTCGCAACAAGGCCTACGACTGGTACGCCGCGCGGCGGCGACGGCAGCCGATCCAGCACCCGGTCACCGAGGAGACGCCCGAGCCGGCGGCGGAGGGCTTCAATCCTGAGCAGCTCGATGCGGCACAGCTCCGCGAGCTGCTGCCCAAGCTGCTGCCGCCCGCCCAGCAGAGCGTCATCACCCTGCGCATCTGGGGCGGCATGAGCTTTTCCGAGATCGGCGAAGCCCTCGGCGTCTCCCGCAAAACCGTCTACGCGCGCTTCGCCGCCGCCATTCAACGCCTTCAACAGCACTTCGACACGGACCATGCCTGACAGCCATCCCCACCTGACGCCGCAGCAGAGAGCCTGGGCTCGCGCCCTCGAGCGCCGCGTGCACCCCGCCGCCGCGCCCGACGCGCCGCAGCTCGACGCCCTCTTCAGCGACCTGAGCCGCGCGCTTCAACGCGAAGAGGAGAGCCTGCGCTACGCCGATGCTCTCGGCCAGCTGCGCCGCTGCGCCGCCGCCGTCATCCTCCTCGTCGCGAGCATCAGCCTGAGTCTTTGGAGCTCGGGCTCGGCGGAGGCCCGGCTCGCCCGCCGAAGTGAAGTTCCCCCAGCTCCCGCAGCGACGGCGATCTCCGAGGCATCCGTGCCCTCCTCGGCCTCCGCGGCTTCCATGGCTCCTGCCGCCCCCGCAGCCCTCTTCTCTGCCGTCCCCCTCGCTGCCGACGCTGCCGACGCAGCCGACGGCGCACCGACCGCTACCGCAGCGACGGCTCCGCCCCCTATCACAGCACCTGTTGTTCCCCCCAGCTCCGCCGCTCGCGCGAAGGGGATCTCCTCCTCGGCGCCCGCGGCCATGCCAGCCTCTGCTGCAGACACGCCCACCACCGACCCGGCCGGCGCGGCCCCGGCAGCCATCCCTTCAGCCTCCCAAGCTTCGGCGCGGCGCGTCCACTTGGACATCCTCCCCCTCCCCTGACCCCTCCCCAGCCCCTTCCGACGCCCCCTTCTCCTCTCCCACCTCCGCCCCACCTCAGATTCTCCCCGCACCTCTCTGGCCCCCCCTCCGGCACCTTCTCTCCCCCCCACACACCTCACCCCACACCTGCGTGACGCACATGAACAAACCCCTTCTCTCCCGGCTCACCTGGGCCCTGTTGGCTGCCGCCGTCCTGCTGGCCGGCATCCAAGCCTACCTCTTGCTTCGCCCCACTCCGGCGGCGGCACAAGCCGGAGTCCAACCCGGTGATGCCCCCGCCGCCCCCCTCAGCTCTCCTGCAGCCCTTTCTGAGCCCTCCGCCCTCACCGCTTCCTCCATGACGGACGGGCGCGGGCCGGAGGCCCGAGCAGCCGCCATACCCGCTGCTCCGGCGAACATGAGAGCCGGAGGAGTCGCACCGCTCGCAGCCAACGCCGCAGCCACCGCAGCGGCGCAGCCTCGGCATGGCAAGTCCGCACCGGAGGCTTGCCCGTCGGCGGGGGCGGCGAGCGCTCCTTCGGTTCGCACCCGTGAGGCGCTCTCTTCCGCGGCTCCGCTCGCGATGAGTGAACAAGCGAACCATGCCACTGCGAAAGCGCGGCGGCGCGACGCTGTTCAAGATCGCTCGCGCAGCACCTCCCTTCTAGTTCGGCTGCGCGATCTGTGCCGTCCGGACGCTGATGCGGTGGCTCAGGCGCCCCTCGCGCCCGCCAATAGGGCGGCAGCCCCCCTCTCCGCCGAGGATACCGTCGCCTACGGCACCCCCGAACGCGACACTGGGGCCGACCAGGAAAATGCTGAGGCCCCCGGCTCCTTCGGCAATCCGGGCACCGCTGACACCCGAGACACGGAGCCCCGAAACACCCGCAAGATGCCGGCGCCCCGTGACGCCTGCGTGGCCCGAGGCGCCGGCCATGCCAACGGCTCCACCGGTGCACGCAACAGCTTTCGTGCTCTTGATGCCCGCAGAGCCCGCAACTCCTCCGGTGTCCCCAGCGCGTCGGAGGCGGCCGGGGCAGCCGCCTGCGCCCCCGTTCCCTGCGCCCCGGTGTCCGCTCAGCAACATGAGTCCGCGGAGCAGGGTCACCCGAGTCCCGCCCCTGTCGATCTGCTGCAAAGCAGCGACGGCGAGCTCAGCCTTGCGGCGGACTTCGCCCTCTACCGCGAGGCGCTGGAGGGCGTCGACGACCGCCTGCCGGCCCGACGCGGCACGGAGCGCGTGCTCTTCCCTCTTCCCGGAGGTGAGGGTGCTCAAGTGGCTCTGCGCTGGCAGGCCGACCACGGGCGCATCAGCAGCCTGAGCGCCGATCTGCTGACGGCTCGGGAGACGCGCGACCTGCGCCTCGTCATCCACCTGCTGCGCCAGAGCTGCGCAGGCGGCGCGGAGGTTCTCGACCTCGGTCTCTACCTCATCCGCCTGCCCGAGCCCGGGCAGAGCGAGGGCTTCGTGCACCGCGCGGCCTTTCTGCGCCTGAGTGCCGACGGGCAGGCCGTGCGCTTCGGCGACTGAAAAGCGTGCCCGGCAAGCGGCGAAGGCCCGAGCCCCCAAGCTCGCCGCGGCGTCTGCGCAGCGCGGCGGAAGCCGGCGGTGGCGCGGAAATCGTTTGCCCTGAGGGAGCCTGTATGCTACAATGCCGCCATGAGGCTTCTCCCCCTGCTGCCGGCTCTCACCCTGCTCCTCCCCGCCTGCGATCGCTGCGAGGAGTCGACAAAACCCGCCTACGAGGGGCAGAGTGCCCACTGGAATCAGCAGGCCGTGCCGATCTCCCTTCAGTGCGCCGCCTGCCACGCCAAGGAGTTTGAGGACTGGGCGGGCAGCGATCACGCCTGGGCCTGGCGCCAGGTTGATCCCGCGCTGGATTCGGAGCCTTTTCACGGCCAGAGTTACACGGCCCACGGCTCGAAGCTGAGTTTCCGCACGGCGCGCGACGGCGGCCTCGTGATTCAGGACGGCGAATCCGGCAAGAGCTTCGACGTACACTCCGTGCTGGGGCGCACGCCGCTGGTGCAGTATCTCGTGCGGGGGGAGCGCGGGGCTCTGCACACTCCCAGTGCCGCGTGGGACACGCAGAAGCTGGAGTGGTTCGATATGTTCGCGGATGATGAGCGTCTGTCGCGCGAGGGCGGGGCGAGCCGCCGAGCGGGCGACTGGGGCCACTGGCTGGGGCGCGGCATGAACTGGAATTCGCAGTGCGCGTGGTGCCACATGACGGGCTTTCACAAAAATTACGATGAGGCGACGGACGCCTACGCCTCCTCTTGGACGGAGCCGGGCGTCACCTGCATTCAGTGCCACAAGTTGGCCGCGCACCCCGACGCGAGCGACGGCTGCATGGTGGCGAAGGGCGACCGCAAGCTCACGCCCCGGCAGATTCACGACAACTGCGCCACCTGCCACGCCCGCCGCGAGGAGCTCGACGATGCGTTCTGCGTCGGAGACAGCTTCGATGAGCACTTTCGCCTCGAGCTGCCGCTCGTGCGCGGCATTTTCTGGCCCAACGGCATGCAGCGCGATGAGGACTACTGCGAGACGGGGCTGCGCCTGAGCCGCATGGGGCGCACGGGCGTCACCTGCCTCGACTGCCATGACCCGCACACGGCGCAGCTGCGCCTGCCGCAGGAGGACAACTCGCTCTGCCTGCGCTGCCACGGCACGGGCACGGAGGTCAACGGCGTGGCGGCCCCCGTCATCGACATGGCGACGCACAGCCCCTGCCCCGCCGGTTCTGCCGGCGCCACCTGCGTGGAGTGCCACATGCCCAAGAGCCCCTACATGGCGCGCGACCCGCGCCGCGACCACTCCTTCAACTCACCGGATCCGCAGCTGAGCCTCGAGCTGGGCATTCCCAACGCCTGCACCATGTGCCACCGCGACCGCGATGACGCTTGGGCGGCGGCGGCCGTCGCCAAAACCTACGGCCCGAACCCCAAGATGGCTGCTCAGCGCGATCGCACGCGGGCCGTCTGGGCCGCGCAGGAGGGCCGGGGCAACGCCGCCGACCTGCTGCGCGCCTATCGGGCGGAGGAGGTGCCGGCCTGGCGCGCCACCCTGCTGGAGCTGCTGGCCCGCGAGGCGGAGGCGAATCAGCCCGATTCTCCGCTGTACAAGGACATCCTCGCCGAGGCGCGCCGCGCCGCGCAGGATGAAAACGCGATGGTGCGCGCGGCGGCCGCCCGACTGCTCGGCGCTGAGGCCATCGGCATGATTCACGACCCGAGCCCCCTCGTGCGCCGCGCGGCAGCCTGGCCCCTCGTCGACAGCCTCGTGCGGATGCCCGATGCCGCCGACGTCGTCCGCGAGCTGGAGGCGACCGCGAAGCATCAGGGCGATCAGCCCACCGGGGCCATGCAGCTGGCCGTGCTCGCCGATGCCCGCGGCAAGCTGGACGAAGCCGAGCACCAGTATCAGCGGGCCATCAGCCTCGACCCGCACAGCACCGTGCCGCGCATCGACTATGCGGTCTTTCTGGATCGCGAGGGGAGGCCCGTGGAGGCGCTCACGCAGATGCTCGAATGCGCCAAGCGCCACCCGCAGGATGCCGAGGTGCAGTACCGCTTGGCGCTCATCCTCGCCGAGCTGAGGCACTATGAGCCCGCCCTGCTCGCCCTTGACAAGGCGATTCGCATCGAGCCCGGCTTCCTGCAGGCGCGTGCGAACCGCGCCGAGCTGCTGCGCTTCCTCGGCCGCGAATCGGAGGCCCGCGAGGAGATGCAGCGCATCGAAGAGCTGCGGCAAGCGCCGACAACCCCGGAGTGACGCCCATGCTCATCCCCATCCTGACCATCCTTGTCGGCGCCATCATCTTCTTCACCGTCTTCAAAGGCGTCATCCGCATGCTCCTGCTGGCCGTGGCCATCATCGGAGCCATTGCCGTCTGGCTGCTCATTCAGCGCAACGGCTTCACCTTCGTCGCCTTCATCACCAACGCGCCCGCGCCGTGGATGGTTCAGGTGCTGGCTTGGGGCGCCTCCATTTTCACCTTTTTCGTCTTCTACCACGGCATGGAGTGGTTCTCGCAGCTCTTCACGTGGCGGAAGTTTTCGCTGCCGGGTCTGGTTACCTCCGTGCTCATGAGCGGCATCATGCTCTGGGTCTTCAGCATCGGGCTCTCCTATTACGGCGAGATTGCGCGGCTGGGCTACTTCCACGACAAGGCCCTCGCTCTGCTCGGTCAGGGGGAAAATCCCGAAATCCCGTGGGCCTGGAAGGCTAAAAAGACCATGCGAGCCTCCGATCTCACCGCGTGGCTCGAATCCATCGACCCCATGGAGGACAAGGCGCAGGCCAATCTGGCCAGCCTCGTTGCCTTCGGCTGCACGCTCGACGAAGCCCACTACACCGCCTTTTACCACAATCAGCTGGAGGCCCTGCACATCCCTCAGGGATCGCGGCTGCTGGAGCTCTTCGGCGACACCGGGCTGCGCAAGCTCGTCGCTGACGGCCATTTCGTCACCCTGCTGGAGAACGAGCACCTCAAGACCTTCCTGCAATTCGGCAACACGCAGGAGATTTTCCGCCAGCTCGAGTTTGAGCTCTGAGCCGACTCTTTCGCAAGGCCTCAGGCCTGCGCCGCCCCCGCCGTCCCCGCCGGCATGACGCCCCCACCGCAACGCCCGCCTGAGGCCCCCTGTCGCTGTGCCCGGCGTCCGGCAGCGGTGCGGCTTCTCGTCCGTCGGCCCATCATCCGCCTGCACTTCGCTCGACGAAACCCCACCCTCAGCGCCAGCGTGTAGGCGCCCTCACCCGGCCGAGCTCATTCCGCCCGCGATCGGGCAACAGACAGCTCGGTCGGGAAAGCTAAAAAGTGCTCTCTTTCAAATTTTTTTTCGCAAAAAATCTTGACATGAGAGTTAGTCCGAACTATCATTCGTGCGTACGAATTAGTTTTAGCTAACTATGAAGATCGAATCACCGCTCAAAACGCTGCGCCAGATCCCCATCGGAGGGCGCGCGCGCGTCGTCCGCGTGGGGGGCGAAGGCCCTCTGCGCCGCCGTTTGCTCGACATGGGGATCACCAAGGGCGTCACCCTGCAAGTCCTCAAATCCGCCCCGCTGGGCGACCCCGTGGAAATCTCTCTGCGCGGCTACCGCCTCTCTCTGCGCAAGAGCGAGGGCGACCGCCTGCAGCTCGATGAAATCTCGTAACCCCTCAAGTTAGTCTTTACGAACCATGAAACGCATCATTGCACTTGCCGGCAATCCGAACTGCGGCAAAACCCTCCTCTTCAATGAGCTCACCGGTGCCAACCAGCACGTGGGCAACTGGCCGGGGGTGACCGTCGAGCGCAAATCCGGCACCATGCTGGAGCACGAGGACATCGAGATTCTGGATCTTCCGGGTGTCTACTCGCTCTCGCCCTACTCGCCTGAGGAGCGCGTCACGCGCCACTACCTGCTGGAGCAAAAGCCGGACCTCATCGTCAACATCGTCGACGCCACCAACCTCGAGCGCAACCTCTACCTGACGCACCAGCTGCTGGAGACGGGGCACCCCGTCCTCGTCGTGCTCAACATGATCGACCTCGCCGTTCAGGAGGGGATCGACATTGACGCCGACAAACTCAGCCGAGCGCTGGGTTGCCCGGTCATTGCCGCCAGCGCGCTCAAGCTCATCGGCATCGCCGAGCTGCGCGAGGCTCTTTCCGGCGCGACGCTGCCGGCGGCAGCCCCGATTCCCAGCTTCAACGCTCCCATCGAAGAGGCCCTCGCGAGCATCATCGCTCTGACCGGCTGTGACCGCTGGACCGCCGTCAAGCTGCTGGAGAACGATCCCGAGCTCATCGACACGCTCAGCCCCCGCCAGCGGCACGACGTCGCCGCCCTGCGCCTCGGGCTCGAGAGCCGGCACGATGACGACATCAACTCGCTCATCGCCGCCGGACGCTACGAGTGGATCGAGCCCATTGTGAGCTCCTGCCGCCGAGTGCGCAGCGTGAAGCCCCCGCTGGCCGCGCGCATCGATGCCGTGCTGACGCACCGCGTGCTGGGTCTCATCATCTTCGCCGCCGTGATGTTCGGCATCTATTACCTGAGCATCAGCACCATCGGCACCTGGGGAACGGACTGGGCCAACGACGTACTCTTCGGGCCTATCGTCGGCGGCTGGCTCGGCGGCTTCCTCGGGGCAGAAGCCGTGCCGACGGAATCGCTCGTGCAGCTCAGCGCCGTGCTGGCCATGATCCTCGTCTTCCCCGTGACGCTGAGGCGCCTGCACGACCTCAACCTCAACGGCTCCTGGCTCTACCTCGCGCTGGCTCCCTTCCTGCTCGAATACATGTTCCCGCACCTGCCGGATACCCTTCACAGCGTGCTCATGTATGCGCTTTACGCCGTTAACCTCTTCCTGCTGCTCGCCTGCTTCAGCTTCCGCGGCAACAGCATGACGAACCCCTACGGCCACGTGCCGCGCCGCATCTCGCTCTCGCCGCTCAAGCTCGACGGGCGCGCCGGCCGCCGCGAGTACGCCCTGTGGTTCGTCGTCATGAGCGCCGTCGCCCTCGGCATCTCCTCCCTCGGCTACCTGCAGCTCGACTGTGACCCGCAGATTCAGGACCTCGTCAGCAACGGCATTGTCGCCGGTGTGGGCGCCGTGCTGGGCTTCCTGCCTCAGATGGCCGTGCTCTTCCTGCTGCTCGCCCTTCTCGAGGACTGCGGCTACATGGCGCGCGTCGCCTTCATGATGGACCGCATCTTCCGCTCCCTGGGGCTCTCCGGCAAATCCTTCATTCCCCTGCTGGTGTCGATGGGCTGCGGCGTGCCCGGCGTCATGGCCACCCGCACCATTGAGAATGAAAAGGACCGCCGCATGAGCGTCATGCTCACCACCTTCATCCCCTGCGGCGCGAAGATGCCCATCATCGCCCTGCTCGCCGCGCTCATCGGATCGGACGCCCTCGTCTCCACCGTGGCCTACTTCGCCGGCGTGGGCTCGGTGATCCTCAGCGGCATCATCCTGCGCAAGACGCACATGTTCGCGGGCAGCTACACGCCCTTCGTCATGGAGCTGCCGCCCTATCACATGCCCAACGGCGTGAGCATCAACCTGCGAGCCATGGAGCGCTGCAAAGCCTTCGCCCGCAAGGCCGGTACAGTCATCTTCCTCGCCTCGGCCGCCATCTGGTTCACGCAGAGTTACACCTGGAAGCTCAACTACCTCAACACCTCCGAAGCGCCTGAGGCCATCGAGCAGAGCATGCTGGCCGACATCGGCCACCAGATGGCGCCGCTCTTCGGCCCGCTGGGCTGGAACGACTGGAAGCCCGCTGTCGCCACCGTGACCGGCCTCGTGGCCAAGGAGACCGTCATCGGCACCTTCGGCGTGCTTTACAAGGCCGAGGAGGGCGGCGAGGATGAGTCCTTCGACCTGACGCCCTCTCAGCCCAAGTTCAACGCCATGTCGGCGCTCACCGTGGGGGTCTGGCAGCTCGACCCCGCTGTCCGCGAGGCGAACTTCGCCGCCGAGGACGGTGAGAGCAGCGATGAGGCTTTCGCGGCAGCAACTGACGGCGCCGAGAGCGGCGCGGCCGAGGCCGAAGCTCAGGCCGCGGAAGAGGGCGGCGATGAAGAGGATGTCAGCGGCCTGGCCGCCAACATTCAGGCCGCCGGAACCTTCACCCTGTGGAGCGGGCTCTCCTTCATGCTCTTCAACCTGCTCTGCGCCCCCTGCTTCGCAGCCTGCGGTGCCATCCGCCGCGAGATGAACAGCGCGCGCTGGACCTGGTTCGCCATCGGCTACATGTGCGCCTGGGCATACATCATCGCCCTGCTCGTCTACCAGTACGGCAACTGGTGGCAGACGGGAGTCTTCGGCACCGGCCAGCTCGTGGCCATCGCCATCACCCTCGGCCTGCTCTACATGCTGCTGCGCCCCATGCCGAAGCGGCCCTGACGCTCAGGGCGACAGAGCTCAGGGCGGCGGGTCGGGCCACCCTCCCGCCGCCCGATGAAAAAGAGACCGCCACCCGATACGGCAAGCTCCGTCCGAAAGCAAGACCCACCCATCAGGGCCCAGTCACCCGCCTTCTCAGCCTCCTCACGACTCATACAAGCTCACAAGAACACCCAACCACATCACCCGAACCATGAATGACCTCATTGCCATCCTGATCCTGCTGGCCTTGGCCGCCTGGGCTCTCTACCGCAGTCTCTTCCCGGCCGGGTTGAGAAAGCACGCCTGCAGCGGCAGCTGCCACTCATGCAGCGGCTGCGCCCTCGGCAACATCGCCCGGACGGCGGAAGCCACCGTCAAACACAAGCACGGTCAGGCCGTCCACGCCTCGGCTCACGGCGGCAACGATCACTAACGGCTTCAGAGTTGCAGCGGCGGCACCGCCGCCAAAGCGACTCCGATCCCTGCAACCCGACAACCCGATAACTTAACCCGGAAGCCTTGAACGGCGCCCCGGCCCGACACCCCAGCGCCTGAGGGGAAGCGATTTCTCTGACACCAGCGCCGAGAACACCTCTCCTCCGGCACCTTCACCATTTCTCTCAAAACATACAACACCAATGAAAACCAAACACATCATCGCAACCGCCCTGACAGGTCTGATGACCCTGCCCGCCATCGCTGAGGAAAGCTCCACACCGACGACGGGAGACATCCTCCGCAGCATCAACATGTTCACACCGGAGGAAGGCGACCCCGCCTACAAGGTCAAGCCCTCCGAGAAGTTCGGCACCGAGTGGGCCCTCGACATGGCCTACGGCTACTGGGGCACCAACAATGCCATGCCCGGGACGAACGGTAAAAACAACTACTTCCTCCTGCACGGCCAGCTCAACCAGCGCCTCATCGAGGATGCCGAGAACGGCGGCACCTGGCTGCGCTTTGAAATCTCGGGCTCCGTCGCCCTCGACGCCACGACGCGCCGCCAGGAGGGCGAGTTCATCGGAGGATACGGCACCATCAACGACGTGCACGGTGACATCTTCGGGCCCCACAAGTTCATCATCCCCGAGCTGGCCATCATGCACTATTTCGCCGGCCAGCGCGCCTGCATCATCGCCGGTATGGTCAACCTGACCAACTACTTTGACGCCGTGAGCATCGCCAACGACTCCTTCTCGGGCTTCACGAACACCGGCTTCATGAACTCGGCCATCCTGCCGCTCGTCGACAGCAATCTCGGCGCCGTCCTCCAGGTCGAGCTCAACCACAGCAACTACGTCATGGCCGCCGTCAGCCGCACGGACTGCGAATCCGGCTACAACCCCTTCGATACGCACGGCAGCGGCTACTGCATCGTCGGTGAATGGGGGCACATCGTCGACGACGGCAAGCTGATTCTGCGCGTCAATCCCTTCTTCCAGAGCATCGAGCAGCAGACGGAGACGGGGACGAAGGCCCGCAAGAATGCCGGCCTCGTCGCCAGCATCGAATACACGCCCTGCGACTACGTGACCCTCTTCACCCGCGCCGGCTTCAGCGCCAAGCAAGAGCTGGGCAACAGCGCCGAATTCTCGGTCGGCGCCAACCTGAAGCTCATCCCGGGCCGCGAAGATGACTTCTTCGGCATCGCCTGGGGCGTCTACAAGGGTCAGAACTCACCCGAGGAGCCGACGGCTCACAACCGCGAATCCACTCTGGAGCTGATGTACAGCCTTCAGATCAACGATTACATCAAAGTCGTTCCGCACTTCCAATACATCCACAACCCCTCCTATCGCGACGATTGCCGCGACGAGACAATCTTCGGTATCCAAACCGTCTTCTCCTTCTGAGTTCCGTTTTATCGGAATTGTGCTGTAACGTGTATGCAAAAGGCGTGCCGGGCGAAAGCCCGGCACGCCGAACTGCGTCAGGGAAGGCGAAATGCGTTGCCGCAGTCGCCGCAGTCAATCAGGCACGGCGGCTCCCGGCCCCACGGCTGCGCAGCAGGCGACGGCTCATGCTGTTCTCCGCACCGCCGGCCTTGTTCGCCAGCGCCGTGCGACTCTCACCCGACTTCTCGGCCTCCTTTTTCGGAGACTCGCTTTCGGGCTGCGGATGGCGGCTGCGCTGCAGGCGGCGGCTCGGGCTGTTCTCCGGGCCTCCGGCCTTGTTCGCCAGCGCGCGGTCGAGGGGCGAGGCCTCAGCAGCGCTCAGGCCGGCTGGGGTGATGAGAAGGGCGGCAGCGGCCAGCAGGATGAGGCCGTTCATACGGAAGGGAATTTTAGTCATATGTATCTGGAAGTTAAACGTTAAAAGATGAGATCAAGGGCGGCTTCGAGCCGTCGTGAACAACAGCGCACCGAGCGGTGCACCAACGGCATGGGGGAAGAGACGGCGACGTCGCCCTCCCCGCATGGATCTCCAACGCTCAACAACGCAGAGGACGACAGCCGGCGGAACGCGGCAGGCAGGCGCAGCGGTCGCCGATCTCCCACGCGGAAGTCATCCCGGCAGCGAGCGTGCATCCGGACACGACCTCCGGCGGGGAGTTCAGGGCGTGAGGCAACGCTGTCGGAGCCGTCCGACGACCGGCGTCATCCAGCAGGCTCAGCGACCGATAGTGGTGGTGATGCGGCTCGAGACTGCCGCAGAAGCCCTCACCGAAGCTCTCTGGCCTTGCCTCATCCACCTGATCATACGACGCCACGGACTGAGCCGGGCAGAAGCCCTCCGCATGGCAACAGGGCACCGGCAACTCGAGCGCCGGCCCGAGCAGAAACAGGGGAGCCAGCAACCAGAGCAGCAGCGCCATCACCTGTGAGAGCACACACTTCATCGTCTTTTTGAGGCAATAGCACTCTTCCCCCTCGTTAGTCAATGCAAACTTAAAAAAAGAGAGATTTTTTCATTTTGCGCTTGCCAAAAGGGGGCAAGAGTTGTATTAAACATTCAAGCAACCGTTTGAATATGTCCTGTCAATTCACCACGGAAATGGCCGAGCAGCTGCCGCCGGACGAAGACATCTGCGACTTGGCTGACTTTTTCAAAGTCTTCGGTGACAGCTCGCGGCTCCGCGTGCTCTGGGCCCTGCATCAGGGAGAACTCTGCGTGACGCACCTCGCCGAGATGCTCAACATGAGTGCCGCGGCTGTCTCCCATCAGCTCAAGATTCTCCGCCAGAGCCACCTCGTGCGCACCCGCCGCGACGGCAAAAACATCTATTACTCCCTCGCGGACGACCACGTGCAGAAAATCCTCGACATGGGGCTCGAGCACATCTACGAATAAACTTCTCCCCAACCGCCCTTTGAATCCTCGTCAACCACTCTCAACAATCAAACGCATATGCAATTATTTAACGCAATAGACACCATTCAGGAAAAGCTCGCCGGCTGGAAGGTCATCGGGTTTTCAGCCATCTGCCTCGGTCTGAGCCTCTGGGGCAGCCTCGGAGGACCGCAAGCGCTGATTCCCCTGGCTTGGGGCAGCGTGATTCTCAACGGCGTGCCGATTCTCATCAAGGCCTTCAAGGTCATCTTTCTGGGGCATCGTCTCAACGCCGCCGTACTGACGTCGATGGGTATGCTCGCCTCGCTGGCCATCGGGCAGTATTTCGCCGCCGGTGAGATTGCGCTCATCATGGCGATCGGCGAGATGCTCGAACACGGCACGCTGACGCGAGCCCGCCGCGGGCTGCGCGAGCTCATTGCCCTGAGCCCGGATCAAGCGCGTCGTCTGGTGAGCGAGACGCCGAAGAAGCATTGCTGCTGTTGCTGCGGGAACAAGGAGCAGGAGAGCTCGGAGGCGGGCGCCTCTGCAGGCGCAGCGCGGGCGGAGGCGGCCTCCGGCAGCTGCTGCTCGATGCCGACCAATGACGAAGAGGCTGTTGCGGCCCAGAAGGCCCGCAGCGGGCGCGGTGCTGACCTGAGCATCACCGCGGCGGACGAGGAGCTGGTGCCGACGGACAGCCTGCGCCGCGGCGACCGCCTGCGCATCCGCCCGGGCGAGAGCATCCCGGCCGACGGCGTGGTGCTGAAGGGCGAGAGCACGGTTGACCAGTCCATCCTCACCGGCGAGCCCCTGCCCCTCGACAAGGGTGTGGGTGATACCGTTTTTGCCGGCTGCATCAACGGGCCGGGCTGCCTCGAAATCGAGGTGACGCGCGACGCGTCGGACTCCTCCCTCAAGCGCCTCATTCGCCTCGTGCAGGAGGCCGGGCAGAAGCAGGCGCCGATTCAGCGCGAGGCTGATCGCTGGGCTCAGTGGCTGATTCCCTTCGCCATGCTCCTCGCCGTGGTCGGCTTCATCGTGCTGCGCTTCAACGGCTACAGCTACGATGAAGCGCTGCTGCGCGCGGTGACGGTGCTGGTGGTCTTCTGCCCCTGCTCGCTGGTGCTCGCCACGCCGACGAGCATTGCCGCCGCCATCGGTCAGGCGACGAAGAACGGCGTCATCATCAAATCCGGCGAAGCGCTCGAGGCGCTCGGGCGCGTTGATACGATCGCCTTCGACAAAACAGGCACGCTGACCTGTGGGCGCCCCGAGCTCACCGAGCTCATCAGCGTGGGTTCCCTGGGCCGCGATGAACTGCTGCGCACGGCCGCTGCTCTCGAAGCCGGCAGCGAGCACCCGCTGGCACAGGCGATTGTGCGGGCGGCAGACGGCCCGCTGCCCACCGCCGAGCACTTCCGCGCCACGGCCGGACGCGGCGTTGAGGCGGAGTTGAACGGGAAGCGCTGGATCTGCGGCAGTGAAGAGGCTCTGCGGGAAAGCGGCATCGTGCCGACGGCGGAGCAACAGGCGCAGCTCGACGCGCTGCGCAACAAGGGCATGGCCACCGTTCTGCTGGGCAGCGAAGGGAAACTCGAGGGCCTGCTGGCGCTCAGCGACCGGCCGCGCGAGGAGACGCGTGAAGTGCTGGGCGAGCTGACACAGCGCCGCGTCATGCTCACGGGTGACCACGAGCTGGCCGCGAACCACCTGGCCGAGACGCTGGGCATCGACAGCGTGCACGCCTCGCTGCTCCCTGGGCAGAAGTCCGCCATCGTCGAGGCGCTCCAGCGGCAGGGCTGCCGCGTCGCCATGGTCGGCGACGGCATCAACGACGCGCCCGCGCTCAAGGCCGCGCAGGTCGGCATCGCCATGAGCAAGCCCGGCAGCGACATCGCCACCGAGGCCGCGGACGTGGCCCTGATGCAGGACGGCCTGCGCCGCCTGCCCTACCTCATGCGCCTCGGGCGGGCCACCATCAACACCATCCGCTTCAACATCAGCCTCTCGCTCATCATCAACATCATCGCCGTGACGATGAGCCTCATGGGGCTGCTCAACCCCGTCACCGGCGCCCTGGTGCACAACGCCGGCTCCGTCCTCGTCGTCTTCAACGCCGCCCTGCTCTACGACCGCCGCTTCGACAAGTCGAAGAAGGAGCAGCAGGCCTGAGCGGCCCCCTGACAGGATCCGAATTCAAAGGACACCGAAGGACCCCGAAAAAAATCCCTCGCCCTCTCTGTCGGCGCCGCAGCCGAGCCCCCCTGCTCGCCGCGGCGCAACGCCCGAGCCTCACCGCAGGCCTCCGGGCGGGCAGAGCGGGCGGGGGATTTCAAGATTTTCCCGATTCCCTGCGGACGTCACCCCCTGTGATCAAGAGGGAGCAAAGGGACGCCGAAAAAGAGACGGCCGCGGGAACGCACACGGCCCTCGAAGCCGCGGACGCGATGATCGACGCAAGAGGCCCGACCTCGTGTAGCTCTGCAACGGGTTGACCTCCGGCCCGGCGCGGCAGAGCACTCGCCTGCCGCGCCCTTTCGTCCTCGGCCGTCAACTCTCCCCGAAGCTCAGGGCCGGATGGTGTGGGGATTGTTCGAAGGATTATTGCTCGCCGGCAGCTCGCCGCGAGGGCGCAGGCCTGAGGCTCGAGCGGGGCGAACCACCGGGCGCACAATCGTGCGCGGGTGCACAATCGGCCGCGGCCCGATCGCGGGCCCGTAATAATAGGGCGGCACCACGATCGAGGGACGCGAAGGCGGAACCACCACCGTCGTGTTTCCCGTATTTTTCTGCACCTTCTCCAACTGCTGGCGCAGCGATTCGTTGTCGCGGCTCAGGCGCTTGTTGTCATCCTGAGCGGCGTCGAGCTTTTTCTCCAGCTCGGCGATCTGATCGCGCAGCGCCTTTTCGGAACGGGCGCGATCCAGATACTCCTTGCGGGCATCATCGTAAAAAGCCTGAGAGGACTTGACGGCGTCGGCGAAGCGCTCGGCTTCGGAGGCCAGCCCGAGGCGCTTCGCCTCGCGCTGATTCCAGAGCGAGGCCACATACTCCGCCACGCGCGCGTCCAGCGACACGAGCGGACTGCACATGCCCAACACATCCGTCCCCGTCATGTAGCGCGGGTGCAGCCCGGCATCCGAGAGATTTTGCCGCACGAGCGCCTCCTTCTCCAAGCGTCGGGCCTCGCGCTGCTCCGCCTCGCGGCGGATGGCATCCCGGCGCGCCTGAATGTCCTCGGGGCGCATCTCGAAGCGCTCCTGAAGCTCCGGGGGCAGCAGATCCGCCTTCACCTTGCGCATGCCGTCGCGGTAGCGCACCTGCACAAAATCCATCCCGCGGCGAATCACCTCGGCATCGGGCAGAACCGTCGAGTCATTGAGTTGAAAATCCTCGGCCAAAGCGGCGACCGAGCCGAGAGCAAGCAACAGGAGAGCGCGTTTCATGGTGTCGGGTATACTGGGGGTGTATCAAGCAGGCGATTGATATCCGTGAGCGTGGAGAAACTGGAAGCATTGCGGCCCTCGGCATTGCAGCGCTTCGGGTCCGCCCCGGCCTCGAGCAGCAGGCGCACGCAGGCGACATCCTGCGCCATCGCCGCGTAAATCAGCGGCGTCGAGCCCTCGGCATCGGCGAGATCGGGATCCGCGCCGCGGCTCAGCAGCAGCGTCACCACGGGAGCGCAGGAATTCTGGGCAGCGGCGCAGAGCAGCGTGCTGCCCTCAACGGGCTCATTGACGCCCACCCCGGCATCGAGCAGCATGGCCAAACTCTTCTCCCGGCGGGCGGAAGCCGCCAGCAGCGCCGCGCGCGCCTTCAGCTCCGCCGGCAAGGCCGCGGGATTCTCCAGCAGGCGCTTCAGCACATCCACCTTGCCGAGAGAGGCCGCCAGCGTCAGGAGGCAATCGCCGGACTCATCAACCGCGCAGGGATCCGCTCCCTGCCTCCAGGCATCGTAATGGCTCCGATACGCCTCCGCGAGCGCATCATCGGCAGGGCGCTGCATCGCCACCGAGATGAGCACGCCCGCCATCATCAGATACAGCACCCCCCAGACCACTCCCGCGGATCCGCCGCGGCGCGCGAGCACGCGCGCCACCGCCACCGCGATGTAGATCACCGCCAGCGTCACGCAGAGCGTCAGCAGCACGGCATCCGTCGCGCTGCCGACCTCCTCATCCGCCACGGCCGACATCGTGCGGCTGAGCACCGCGCAGAGCACCACCAGCAGCAACAGGGGGTTGAAAAACTTAGCCATCTGCCTCGTTGTATACCAGAATCCGCGCGCCCTGTCGAGCAGAATTTCAGCCTTGTCTGACAGCAACTTTCTGCTATAGTAAGGCCATGAGCCGCCTCTCCATCCCCCAGTACGTGATGGCCCTGGCGCACGTCGCTGCCCTGCGCTCTGAAGACCCCTACCGCAAAGTGGGCGCCGCCGCCCTCGACCGCGACAACCGCGTCATCGGCACCGCCTACAACGGCCTCTTCCCCGGCTTCACGGCGCCGAAAGGCTTCTGGACCTCCCGGCACGATCGGCAGAAATACATGCTGCATGCGGAAATCAACCTCTGCAGCCTCTTCCGGCGCGGGGAAGCGCGCATCGTCGCCTGCACCACCATGCCCTGCACCTCCTGCATGCAGGCGCTGTGCGCCCACGGCGTGCGCACCATCTACTACGGGGAGACCTACGCCGACTCCGAGGCGCCGGCCATCGCGGCCATGTACGGCGTCGAGCTCATCCAAGTCTCGGACTACCCGCTGGCACACGACTTCACCCTCGTGCACGACAGCCTTCCGCCCGTCGACGAGGTAACCCTCTCAGACGGCACCGCCCCGCAGCAGCACCCCGAGGGCAGCGCGCCGGAGCGGCAGCATCAGCCCCATGACCAATCCGCCGAATCAGACGCTTAGCCCCCGTCAACAGGCCCTGCACGAAGCGGCTCTGCACGACCGCATGCGCGGCTGCCTGCTCGGCCTCATGTGCGGGGACGCCCTCGGCGCTCCCGTCGAACGCAAGGATCGGGCGGAGCTGCGCCGCCACTTCCCCGAAGGGCTCCCCGGCCTCATCAGCGGCTGGGGCAACACCGCCTGCGTTGCCGTCGGCGACGTCACGGACGACAGTGAAATGGCCATCTGCCTGCTTGAAAGCCTCTGCCGCTGCCGAGGCTACCGAGCCGAAGACGCCCGCCGCAACTACGTGCGCTGGCTCAACACCGAGCCTCCCACCGTCGGCAGGACCACCGCCGCCGCGCTGCGGGGTGAAGCGCAGCCCGACTCGCAGGCGAACGGCGCGCTGATGCGCATTGCCCCTCTGGCCATCTACTCCTGCCTCGACGCCGGGCTCGACTGGAGCCGCGCCGCGGCGCAAGACGCGGCCATCACCCACGTGCACCCGCGCTGCGCCCACGCCAACATCATCTTCACCGAGGCACTGCGGCTCGCCCTCGGCGGAGCCGAAGCCGAAGACATCCACCGACGCGCCCTTGCGCGCGCCGATGAGCTCGGCGACAGCGCCCTCAAACAGCGCCTGCTCGACGCCCGCCACAGCCTGCCTGCGCTCGAACCGCGGTCCGGGTGGGTCGAAATCGCCTTTCAGGCCGCCTTCCGACTGCTGCTGCTCTGCCGGGAGGCCCCGGACGTCGCTCCCGCGCTCTGCCGCCTCGCAGCCGAAGGAGGCGACCCCGACACCAACGCCGCCATCGCAGGGGCACTCCTCGGCGCCCGCTTCGGCACCGCGGCCCTACCCGAAGACTGGCAGCAGAGCGTCCTTCGCGGCTCGACGACGCGTCCGGCCGACCTGAGGCCGGCGCGGGCCCTCGAATGCCTCAACGAAGCGATCCGTCAAAGCGGCGCCCCCCAAGGCGGCGCCTGCGCCTGAGGGCCTTCCCTGCCCTCGCTCGGAGCGTCTCCGACTATCCGCCTCGACGCCGCGCCCTCTCTTGGAGCGCGCCCGATCGCTGCCCGCCGGAAAAGCTCAGCGCCGGGGCACAAAAAATCAGGGGATTCGCCGGAGCGAATCCCCTGTGAAAACGAACAGTACGGAAGAGAGCCCTTACTTGACGCGGTAGTACTGGTAGTGAACGCGGTCGTCGATGGAGAGAGCCTCACGAGCAGCACGGGGAACGGAGGGCTCTGCCTCGAAGGAGAAGCTCATGTACTGACCGAACTTCTGGTGGTCAGACTCATAAGCGAACTCGCGGCGACCGAGGTTCTTGGTCTCCGTAACCTTGGCGCCGACGGACTCAAGCTTCTCCGTCATCGCGGCGGTCAGCTCGTCAAGCGTGGCAGATCCCTTCATGTTCAGGACGATCAGTGCTTCGTACTTTCTCATAACTGTGTTTGATGTAAGATATCGGGCTTTTTACGTAAAGCGGTGGCGTATGATGCACCTTTTCCGCACGGAATGCAAGTCTAAAATGCGCTCCGCATCAATTTTTCAGCACCGAAGCCGCGCCTCAGGGGCGCGGCTTCAGCGACTCACGGAGCCCGTGCGGGGCTCAAATGAGCTTCAGGCGCACGAGATCCTGCGTGTCGATGAGACCCACGGGCACGCGCTTGTCGTCGAGCACCACGAGGTCGTCAATGCGGCGGTCGCGCAGGGTCTTCACCGCCGTGATGGCGAGCTTGTCCGCCTCGACGTAGACCGGATTCTTCGTCATGAGCTGCGCCACGGGCGTCTTGCCGCAGGACTCGTCCTTCTGGTAGGCGCGGGCGAAGTCGCCGTGCGTGAAGACGCCGGCGAGCGTGCCGTCCTCATGCGTCAGCACGCAGGCACCGGCGCGCGCCGCCGTCATGGCGATGATGCACTGGGCCACCGTCGCCGTCTCGGGCAGGCAGGCGAACTCGCGGCGCATGATATCGCTGATGCGCGTGAGCAGGGCGCGGCCGAGCGAGCCGCCGGGGTGGCTGCGGGCGAAATCCTCCTTCGTGAAGTGGCGCGCCTCCAGCAGGGCCATCGCGAGGGCATCGCCCATCACCAGCATGGCCGTCGACGACGAGGTCGGCGCGAGATTCAGCGGGCAGGCCTCGTGATCCACGGCCGTGTTGAGCACCACGTCGGAGAGCTGGGCGAGCGTCGAGCCGGGCTTGCCCGTCATGCCGATGATCGTCATCTCATAGCGCTTGAGGAAGGGCATGAGCGTGAGCAGCTCCGCCGTCTCACCCGAGAACGACATCGCGATGCAGGCATCGCCGTCCTGCACGATACCGAGATCGCCATGCAGCGCATTCATCGAATCGAGCACAATGGCCGGAGCCCCGGTGGACGTCAGCGTCGCGGCGATCTTTTCGCCGATGATGCCGCTCTTGCCGACGCCGACCACGATGATCTTGTGCCCGCTGTCAATCGCCTTGCGCAGCGCCTCCACCGCCTGGCAGAACGTCTCATCCAGCCGCGCGGCGATCGCCCGGAGGGCCTCAATCTCATCCTCAAAAACCTTTTTGCCTCGGATCGTGTGATCTGTCATAATTCGGAAGTTTATTTACGTCCCCCACTCTATCACAGCCTCCCCTCCCCTGCAATAAAAAAAGGCTTCGCCGCCGCGCCACGGCGAGCCGCCATGCCGAGGACAGACCCGGAGCGTTATACAGTCGAAGGGAGAGCCGGGAGAGGGAAAGCCGGGCGTGCCGCTCGCACAAAGAGAAACCGCAGCCACCCGGGATTCGGATGACTGCGGTTTGCTGCGCTAACGGACAGGGAGGGATTCGAACCCTCGGTACGCTTTTGACGTACACACGATTTCCAATCGTGCTCATTCGACCACTCTGACACCTGCCCTCTGTTCGGGGGCTCCGTCAGGAGCGCGGGCGGATTATAGCGGAAGAGGCCCTGCCATGCAAGCATTATTTCGCCAACGGGGCGAATTTTATGATTTTTCCGTCGCCGAGCCGTCAGTTCAGGCGGCGCCGGAGCAAGTCGGCGTAGCGGACGCCGTGCCCGCCGAAGAGATCGAGCGCGCTGCCGACGGTCGCGTCGATCCGACCGTCGCTGAGCTGATCGATGAGCTCGAAGTCGCCGAGGCTGCTGATGCCGCCGGCGTAGGTCATCGAGCAACCGCGCCAGCCGGCCAGCAGGGTGACGAGCTCGCGGTCAATGCCGCCGCACTTGCCCTCGACGTCAGCGGCGTGGATGAGGAATTCGTCGCAGGAGGAGGCCAGAGCATCGAGGGTGGCGGGGGTGACGTCGAGATCGGTGAGGGTCTGCCAGCGGTTCATCGCCACCGTCCAGCCGTGGCGGGTGCGGCGGCAGCTCAGATCGAGCACAAGGCGGCGGCGCCCGACGCGCTCGCCGAGCTGCGTGAGCACCTCCGGCAGAAAGCGGCCCTCGGCGCTGAAGAGAGCGCTGGTGACGATGACGTGCGAGGCCCCGGCCTCAATCCATGCCTCGGCGTTGTCGGCGTTGATGCCGCCGCCGATCTGCATGCCGCCCGGCCAGGCGGCGAGGGCAGCCCGAGCGGCCTCGTCGTTGCCGGGGCCGAGCTTGATGATGTGGCCGCCCCGCAGCCCGTCGGCCCGATAGCGCTCGGCGAACCAGGCGGAGCCGTGCTCAGAGACGAAGTTGGTGCGCAGGGCTTCCCCGCTGTCGGTGAGGGTGCTGCCGACGATTTGTTTCACCCGGCCGTTGTGGAGATCGATGCAGGGGCGGAAGTGAGTCATGGCCCCCATTATACGGGCTGCCCCGCACTTGGCAAGCCTAAGTTGCCCGCAGCAGCCGAGTCCATGAGGGGATGGGAGGACGGGAGCGGCGTGCCGCCTGACTCTGCGGCAAAGATCCGGCAAACATCCGGCAAACATCCGACACCACCCGGCGCACTTCGTTCCCTGCGGCCCCGCGGCCAAGGCCCGACACCTCCGGACGGGCGTCCGGCAAACACTCGGCAACTCCGGACGGGCGCCAATAACACCCGACAAACTCCCGACCACAAAAAACCCCGCTCCGGCATGGCGCGGAGCGGGGGCTTTTGACATCGGGCGCCTCACGATGCCCTGCGGGCACGCGAGACGTCCGCGGAGGGGGGAGCTCACATGCCGACGATTTCGTAACCGCCGTCCACGTAGAGCACCTGACCGGTGACGCTGGCGGCGCCGTCGCTGGCGAGGAAGGTCGCCGTGGCGCCGAGCTCGTCGAGGGTGCAGGAGCGCTGCAGGGGGCTGCGCTCTTCGTAGACCTTGAACATGCCGGTGAAACCGGAGACGCCGCGGGCGGCGAGCGTCTGCACGGGGCCGGCGGAGATGCAGTTGACGCGGATGGGCTTCTCGCGGCGACCGAGATCAAAGGCGAGGTACTTGGCGCAGGTCTCCAGCGCGCTCTTCGAAACGGCCATGAGATTGTAGTTCGGCACGACCTTCTGGCTGGCGTAATACGTCAGCGCGGTGATGGAGCCGCCGTTGACCATGAGCGGAGCGACGGCGCGGCTCAGGGCAATGAGCGAGTAGGCCGAGATCTGCAGCGAGAGGTTGAAGGCGTCGCGGGGAATGTCCGAGAAATGGCCTTCGAGGGCGCCGGGGGCCTTCGGGGCAAAGGCGATGGCGTGCAGCAACATGTCCACGTGGTCAGTGTGCTGCGCGACGAAGGAGAAGAAGTTGGCGATGGACTCGTCGCTGGAGACGTCGAGCTCACAGACGGGCGTATCTTCGCCGAAGGTCTCTTTGACGAGCTTGATGACGCCGTCCTTGAGGCGCTCACCCTGATAGTTGAAGATGAGCTTGGCGCCGGCTTCATGCCAGGCCTTGGCGATGCCGAAGGCGATGCTGCGCTTGTTGGCGACGCCGGTCACGACGCCGACTTTTCCTTCCAATGGTTTTTCGAGTGACATAAGCTGAATGTGTCTGGGGTGGGGAAAATGTGTCCGAGTGAGAAAATCAACGGCAGGGGAACTCCTGCGAGATGATGCGCGAGTAGGTGACGGACATAGCGATGCCCATCTGCTCCATGTGAGCGATGCGGCGGTCGATCTCCTCAACGGGCATGTTGTAGTCATCCACCACGAACTTGAGGCGGTAATAGACGAAGCCGCCCTCCCGATCCAGCAGCAGCTGGCCCTCGGGGAGGTTGGCGTTGAGGGTGAGCAGCAGCATGCTCAGCTCGGTGAGATCCTCGCGGGCAATGCGCAGGGCAAAGTGGGCATCAAAGACGAGGCTGCAGGGCTCCAGCAGCTCGGTGAACATGAAGGTGCAGGGCAGGCCGGTGGCGTCGATGGGCAGGTAGGCCAAGCCGATTTTCTCGGCATTCGGCCCCATGGTGATCCACTCGTACTCCTCCCCTCGGTTGAGGAGGTGCTGGCGCACGCGCGCCAAGAGATTCGGTTGTTTCGGCATAAAAAAAGGGGGGCTGTTCCGCAGGCCGTTGCGGCGCTGCTTCTCTACGCCGACGATATTACACCCCGCCGGGCTCTGCGTCAACCGAAAATGTATGCACTCGCGGGGCTCTTCAACGGCCCGAGGCCGGGCAGGCGTCGCGGAGGCTCTGAAGTTTGAGGGCGACGCGCTCGATGGTGGCGAGTTCTTCAGCACTGAAGTTGTCCGCCATCTCATCAATGCGGCGGCGGAAGTTGCCGTAGACAGACTCAAAGACTTCATGCCCCTTGGGCGAAAGCTTAATGCAGACGGAGCGGCGGTCGTTCGGGTTGGGGCGGCGCTCAAAAAAGCCCTTCGAGACCATGGACTCCACGAGAAGCGAGGTGGCGGGGACGGTCATTTGCAGCCGCGTGGCGAGTTGCTTGAGAGAGATGCCCTGCGGCACGTCCGTCGTCAGCAGGCGCAGCTGGGTGAGCGCAGCGCCCTGGCGCACCGTCAGAACGTGCACCTTGCGCAGATCCGGCGAATCGGAGTGGCGGATGCTGTCGCGGCGGATGTCGTCGAGAACGTAGAGCAGGCGCTGAAATGCAACGTGCGGGGCGTGGGCTTGCGGAGCTTCCATGGCTTTCATCTTACACGCTCAGCCTGTTTTGTCCAGCCTGTTTTGACGGATGTGTGCAGGGATACCGCCCTTCGCGCCCCGGCGAGCGCGTTAGATCGTGCACCTTCCGTCCGGCGCAATATCTGCCGCGAAGCTGCGCCTGCGGCTTGCCAAACGCAGTGCGAGGTGATAGAGTGGAGGGCATGCAGCATCAGAGTCCGCCGCGCGCTTGGGTTGAAGTTGATTTGGAGGCCATTGCTCACAATCTCGATGTGGCGCGCCAGGCGCTGCCGGAGACGGAGCTGATGCCGGTGGTGAAGGCCGGAGCCTACGGGCACGGCCTGGAGCCCGTGGCGCGCCGGCTCGACACGAGCGGCATTGCCTTTTTCGGCGTGGCGAACGCCGGTGAAGCGCGCCGCCTGAGCCTCGCCGGGGTGCGCACCAAGCCCTTCATTCTGGGGCCGACGCTGCCCGACGAGCGCGAGGAGATCGTGCTCAACGGCTGGGGCTGCACCGTATCCTCGCTGGAGGAGGCTCAGCAGTTTCAGAGCCTTGCGGAGCTCTACGACAAAACCTTTCTGGTGCACCTGGCGGTGGACACGGGCATGGGGCGCGAAGGCTTCCTGCCCGAGCAACTGGGATCGGTGATCGAGCCGCTCAAGGCCATGAAGCACCTGCTGGTCGACGGGGTGATGTCTCACTTCCCCGTGGCGGATGAAGACGTCCCCTTCACGCAGGCGGAAATCGGCGTCTTCCGCGACTGCGTCCGCGAGCTCAGCCGCCACTTCCGCCTGCGCTACCGCCACATCGCCGCTAGCGCCGGCGAGCTGGGCTACGAGGTGCCGGAGGCCAACCTCGCCCGCCCTGGCCTGCTGCTCTACGGCGTGGGGCCCATGGCATCGATCTACGACAGCGTGCTGCGCCCGACGCTCAAGCTGCGCTCGCTGGTAACGCTGGTGCGCGAGCTGCCCGCCGGACACGGCGTCTCCTACGGGCGCGAATTCGTGACGCCGCGCCCGATGCGTGTAGCCACGATCGGCATCGGCTACGCCGACGGCTGGAGCCGCCGGCTGGCCAACCGCGGCACGCGCTTTTACATCAACGGGCAGTACTGCCCGATGCTGGGGCGCGTGACGATGGATCAGGTGATGGCCGACGTGTCAGCGCTGCCGGAAGTCAAGCCCGGCGACGAAGTCGAGCTGATCGGCGAACACATCCCCGTCGCGGAAGTCGCCGAGCGCGCCGGCACCATCGTGTGGGAAATCTTCACCGGACTCGGCCCGCGCCTGCCGCGCCTCTATCACTGAAAGCCGGAACCCCGCTGAGCGCCGTCCCCCGACCTCTGCCTGACACCATGACAAACGCCCCCACCCCCTGCCCCCTTCCCTCTGCAGGAGCGCCGCACGCCGCAACCGAAGCACCGAACGCCGCAGCAGCAGGATCCCCTGCCCCGGCTGACACCTCGACCGCGGCCCCGACATCCGCCACGACCGCCGGCAGCCCCGCGCCGTCAGAGGCGTCCGTGCAGCTCACCATGCTCGGCACCGGCAACGCGGCGGTGACGCGCTGCTACAACACCTGCTTTGCGCTGCGCTTCGGCGCGCGCGTGCTGCTGGTGGACGGCGGCGGCGGCAACGGCATACTCCCCCGGCTGGAGGCGGCCGACATCGCCCTGCGCAACATCTGCGACGTCTTTCTCACCCACACGCACACCGACCACATCTTCGGGCTCGTGTGGGTGCTGCGCATGGTGGCTCAGGCCGTCAACGCCGGGCAGCAGCGCGAGCCGCTGCACGTCTACGGGCACGCCGAGGGCCTTCGCGCGCTCGAGAGTATCTGCCGCCTGACGCTGCCGGGCAAGGTCTGCCGGCAATTCGGCGCCGCCATTCTCTTCCGCCCGCTGGAGGACGGGGAAGCCTTCAGCGCCGCCGGCATGCAGCTTCGCGCCTTCGACATCGGCTCGACGAAGGCCAAGCAGTTCGGCTTCACCCTCGCGCTGCCCGGCGGCGGTACCCTCGCCTGCCTCGGAGACGAGCCCTTCGCCGAGCGCACGCGCCCCTTCGTTGAGGGGGCGGACTGGCTGCTCTGCGAGGCCTTCTGCTGCTACGAAGATCGCGAGCGCTTCCACCCCTACGAAAAACACCACAGCACCGCGCAGGACGCCGGGCGTCTGGCCGCGGGCCTCGGGGTGAAACACCTGCTGCTCTACCACACCGAGGATGCGGACCTGCCTCGCCGCCGCGAGCGCTACAGCCGCGAGGCCTCCGCCTTTTTCCCCGGCCCCGTGCTGGTGCCCGACGATGGAGAAAGCCTGTGGCTCTGAGGCCGAGGGGCAGCGGCGGTACCGCGAATTTTTCTCCTCTGCGGTCACACATTTGGCTTGCCAATCGGGGGGCATGCTGGTATTTTCTCGCGCATGGCTACCGACAAGAAGATCACGATCAAGACGAACAAAGGCGATATTAACCTCACGGTCTTCGCTTCCAAGACGCCGATGACCGCCGCGAGCTTTCTCAACCTGAGCAAGCGCGGGTTCTACGATGGTCTGACCTTCCACCGAGTCATCGCCGACTTCATGATTCAGGGCGGCGACCCCGAGGGCACCGGCTGCGGCGGCCCCGGCTACACCTTTGACGACGAGTGCCGCCCCGACCTCAAGTTCACGAAGCCCGGCCTGCTCGCGATGGCCAACGCCGGCCGCTCGTGGACGGGAGCCGGCACCAACGGCTCGCAGTTCTTCATCACCCACGTGCCGACCACCTGGCTGAACGGCAAACACACCATCTTCGGCGAAGTGCTCAGCCCGGCCGATCAGGACGTCGTCAACTCCATCCGCCAGGGCGACACCATCCTGACGATCGAGATTCACGACGATTGCGAGGACCTCTTCACCGAGCAGGCCTCGAACCTCAAGCGCTGGAACGGCAAACTGGGTGCCCGCTAAGCTACTGAATCGTGGTCTTTGCCGTTCAGGATCTGCACATCGAGTTCGGCCCGCGTGTGCTCTTTGACTCTCTCTCCTTCGTCGTCGAGAGCGGGGAGCGCATCGCCTTTGCCGGGCAAAACGGCGCCGGCAAGTCGACGCTCATGAAGTGCATCGTCGGCGTGATGGAGCCCGACCGCGGCCGCGTGCTGCTGCCGGCCCACACGCAGGTGGGCTACCTGCCGCAGGACGGCATCCACATCTCGGGCACGCCCCTTCTCGATGAAGTCATCGGCTCGGCGGGCAACGCCGCCGAGCTTCAGCAGCGCGTCGACGAACTCTCCGCCGAAATCCAGAGCCTGCCGACGGACTCTCCCGAGTACCGCGAAAAGCTCGATGAAATCGGGCGGCTCGAGCTGCTCCTGCACGACCGCGACGCCGCCTCCCTGCGCCCGCGCGTCGAATCCATCCTGCGCGGCCTCGGCTTCTCCGCCTCAGACTTCACGCGCGACTGCGGCGAATTCTCCGGCGGCTGGCAGATGCGCATCGCCCTGGCCAAGCTGCTGGTGCGCGAACCCGAGGTGCTGCTGCTCGACGAGCCGACGAACCATCTCGACATCCAAAGCCAGCGCTGGCTCGAGCAGTACCTGCGCCACTACCGCGGCGCCATCTGCATCATCAGCCACGACGTCGCCCTGCTCGACGCACTCGTATCGCGCACCATCGCCTTCCACAACGGCCGCGCCGAGGAATACGCCGGCAACTTCTCCTATTACCTGCGCGAAAGCAAAGCGCGCAAAGAAGCCCTCGCCCGCCGCGCCAAGGCCCAGCAGCGCGAGATCGCCAAAACGCAGGAGTTCATCAACCGCTTCCGCGCCAAGGCCACGAAGGCCACCCAGGTGCAGAGCCGCATCAAGCAGCTTGAAAAAGTCGAGCTCATCGAGGTGGAGCAAGACGACGCCGTCATGAGCTTTCACTTCCCCCCGCCCCCGCCGGGCGGGCACACCGTGGTGAGCATGGAGAAAGTCTGCAAAGCCTACGGCGACATCATCCTGCTCAAGGACTACGACTTCACCATGGCGAAGGGCGACCGCATCGCCATCGTCGGCGTGAACGGCTCCGGTAAATCCACCTTCACGCGCCTGATCTCCGGCACCGAGCCGCCCGACTCCGGCAGCGTCGTGCCCGGGCACCACACGCAGGTGGCCTTTTTCTCGCAGACGCATGCCGACGTCCTCAACAACGAGCAGGCCGTGCTCGAATGCGTCGAAGCCGCCGCGAGCCGCGAAACGAGGCCGCTGGTGCGCAACATCCTCGGCTGCTTCCTCTTCCGCGGCGACGACGTCTTCAAGAAAATCGGCGTCCTCTCCGGCGGCGAGCGCTCGCGCGTGGCGCTGGTCTGCATGCTGCTCAAGCCCGCCAACTTCCTCATCATGGACGAGCCGACCAACCACCTGGACTTTCAGAGCCAGGATGTGCTGCAAGCGGCTCTGGCGGAGTACCCCGGCTCCTACTGCATCGTCTCGCACAACCGCCGCTTCCTCGACCCGATCGTCAACAAAGTGCTCGAGTTTCGCCCCGGCCAGCCGCCGCGGCTCTTCCACGGCAACGTCACCCAGTACCTCGAAACCGTCGAGGCCGAGCAGCGTCGCCTCGCGGCCTCAGCGCAGCCTGCAAGCGCCCGCCCCGCGACGGCGGGAGACAGCGCCGGCATACCCCCGGCCAACGCCTCGGGCAACCGCCGCGACCTGCGACGGCAGCGCGCGCAGGAGCGCGAGCGGCGCTCCCGCATCCTCAAGCCCCTGCAAAAAGAGCTCGCTGAAGTCGAAGCCTCCATCGCCTCGCTGGACGAGCGCAAGGCCGCCATCACCGCCGAGCTCGAAAAGCCCGAAAACCTGAGCGACAACCAGAAGCTCATGGAGCTCACCCAGAGCTTCCGCGAGCTCGATCGCGCCTCAGAAACCCTCTTCTCGCGCTGGGAAGAGCTCTCCACCGAAATCGAGCAGCACGAGGCCCGCTTCCGCGCCGAAGACGAAGCCGCCGCCGAATAAAGCCGACAGCCCCCCCTTCCCCCTGTGGCTCAACGGCCCTTGTTGACCTCATAGCCTCAAAAACAGGCCTCAGAGACAGGCCTCAGAGACTAAGCCGCCAGCCCGCCAGCGCCGACGGAAAGCGCCCCGAAGCCCCGGTAGACGCCCGGCCGAAGTCATCATCCAATTGCAGCAGCCCCTGCTGCGCGTAACAATGGCGCAGCAGCTCGGGCAAATCCGCGCGATCCCCCAGCAGCGCCTGCGCCGCGCGCTGCACCCGCGTCGGCACACTGTGCACCCGCAGGCGCAAATACATCCGCCACGACGCCTCCGAGTCATCCTGCACGCAGACGTGATTGACGATAAAATCCTTGATGCGCTCGCGACCCACCAGAGCAAAGGCCGACTTCAGCGTCTCTGAGGGCAGGCTGCAATGGCGGCTCCAGTAATCGTGCCGCAGCCCCGCGAGCTTGCCCAGCAGCGCCGGAGCCTGCTCAGCCGTCATCAGCGGGCGCAGCTCTGCCCAGCGAGCCGCCGTCACCGCCAGCGCCGCCACGCGGCGATGCGGGTGATTGAGAGGGCGCACCGACGAAAACATCCAGAGAAGGCTCCGTGAATCCGCCAGCCGATAACGCTCGCTCCGCGGCCACCAGCCATCCCAAACGCGGCGGTGATACGCGCGCGCCTCCTCACCCGCGCGCTCCGGCAGCACCGCCTCCAGAAACCCCGCCGTGCCGAAGAGCACCGCCTCCGCATCATCGCCCAGCTTTTCCAGCTCATGCAGCGGAGCACGGCGCGCCAGCATGCGCATCGCCAGCTTGTTCACGCGATAGCCCAGCGTCTCCGCCCAGCACTCAAACCAAGCCTGATCCTCCCCCAAGCGCTCCGCTCGGCGGCGAAAAAGCCCCCGTCGCAGCTGCATCCGGCGCGCCGCAGCCGCCAGCAGCAAAGCCCTGACCTGCCCGCCCGACAGCCCGCGAAGCGGGGCCGGCCCGCAGTCGAGCCCCTCCACCGACCAAGGCGACGGATACCCCAGCGCGCGGCGCAGCTCAAGCTCATCGAGCACCAGCAGCGGCACCTCCGCGTGGCGCAGATTGCGCGTAAACCAACCCGGCGGCGGCGGCTCCGCCACCACATGAAGCGCAACACCCTCAAAAGCCGCATCGCAGCCGCAGCCCCGCTCCTCCCAATCCTCCGCACGCCGCGTCAGCACCACATCACCCCGCAGTCGGCGGCCATCCAACTCCAGCTCAGCACCCAAGCAATCAGGCCCCTCCGCCCGATTCCACACACCGAAATCAAACACCCTCAGCGAACCGTGGTGCAGCGTCTCACCCGCACAGCCCAGCTCCCCCGACATCCAGCTGCACAGCAGCTCATCAGCACCGGGCGCAGAAGGCAACGCCTCAGCCTCAGCCGCCGAGAAAGCAGCCTCATGCCGCAGCCCGTCATACATCGCGGCATACGCCGCAGCCAGGTCTGCGCGCTCGGGACATTTCATGGCAACGCTCGCCCGCGAAAGAGAGCCCCCTCCGCCGGGCACCGGCCGGCGAACTCAGGACTCGCTGTGGCGCATGAGATCCTCCTCAAGCGTCTCACAGACATAGCCGAAAGTCTCCGCATTCTTGTGATTCATCGAGCGCAGCGTATTGTGAGCCTCCAGCACGTGGCGCGTGCGGGCCACCTCAGACATCGGCGCGCCGCCCGTTCCCTCCGCACTGTGCTCATCCTCCGCGAGCACGCGGCGGCGATCCTCGAGATCCGAGCGCCAGAAAGCCTCCGGCGGGTCAATATCAATCAGCATATCAAGCCCGAGACTCTCCATCGCCTGGCGCGTGCGATCCGTCGGCGTCGCCACCTGAAGCGCCCCGCCCTTGCTCATGCAGCGGTTGGCGAGGCCCGCCATCGTTCCCATAAAGGTCGAATCGACCCCCGAGCACTTCTCCAGATCAATGACAACATTCTGCCCTCCCTGTTCGAGGTATTTATCCGCGAGCGACTTGAGCGCCGGGCTGTTGACAAAACTGCCCCGACTCGCGCAGCGAATCCAGAGACAATCGGGGAACGTATGGTGGGTCAGGCAGGAGTCCGTCATAATTTCTTTGCATCCCCATTCTAATGGCAGGAATGAGGCTTGGCAAGGAAAAAGTGTTTTGTTTCCCGAAAAACCACCGCATCCCCGCTCGACCATCCCTTCCGCCGCCGCACCACACGCCGCACCACCCGCCGCACCGACGGCGCACAGCCTCACCAGCGGCCACGCAGACATCGTGTGAGAAAGCCGCGAAATGCGTGTTATCACATCCCTGCCATTTAGATCGCCAAGCTCCCGCAGCGCTCTTTTTCCTTGTCATTTTCCCCTCTCTGCGATACACTAAGCGCGTGAAGTACACCACCCCGGCAACCCTGGCACTGGCAGCGCTGCTTCTCACCTCCTGCGGATCCTCGCTGGAATCCGAGAGCGGGCTCTACGACGTTGAACTCAAGCACTCCATTAAAGTGCCGATCGACGGCTGGTGGTCCTGGGGCAAAGGGCCCGTCTTCAAAGACAAGAAATCCGGCTACGTCTACATCGCCCCCCTTGACATCAGCCTCGTCAAAGAGGACGAGCCCGAGCTCAGCGCCCTGCTCGTTCCGCAGATGCACGACTACATGGTCGCGTACCTGACGCGCGTCCTCGACGAAGCCAACAAAGCCAACCACACCCGCTGGAAAATCACCACCGACCCCTCCAAGGCCGACTTCCGCATGGACATGGCCGTCGTCTCCCTCCGCCCGCAGCGCCCGGTGCTGCGGTGGATCTTTTTCGTCGGCAGCTTCTTCTCCCCCATCCCCGGCACCGGCACCATCGCCGGCAAATTCACCAACGGCGACATCTGCATCGAGTTCACCATCCGCAACAACCGCACCGGCGAGCTGCTCTACGCCATGAAGGACTCGAACCGCGCCACCACGCGCCTCTACAAATCCGAAGCCTACAACAGCGAAGGGCAGGCCGACAAAAACCTCCAATTCTGGGCCCAGAAGATCGCGCGGCTCGTGCGCTTCTACACCTCGGATAAATACAGCAACCAAGACATCAGCGACCTCGTCAACAACACCTCCGTCGTCCGCGCCCTCTTCTACCGCATTGAAACCGGCGTCGAAGACGAAAACATGGCCTCACAAAACGCCCCGGAGATCGATGGCCCCACCCAAGCCGACGGCGCGAAAGCCCCCGCGAACAGCAAGAGCAGCCGCGGCGAGAGCAAGCCCGCCGAGGAGAAAGCGCACGAGGACAGCTCCGCAGCCTCCCAGAATGCGCCGGAACTCGAAGCCCCCGCCAAATCCGAGAAAACCACCGACAGAGCCGAGAAACCGGCCTAATCGCCCCCTGACGCCGGACACGCCCCATCCCCCATGGACACCCCGCTCAGGGAACGCCTGCTTGCCCTGCTGCGCGCCCCGCACTACCGACCGCTGGACGCCTCGGCCCTCGCCCGCGCCCTCGACCTACAAGGCAGCGAGCGCGCCGAGCTGCGCCGCCTGCTGCGCGACGGTGAAGAACGCGGCGAACTCGTGCGCCTGCGCCGCGCCTGCTACAAACTGCGAGACGCCGCCCCCGCCCCCCTGCGCGGGCGCGTGCGCGCCCTGCCCCACGGCAAATACCTCTTCGTCCCCGACGCCGACGGCCAGGAAGCCCTGCGCCCCCTCGCCCCCGAAGGCGGCCTCATCGAACTGCCCGTCGAGCGCCACCGGCACCACGGCGCCATGGACGGCGACCTCGTGCTCGCCACCGTGCGGCACAACGCCCCGCGCGCCTACCGCCGGCACCACCGCGGCCGCCCCCAAGCCGCCGACCTGCAAGCCGAAGCCCGCATCGACGACATCCTCGAGCGACGCTCCGGCAGCTGGGTAGGCACCTACCGCCCCGAAGGCGGGCGCTACGGCAGCCTCATCGGCGACGGCCACAGCAGCCCCGAACACGTACGAATCACCGAGCCCCCACCCCCCGGCCTACTCGCCGGCATGAGCATCGTCGTGCAGCCCCTCAGCTACCCCCTTGCACAAAACGAAGCCACCGGCCGCATCGAAGAAATCCTCGGCTGGCCGGAAGACGAAGGCGTCGACATGCTCAGCGTCATGCGCCGCCACGGCCTGCGCAGCGAATTCCCCGCCCCCGTGCTCGACGAAACCACCCGCCTGCCCGACAGCGTATGCAGCAACGAACGCATCGGGCGAGACGACTGGCGACAGCGCTGCGTCTTCACCATCGACCCCGCCGGCGCGCGCGACTACGACGACGCCATCTCCGTGCAGCGCCACGGCAGCAGCTGGGAACTCGCCGTCCACATCGCCGACGTCAGCCACTACGTGCGCCCCGGCAGCGCCCTCGACCTCGAAGCCGCCCAGCGCGGCAACTCCACCTATCTGCCCGACCGCGTCCTGCCCATGCTCCCCCCGCGGCTCTGCGACGGCATCTGCTCCCTCGTGCAAGGCGAAGAGCGCCTCACCAAACTCTGCCTCATGCGCCTCGACCGCGCCGGCAACATCACGCACACCGACTTCCGCGACGCCCTCATCTGCTCGCGGCGGCGCCTCAGCTACCCGCAGGCCCTCGACATCCTCGAAAACCGCGGCAGCAGCGGAGACGCCGAAGTCGACACCATGCTGCGCGACGCCCGCGAACTCGCCGAGCTGCTGCGCGCCCGCCGCATGAAAGCCGGCGCCCTCGACCTCCAACTACCGCAACTCGAACTCGAGCTCGACCCCCACGGCCACCCCATCGCCCTCCACAGCAGCCGCAGCGACGCAGCCCACAGCCTCATTGAAGAATTCATGCTCGCCGCCAACGAGCAAATCGCCCGCGCCCTCAAAGCCGCCCTCCTGCCCACCCTCTACCGCATCCACGAAGCCCCCGACCCCACCAAACTCAACGACCTCGCCCACACCCTGCGCAGCTACGGCATCAAAGCCGGAGACCTCACCGTGCGCGACGAACTGCGGCGCGCCATGGCCGCCATCGCCGGCCACCCCGACGAGCAACTCCTCAGCCTCGCCCTGCTGCGCTCCATGATGCGCGCCCGCTACTCCCCCAAAGCCCTCGGGCACTACGGCCTCGCCAAAGGCGACTACTGCCACTTCACCAGCCCCATCCGGCGCTACGCCGACCTCATCGTCCACCGCAGCCTCAGCCACCTCATCAAGCGCGCAGACGCCCCCGCCCTGCCCTCACCCGCCACCCTCAACAACCTAGCCGACCACCTCTCTGAAACCGAGCGCAACTCCGCCGCCGCCGAGCAAGAAGCCGAGCGCCTCAAACTCCTCGAATACCTCAGCGAGCAATGCAGCGCCGCTGAGCCCTGCCGCCTGCCCGCCATCGTCACCGACGCCTGGCCACAGGGCCTCGCCGTCGAGCTCCCCGAACTGCGCCTCAAAGGCTTCGTCTCCGGCGCCGACCTGCCGGAAAACACCCACTGGTATTACGAACGCCACAACAGCAGCTGGAGCAGCACCGACGGCCGCCGCATCCTCCCCGGCAGCCGCGTCGAACTCATCCCCCTGCGCATCGACCCCGCCAGCGGCTTCCTCGAACTGCGCCCCGCCACCGAAGCCACAAGCGCCCCGACGAAACCCGAAGCCGGCAAGCCCCCGGCAGCCTGCTGAACCAAGCGGCAGCCTGCCGCGCACACGGCAAGCCCCCGCCGACACCAACGAGCCGCCCCCATCGGGCCGGCCCCCAAAAGACAGCACCGGGCAGACGCCAACCGGCAGCGCGGCGCCTCAGCCCTGCGCCCCCTCGGCCCCCTCAGCAGGAGTCTGCGCCGCCGCGCGCGGCGCATTCACCCCGCCGATCAGCAGCACCATCTCACCCTTCGGCGGACGCGCACGAAACTCCTCAGCCAGCTGCTCAGCCGAGCCGCGGTGATACGTCTCAAACACCTTCGTCAACTCACGCGCCACACAAATCGGCGCCTGCGGATCCAAGCGAGCCACCTCCTGCACCGACTTCAGAATACGGAACGGAGACTCATAAAAAATACTCGTATACGAAGCCGCCAGCGCCTGCTGCAACACCTGCGAACGCCGCCCCGACTTCACCGGCAAAAAACCGCCGAAAAAAAACGCATCACTCGGCAAGCCCGACCCCACCAGAGCCGTCACCACAGCCGAAGGCCCCGGCAGCACCGTAAACGGCACCCCGCGCCCCTTCAACTCCTGAATCAAGCGATACCCCGGATCACTCACCCCCGGCATCCCCGCATCCGTCACCACCGCGAAACGCTCCCCCGCCTGAGCACGGGAAGCCACCTCCGGCGCACGCTGCAACTCATTGTGCTCATGCAAACTCAGCAAAGGCTTGCGGATACCGTAATGCGCCAGCAGCATCCCCGTATTGCGCGTATCCTCGCAGCAAACACAGTCAACAGACTCCAGCACAGCCAGAGCCCGGCGCGTAATATCCTCGCGGTTGCCGATCGGCAACCCCACAAAACTCACAGGGTAATCAATCATGGAGAAGTCAAGCGAGCCGCAATCTCATCAGCCGCCTGCCGAGCCGCATAAGAAAGCGCATTGATACGGGCATTCTGCACATTAACACCATCCTGATTAAAATAACTACTCTCCGTCGTAAACACCCCCGACGTCAACTCCTCACCCGACTTACCATCGCGCACCACATAACGCACCTTCAGCAGAAGACCAATCTCCGAACTCCGATACGTATCGCGCCAATCCGTCGTCAGAGAAACCGGCGTAATCGACACCACCTGCCCCGACACCACAAAATCCGCAGCCCCGCGGCGCACCAAGCGATACGTCCCGTCACTCTGCAACGCATCCGTCAGCGCCGACGTCAACTGCATCGACACCTGCGGCTGCGTCGACGTATTCGAGAACATCTCCACACAGAACGAATCCATCCGGCTCAGCGCCGCCGGCTTCACCCCGCCCACATGATAGCCGCAGCCGGCCAAGCCCGCCGACGCAAGCCCCAGCAACACAGCCGCACCCAAAACCGAAAAAGCCTTCATAACGCAACAAAAGGACACTTACGGCGCCGCAACCCCTCAACCTCGCGCCTCGCGAGCCGCCAACTGCGCCGCCCGCTCATAAAGCACCTTCGCCTCGCGGGCCGCCTCCGGATTCACCGACGCCTGCGCCTGCACATTGCGGAAGCACTGCGCCGCGGCAGAATACAAATGCGCGCGCTCCAGATAATAGCGCCCCGTCTCCAGCTCCTGCTCCACCAGCAGCGCGCGCATCTCACCCACCTTTTGGCGAGCCAGCCCCGCGCGGCGATCATTCGGGAAGCGCAGCAGGAACTCCTCATACGCCTCCTGCGCCTTCGCCAAATTCACCAAATTATCATTGCCGCGCGTGCTCTCCGACGCCCAGAGCTGAGCCACCATCAGCTGAGCCGCCGGCACCATCGGACTGTTCGGGTAGCGCTGCACCAGCGTCTGATACGTCGCGCGCGCGCGCGCCGGCTCATTCAGACGCGTCAACTGAAACTTCGCCAGCGCCGCCAGAGCCGTCGCCGCCATATCGCTGTAGGGCGCATTCGCCGCAATACTCTGCAACCACTCCTCCACCACAGAAGCCTCCATATCCGTCTTCCAGAGGCCCCAAGCCACATCCGTCTTCATCTCACCGTTCACCGCCTTCATCGCCATCTGCAACTGGCGGTTGAGCGCATCCTCATAGAGCGAACTGCTGTGATAGCGCTCAATGAGCTTCTGATACTCCTTGAACGCCTGGCGATAATCGCCGTCGCGCTCATACAGATCCCCGAGCAGCAGGCGCGCCCGCGGCGCCACCGTCGACAGCGTGTGCTGCGTCACCACCACATCGAGCTTAGAGATCGCATCATCCAACTTGCCCGAGCGGGCCAGCGCCTCCGCCTCCGCATACAAGCGCTCCGCCTCCGCATCGCGAGGCTGCACCATACCCGCAGGCATCAAATCATTATCATTCTGCTCGCACATCGTCAGCGACAGCGCGGCAAGCGGCAGCAGACAGCAAAAGGGAAAAGCTTTCATATCAGCACAGCAGGGAAAGGGAGAAAAAAGGCAGAGGGAAAAGAACGGGAAAAAGAACAGGAGAGAAGGACGTGAAAACCGAAGCCCCCTCAGCGGAACCTCGGCAGAGGCGAGCCCCCCGGCCCTCGAGCCGAAGAGCCTCGCCCCTGCGCGCGTAAAAAACTCACTTCTTGCCGTAAACAGCCTCGGCATCAAAGCAGCAACCCTCATCGGCCGCCTCGAGCGCCACGGGCTCACCGTCGCGCACCGCATCGCCGAAGGGCACCGAGCGGAAGAAGCAGGAGTGATGGCCCGTGTGGCAGGCACCTGCGCCCACCTGATCAACCAGCAGCACGAGAGCATCCTGATCGCAGTCAATGAGAATCTGATGCACCTTCTGAATGTGGCCGGAAGTCAGGCCCTTGTGCCAAATCTCCTGGCGCGAGCGAGAATAATACACAGCCTCACCGATTGCAAGCGTCATCTTGAGAGACTCCTCATTCATATAGGCGAGCATGAGCGGCTCCTTCGTGCGGTAATCCACAGCCATAGCCGGAATAAGACCCTTCTCATCAAACTTCGGCATGAGCAGCATGCTCTTCTCAACCTCCTTGTAACTGCCGCGGGGGGCAAAGACAATTGTTTTATCGGACATAACGCGCACGATTATAGCGCAAGCGCGCCAAAAATCAAGCCCGTATCGCACCCTAAACCCAACTCGGCAACGCCCCGCAAGAATAACAACAACCCCTTTATTACCCGCGAGCAAACACGACGGCACGGCATCAAAGCAAAAATGGATTTCGGGCTATCATTTTGCTTGACTCTCCCTAGGTATGGGGCTAGACTTCGTCAAGCAGGACGGGCGTGTCTTGGTGAGATTCATCGGGTATTCCCTACATCGCAAAGCAACTCATAACGTACAATAATGAAGAAGACACTTATTTTAGCATCGCTGCTCACGGCGTTCAGCTCTCTTGTCTCAGCGGCGACGACGATCACCTTCTACAATGAAGGCAACGGGCCGACGAATCCTACATGGATTAACACGGGCAGCGGTGACGGCGGTTTGGGTCTCCCGATTTCGGGAAGCAAAGTGGATTGGACCCTGCCAAACAACATTGAGTTCAGTGCGCAGGCATCGGCCGGAAATCTGTATTATTCGGGCTCTGATGCAGCCTCCCTGTTCACACCCGCTGACAACCACTCCACAGCCGTAAACGAGTGGCAAGCGATGTCCGGGGTTGATTATACTCAGTTGAAACAAGGCTTTGGGCCCGGAAATGGCGGGGCTGATCTCGTCAACACGACGATCACCGACTCTTCCTTCCAGTCGGGGAATTCTCTGACCATGTACATTGTCGCCGGCTTGGGTGCCAGCAGAGGCAACCTGACGCTTGATGTTACCGGTGGGCTGACCGATGTCACGCTCTCCGTTGCGACCTACGTGTCCGGGAACGGCTGGAATACCGTAGACACCACCTCAGTTACCCGCAACGACCTGAGCGCAAACCGCTTCACCATCTTCAAGGTTGAAGGCACCCTGACAGGTGAAAGTGTGGTGTTTGATCTTGAGGGCAGCAACGGCAAATCCGTGCTGGGTGGTATCTCCTATGAGGTGACCCCCGAGCCGACGACGGCTACGCTGAGCCTGCTGGCTCTCGCCGGCCTCTGCGCCCGTCGCCGCCGCAAGTAAGCGAGTCTTCCACGAGAGATTTTCTCATCCCGCATCAGGGGCTGGGCAGGTTTCGGCCTGCCCAGCTTTTTTGCGAGGCTTAGTCCGAGGCTCTATTTTCCCAAGCGCGGGGAATGGACCGCATCCTTCTCGCTCCGACCGGTGCCCGCATGCACTTGTCCGGCCATATCGACGTCAACGCGAATGAGCGAGGTGGAGAAATATATCTCAGCCTATAATCCCCTTGACGCGTCCCGTCTGAACGAGTATACTGCGTTGGGAAGTGCGGCGACAAGTCTCAGTGCATCTCGCAGGGGGCATTCGTCGCTCAACAACTCCAACGAACAACAATGAAAAAGACACTTATTACTCTGTCGCTCATGGCTGCGGCGACCTCTGCGATGGCAGACGTCATCGACCTGACGGGCAGCGGCTTCACAGGGGTTACCGCATCCGACGGCTCGTACGTCGTCGAGGACGGCATCAGTGAATCTGATCTGTTTGGTTACTCTTCCGGTCAATGGCATGCCACCATTTCTCAAAGCAGTCTTAAGGGGCAAGCTAAGGTTATCACAGGAGAAAGTGGGTCCATTTCCATGCAGGTGGGTGCAGCTTCGTCTACAGGCAAGGGAAACTGGGTTGCCGTGAAGATCGATGCTACCCAAATTGATACCGAAGTTCCTCAAACACTCTCCTTCGATTGGGTCAAGGACGCGCAGTGGGGAGGGGAGGGTTACTCTGCCACATTCACCGTCAAATTTGTCGGATTCGACGACGATGGCACAGCGACCACTCTCAATTCTTGGAGTACAACTCTCGATAACTCGGCTCTGACGTCTGAGGATACGACGAAGCACGTCGATATGACCCTGAACGAGACTCAGGGTGAGTATTCATCCTATGGCGTGCTGATCTCCGCCATCGAAGATGCCAGTGTGACGGGAGGCTGCGGCATGACGATCACGAATCTGACGCTGCAGACGACTCCCGAGCCGACGACGGCCACGCTGAGTCTGCTGGCTCTCGCCGGCCTCTGCGCTCGCCGCCGCCGCAAGTAAGCGACAACAGTGCACGAGACTTTTCTCATCCCGAATCAAAGCGGGGCAGGTTTCGGCCTGCTCCGCTTTTTTGTATCGAGAAGGCGCGTGTCGTCCGGTGAGCTCTGAGGGCTGAGGCCCCTGCCCGGTCTCTTGCTCGCGGCTGGGACGTCGCGAGCCCTTACCCGCATCAGCGGGAATGCGAGACGCGGCCGGATAAAAAGGCCCCGCCGTCGCGGAGCGAGGGCGAGGGCGAGGGCTGCGCAAAGCCTCAATGCGGCGCTCGGGGCGGCGAGCTCAGAAGTTGATGCCCGGCCGACGGTGGCGCTGAGGTTGCTATAGTTGGAGCGCGGTTCGACGGAGCCATCGGCGAAGAGGTTGCCGCTGCTCCGGCCGAGCTCAGATTCCCTTATTTTCCTTACGGAATAAGTGAGGAGGGCTCCCCTGCCCTGCTTTCTCTTGCGAGTGTCGGCGAAGGCGCGTTACGCTAGGAGGCGTCGGGTTCGGCTGAAGGCAAAGGGCGATCCGCACTGACGCATCAGAACCGAATCACCACTCTGCCCGAGAGGTCGATTCGTCCCTTATTTGCGACGACGGCGGGCGCAGAGGCCGGCGAGAGCGAGCAGGCTCAGCGTGGCGGTCGTCGGCTCAGGGGTGACCTGCTGCAGGGCAAAGGCGTTGATGTTGCCATTGGTTCCATCCGAACCGAAGGTCAGCGTGTCAGACGTCGCCGTGAAGGTGTATTCCACGAGAGCCCAAGCGGAAGCGCTCGTGTTACCCGTTGCATTGTACTCATAAGAGGTCAACTCGTTGTCGCTGATGGAGGTAGAGGAGCTCGATGCCCCAATGAGGGTCGAGGTCACGTCCGTCACACCACCGCTGAGGGCGTAAGTGTACCCAGTTTCCGCAGTTGTTGTGGTCGGAAAGTTATTTCCGCGTCCGACGAGCGCATAGAAGTTGTAGGTCTCGCCGGCGGTCAACCCGGTGAGCGTCAAGGACACCGAAGTGCCATTGATGCAGCCGCCGTTGGGCGTTCCGCTCACGACGGAGGTCCCGAAGACGGAGGACAGAGCACCCGACACAGAGTCTTGGTAGGTCTGAATCATGCCGCCCGTACCGCATCCCGCTGCATTAGAGAGAGCAAGGGAAATCCCAGCGGATTCTCCGCCGAGCGTCAGCAAGTTCCCGGCATTACTGGGAGCATTGGAGGAGTAAGCATTGCCGACCTGAACGGCATTGACCGTACCCGATTGCCCCAAAACGGTTCCATCGAAGGTGTTGCTTGAGGGGGCAGAAGTACCTGTAAAGGTCACGGCCAAGATGTCGCCTTGCTGGAGGGCGGCGGAAGCAGTGCCGCAGAGAGCGGCAGCGAGGAGGAATAGAGTTTTTTTCATGATTTGATACGATTCCCTGTAAGTTTAGTATTGGAACGCCAAGGCTTGAAGCCCCAACGTTCCTTGTTATTCTACCATTTCGCTAGTCATCGTCAAGTGTAATTTTATTAAAAAGTGCACGAGGTCACATCTGTCCCAAAGTTTGAGCAGAGGGAAAAAGGATGCAGT
>UMHM01093917.1_pt1 | contig 58002 bp, 53 predicted proteins | sample 1965501 | NCBI WGS metagenome assembly UMHM01 (sample SAMEA4836095, study PRJEB28245) | human gut metagenome | biome: gut microbiome; material: fecal sample | place: Denmark | collected 2008
AAGGCGGGAGAAATCCCGCCTTTTTCAATAATTCATTCCGAGCCGAAGCGCCGCTGTATTTTTCGCGGCAAGCTCGGATTTTTTTGCGGGAATAAGCTTCGCGAAAGCCTCCGAGAGCGTTTTCCCGTCAATCCCGAACAGCTTCTGCGCGCACTCGCGAAGCGTCTTTCCGAGAAGCACGATATTTCCCATGCCGCCGAGATTGTTCTCCTCGGCAATCTTAGCCGCGGGAACGCCGAACGCCGAGATATCGCCACGCGTGATTTGTTTATCGGTCATTCCGCTGTCATAAAACACAAATCCGCCCGATTTCACGCTGCCGATAAACCTATCGACAGACGGCTCGTTCATCGCGATGAGGATATCCGGCTCCGTTACGAGCGGCGAGCCTATCGGCTTGTCCGAAATGCACACGGAGCAGTTTGCCGTGCCGCCGCGCATCTCCGGTCCGTAGCTCGGAAGCCACGATATCTCAACATTCTTCATCATCGCGCCGTAAGCGAGGCATTTCCCCGCGAAAAGAACGCCCTGTCCGCCGAAACCCGAAATTATGATTTCCGTGAGCATTACTCCTCGCCTCCCCCATTTTCGTTCCACACGGGCGCGTCCTTGTACACTCCGAGCGGGAAATACGGTATCATCTCGCTGCGGACGCGCTCCATAGCCTGTTCCGGGGTCATTCCCCAGTTTGTCGGGCAGGTTGAAAGCACCTCGACAATTGAAAATCCGCGCTTGTGAAGCTGATTGTCGAACGCTTTTCGGATTGCCTTTTTCGCTTCCCTGATATGCGGGATACCGTCAACCGCGACTCTCTGCGCAAGCGCCGTGCCGTCAACCTCCGCGAGCATCTCGCACATTCTGAGCGGAAACCCCTGCAATGCGGGATTTCTGCCGTAGGGAGTGGTCTGGGTAATCTGCCCCGGAAGCGTTGTCGGAGCCATCTGACCGCCCGTCATACCATAAATCGTGTTGTTCACGAAAATAACGGTGATATTCTCGCCGCGCGCCGCCGCGTGAACGGTTTCGCAGGTGCCGATTGCCGCAAGGTCACCGTCGCCCTGATATGTGAACACAATCGACTCGGGATTTGCGCGCTTAACGCCTGTTGCGACAGCGGGCGCTCTGCCGTGCGGCGCTTCAATCATATCGCAGCTGAAGTAATCATACGCCATAACCGAGCAGCCTACGGGACAAATTCCGACGGTTTTCCCCTCGATTTCAAGCTCGTCGATAACCTCCGCGACAAGCCTGTGAATAATCCCGTGCGTGCAGCCGGGGCAATAGTGCGTCGCCACGTCGCAAAGTGCGTGTGGTCTGTCAAAAACAACCGCCATTTCAGTCCCTCCCCTCGTGAATACGCTCAATCTGCGCGATAACTTCGCCTACGCTCGGCACAACGCCGCCGTTTCTTCCAAAAAATTCCACAGGCAGCCTGCACTCCAGCGCAAGCTTGATATCCTCAATCATCTGCCCCTTGTTCATCTCAACGCTCAGCACATTTTTCGCGTTTTTGCAGGCTTCCGCAAGCTGTTTTTCGGGAAAAGGAGAGAGCGTTCTCGGGCGGAAAAGGCCCGCTTTAACGCCCTTTTCGCGCGCGGCGTCAACGGCGGATTTCGATATTCTCGCGGCGGCTCCGAATGAAACGACCACAATTTCTGCGTCCTCGCAAAGATAGCTCTCCGACAGCACGCACTCGCGCTTCACCCGCTCATAGCGCTCAAACCGCTCGTTTACGGAGCGCTCGAGAATTTCGGGCTGAAGATACAGCGAATTTACAATATTGTGCGGTCGTTTGTTTTCGTGACCTCGGCAAGCCCAAGGTTTTTCGGGGATTTTCACCTCGATTTTGGGGAACGCAACAGGCTCCATCATCTGACCGAGAAGTCCGTCCGAGAGTATCATCACGGGCATTCTGAACCTGTCCGCGGTATCGAACGCGAGAAACGTCATATCAATCGTTTCCTGAACGGACGTGGGCGCATAGACAATCAGCTTGAAATCGCCGTGACCGAGCGCTTTAGTCGCCTGAAAATAGTCCGACTGCGACGGCTGAATACCGCCAAGCCCCGGACCGCCGCGCTGAACGTTTACGATAACGCACGGCAAATCGCTTCCCGCGATATACGAAACGCCCTCGCTCTTGAGCGAAATTCCCGGCGATGAGCTTGAAGTCATCGCTCTCACGCCCGAAGCGCTCGCTCCGAGAACCATATTTATCGCGGCGATTTCGCTCTCCGCCTGAAGAAAAACGCCGCCTCGCTTTGCCATATTTTTGGCGAGATAGGCGGATATTTCCGTCTGCGGCGTAATCGGATATCCGAAAAAACACTTGCACCCCGCGCGCAAAGCGGCTTCGGCAAGCGCCTCGTTGCCTTTCATAAGTACTTTTTCCATTTTATTCCTCTATTTCTTCTCAACTTTTATTGCACAATCGGGGCAAATCATCGCGCACATCGCGCAGGAAATGCACTTTTCATCGTCCGTGCAAAAAGCCGTGTGATAGCCTTTTTTATTGCGGGTCTGCGTGTTCAGCGAGATAATCTTCTTCGGGCAAACCCCCGTGCAGAGCGCGCAGCCCTTGCACCTTTCCTCGTTTACGGTAATCATATCATTCCTCCGAAAAATCCTCCCAAGGCAGCTTCACAAGCCGCTTCACCGGGAAAAATCCGTCTTTTTGCTCCTCGTTTTCGCAAACGCTTGTGAACGCAATCGGCAGACCCGAAATCCTGCTCGCCTCGTCCGCAAAATCAGCCGAATTCCGCACGGTTTCGGGCGTTGTTTCAGCGCCGAGATTTGAGTTGTTCACAAGCGCCGTGCATTTCACGCGGCAGGCATTCTCGACATCGCGGAGCGTTTCGCAGACCTGCTCCGCCGAACGCCCGCAAAGACGGTACATATTAAATACATAAAGCATCGAAAAGTCGCTTCCGAGCGCTCTGAAAAAGCTCTCGAAACGCCCCGCGGGATAAGCGCCCGCCTCCGAACCGCCCGCGTCGATAATCGTAAAATCGCTCTTTGAAACAATCGCTTCAAGGTCGAAGTCAAACGCGGGGATATCGAGATTTGTATTCGCAAACTGCGGAAATACAACGTCAACGCCCTTTTCCGCGAGCATTTCGGCGAAATCGGCGGCACGGAAATACGGGTTTACCGAATCTATATCGACAAGCGAAACTTTTCCCTTTTCCGCAAGAAAAAGCGCGAGATTAACCGCAAGATTTGTTTTCCCGCAGCCGTAATCTCCCGTTATCAGCGTAACTTTCCGAACGTACTCCATATATTTCCTCTCAACATCACATCTGGTTTTCAAAACTATTATACATTGTTAATCGCATTTTGTCAAGCGTATTCCAAAATTATTTTATGTAAATTTATAGAAAAGCTCTTGCGGAATATATAATTATATGTTATAATAAGTGAAAACATAAAATGAAAGGAAAAGCGATGGATTACAAGGAATTTTTCGAGCGGCAGAAATACGAGTGCCGCCTGCCGCGCTGGGACGAGCTTCCCGATATCGAGCTTTACATGGACCAGGTTATCACGCTTATGGGGAAATATTTCGGCTGGCTTTCGCCGCAGGACGAGTCTGTTCTTACGTCCTCGATGATTAATAATTACGTCAAAATCGGGATTATTCCCGCTCCCATAAAGAAAAAATATTCGCGGACGCACCTGTTCAGGCTGATAATAATCTGCGTTATGAAGCGGGTTTTGCCGATAAACGACATCGCGGCGCTGATTGAAACGCTTCTTGAAACGAGAACAGAAGATGAAGTTCTTGATATTTTCACATCGCGCTATGAAGAAGAATGTTTCAATACAATGAGCCTGCTCGAAAGCAGTCTTGAACAGAACGCCGAAGAAGAAAGCAAGGCGGCGCTTTCACTTTCGGTTATTCACGCGGCGGCGATTGCGGGCGGAAATATCCTTTTCTCGGAGTACGCGCTCTCGGAACTGCGAAAGCGCGCCGAACCGCCCGAAAAACAAGCCGGAAAATCCCCGCGCAAAAACAAATCGGAGGTATGCGAATAACCACTTAATACCGAAAAGCGCAGACATTTTTCGTCTGCGCTCCGGTACGCGGCTTCGCCGCGAGTGCCTCCGGCGGCTTAAGAACTTTTTCTGAAGAAAAAGTTCTTAAGAATTTCAAAAAGACTTCATTCGCTTCGCGGTGCGGCTGCCGGCTGAGAGCAGCGAATATCACAAACACATTGAGGAGAACGAGCAAAGTCCGTTCTCGGTGCATTATCCAAGATTATGAAAAACTAAAGCGCAGAATTTCCGTCTGCGCTTTTTCGTCATTTTCCGAATTTTTCCTTCATTTCAGTCTGTTTACCGCAGCACATTCTGCCTTCGGGACAGCTTCCCATAACGTAGCAACTCGGTCCGTACAGCCCGAAAAGCTCGGGAAAATCGGCTCTCAGAAGTCCGAGCATTCTTTCGGATACCGCGCGGATTTCCCACTGCGCCCTCGTGCAGGTTCTCAGGCGAATGAACAGCAGAAGTTCGCGAGCGTTCATTGTCGTCATAACGTCAAGCAAGTTGCCGCTGAGCGCGAAATAGTGAATGTGTCGGCGCAGCGCGGCGTTTTTCATCGCCTTTGCAAGAAGCTCGCCGCAGCGAGAAATCGTCTTTTCGTAAATTTCACGCGCTTTCGGGTTTTGGTCAACCGTTTTCGGCAGCACAAATCGTCTGCGCGGCGGCGCGGTTTCAATCGGCGGCACAATCACCGACTGCATTCTGTGTCGGACAATGTGCGTTATCCCCGCGAGCGTCACGTCTTTTATCACAAATGAATAATTAAGCTGTTCCAGAGCGCGCGGACGCTTTTCGCGGATAAGTTCGGCGGGCGTGAGAACGCGCTCTCCGGTCGCTCTGAGCGCGATATCGAGCAGCTTTGCGGGTTCTTTCGGCGCGCCGACAAGCTCGACTTCCCCTGTTTTTTCCTCGCAAAGCAGCGAAATTTTCTCCGCAAACGAAATTTCTTCGGCGGGCGTTTCCTCCGCGATATCCGAAAACTCCTCCGAAACGCTCGGAAAAATCCTCACAAGCTGCTCCGCAAGCTGATTTGCGATATCCCGAAGCTCCGCGATATGGCTTCCTCTGCCGCTTCTGATTGAGTTTATCACGCCGATAAGCTCTCTCGCGTTCATCGTGCAGAAAAAATTGCTGTAAAACGAGTAAGGCAGCACAAAACGCGCGTCCTCTTTCGGAATATCAAGTTCCAGAAGCCTTCCGTAAGCCGAAAAAGCCGTATCCATATACTCGCCGTAAAGCGCCCTGCTTTCCTCGTCAAGACCCGCGGGAACGTAATATCCCGTCTTGCTGAAATCGACGTAGCGGCGCGATTTTACGGTAAAGGAAGCGAGTCTGCTCTCAATGAAAAACTGCTCCGCGTACACGGAAACATTCGTCAGCGCAATCGAAAAAACCGCGTGTTCGATAACGGAGCGATGTCCCGAAGCAAGAACCTTGCGTATAAGCGCGCCGTTTTTCTCGTTTCCGAGAGATTTGCGGTAAATTTCAGCCGAGTTTCCCTCTGTTGTCGAAATTCTCGCCGAAGCCGCGCAAACGCTCTCGCTGTCCATATTGAAGCCGATTATCTCAGCCCTTGAAACGTCGTTCATATCAATTCTCCAAAACAAATTTCCGACACCTAATCTGTGGAAAACTACTTTTATTTTAGCGTTTCCCCGAAAATCGCGGCTTGTCAGATATTACCGCTCAAAATGCTTCGCAACCTCCTTGAGATTGTCGATAATGTGAAGGTGCTGCGGGCAGATTTCCTCGCACTGACCGCACTCAACGCAGTCGCTTGCCTTTCCGAAAATCGCCGTAAGCCTGTCGTAATATTCGCCCTGCGGCGTCCAATCCTTGTCCTTGCTTTCAAGCAAATCCGTGTTGTAAAGCGAAAAATACTTCGGAATTGCAATTTTCATCGGGCAGCCCTCCGTGCAGTACGAACAGCCCGTGCAGGGAATTGCGATGTTTTTGTTGATAATCTCAGCCGCTTTCTTCACAAGAGCAATCTCCTCGCCGTTAAGCGGCTTGAAATCGCGCATATAGCTCATATTATCGGCAAGCTGAGCGGGCGTGCTCATTCCCGAAAGCACCATAAACACGTTCTCGCAGCTCGCCGCGAAGCGGATTGCCCAGGAAGGCACGGAAGCCTCGGAATTATGCTCTTTAAACAGCTTTTCGGCTTCTTCGGGAACCTTAGCAAGCGTTCCGCCCTTGACAGGCTCCATGACAATGATTTTCTTTCCGTGCTTAACGGCAACCTCGTGACATTTCCGCGACTGAACGCCCTCGTTTTCCCAATCGAGATAGTTTATCTGAAGCTGAACGAAGTCCATTTCGGGGTGTTCCGTAAGCACGCGGTCGAGAAACTCGGCGCTGTCGTGGAACGAGAAGCCCGCGTTCTTCACAAGACCCGCCTTTTTCTTCTCGGAAAGCCAATCAAAACAGCCAAGCTCCGTATACTTCTTGTAATGGTCAACGCCGACGTCGTGAAGTAAGTAATAATCGAAGAAATCAACGCCCGTTCTCTCAAGCTGTTCCGCAAAAACCTTGTCGCAGTCCCCGCGGGAATTGAAGTAATCCGCGTGAAGCTTTGTCGCAAGAGTATAGGCGTTTCTCGGATAACGCGAAGTAAGCGCCGCTTTCGCAGCCGCCTCGCTCTTTCCGCCGCAGTACATAAGCGCCGTGTCAAAATAGGTGAAGCCGTTCGCGATAAACGCGTCAACCATCTTCTTCACCGTTTCAATGTCGATATCTCCAGCGTCGTTCGGATTGTTAAGCGGAAGCCGCATAAGCCCAAATCCAAGTTTCTTTTCCATATTTTACCTCCTGCTTTCAACGAGCAAAATCAGCGCTGCGCCGCTGTGTACCGTGATTTTCGCGGTTTTTTCGGTAATTTCGTTGCTTAATCCGAGCGGGAAATCGTTCGTAAACTCAACTTCTTTCGTCGGATATTTAACGCCGCTTTCGCTTATCACGGCGCTTTTTTCATACGCGAACACCGACATATACCCCGAAAAAGCGGGTATTTCGCGGGTTTCGTTTTCAAGGATAAACGCGCGTTCTCCGCCGCCGAAAAGCTCGGCAGAAATCCCGCGCTTTTTCAGCCGATATATGAGCTGAATATTCGCGATTGTGTGGTCAAGCCTGCCGCCGAGCGCGCAAAGCAGCCTTAGCTCGTCAAATCCGCGTTCCAAAGCGATTTTCGCGGCAAGCTCAGCGTCCGAATAATCCTTTTCGGGCGGAAATTTTATGATTTCGGCGCCGCTCGGAACAGCACTTTTCGCGCTGTCAAAATCGCCTGCGACAATTTCAGGCGAAATTCCCGCTTCAAGCGCGTAATCAAGCCCTTTATCCGCCGCGATTACAAACCCCTCGGCAAGTTCCCGCGGAAATTCACCGCAGGGTGCGCCGCAGATTATCGTACAGATTTTTCCCATTCAATACTCCGGTTTCTTTTCCTCAAGCAACCGCAAATAGCTGTTATAGCGGCTTTCGGCGATTTCTCCGTCCTCGACCGCCTTTTTCACCGCGCAGCCCGTTTCCTTGACGTGGCGGCAATCCGAAAATCGGCACTTGCAGCGCGGTTCTCTGAACTCTCGGAACGCAAGGTCAAGCTCCTCGCGCGGTATATCGCAGTAATTTTCAAGTTCGACCGCCGAAAATCCCGGCGTGTCCGCGACGTAATTACCGCCGATTTTGAACAGTTCGACCTGACGCGTCGTGTGCCTGCCTCTGCCGAGTTTTTTGCTGATTTCGGCGGTTTTGAGCAGCAATCCGGGATAAAGCGCGTTCAAAAGGCTGGATTTCCCGACGCCCGAATTTCCCACAAACGCGCAGAATTTCCCCTCAATCAGCTCCCTGAGCTTCTCCGCGCCCTCGCCCGTAAGGTTGTTCACCGAGCGCACGGGTATCCCGATTTTCTCGTAAATCCGCGGAAATTCTCCCGCCGATTCAAGGTCGATTTTCGTGAAAACCACAATCGGTTCAATCCCGTTTCCGTCCGCAATCGCAATCAGCTTATCCAGCACAAATCGGTTAATTTTCGGCTCAGCCGTGCTGTTCACAAACACAATTCCGTCAAGATTTGCGAGAGGCGGGCGCGGCAAATAATTCCTGCGCTCGAAAATCTCCTCGATAACAGGCTCGGCGCTGTCGCAAACGCTCACGCGAACCCTGTCGCCCGCCGCAGGGCTGATTTTCCTGTTCCGAAAAATCCCGCGCGCGGCGCACTTCACATTTTCACCTTTTATATGCCCGTCGAGGGCGTCCGCATAATAGACGCCCCCGACCGCTTTTGTGATTATTCCGTTAAATTCAAACGAATTGTTCATCTGTTACACCAACGATGTTCCGCTGTCGGACGAGCTTGAATCATCGGGATTATCGGGCGTCGTTCCCGAAAGCAGATAATCAAACACCTTGCTGTCCTTGAAAATCTGTTCCTTTTCGGTCTGCTCGTTGCCATCCTTGAAGGTGAGCTTCATCTGGAGATAAGTACCCTCAAGCCCCGTCTTGGTTGACATTACCTTAATCGCGAAATATTTCTCCTCGCCCGGCTTGCCCTTAACCGTGTAAGAGATTGTCTTTGAGCCTGCAAGGCTTACGTCGCGCGTTTCCGTCGCCGCAACATCGCGTACCGAGTCGACATAGAACCTGAACTCGAACTCGCCCGTAATCCTCGTCGGAAGCGTTACGTTAATCTCGCACTCCTTTTCGGGGGATTCTCCCGTGCTGTACGTCAGCTCGACTTCGGTGTTGGGAGCGACCTTTTCGCCTTCGGGAATACTCTGCTCGATAACCTCGTTCTTTTCCTTATCGCTCGCCTTCGCCGTGAGCTTCGGAACAAGATGATATTCGTCGCAGCGCTTTGTCGCCTCGGCAATCGGCATTCCTACAAGCTTCGGCATATAGAACATCTTATCCGCCGCGCCGTTGCTTACCATAATGACAACCGTGCTTCCCTGCGGCAAAAACTCGTGCGCCGCGGGAGTTGTCGATATAACGTGACCCTCGGCGATTTCCTCGCTGTCGGCAAACGTTTTCGTGACCTTAAATCCATCTCGCTTGAGCGTGCGCTCGGCATTGTCGGCGGTCCTTCCCGTAACGTCCTGAATTTCAACCTGCTTTATGCCCTTGCTGACCTTTACGTTAACGGTAACGCCCTGCTTCACGCGTCTGCCCTCTACGAACTCCTGGTCGAAAATTTCGCCTTCCTTAGCCTCGTTGTACTCCTGCGAGGGAACAAGCTTCATAAGCTTTCCGTCGCCGTACCTGGAATTTGCCTCGTCCCACGTCATTCCGATAAGGTTCGGCATATTGAACTCGCCGCCGTCCGTCACGCTTATTCCGCCGGAATTGCTCACGCCCGAATTATCCGAGCTTTCGCCGCCGCCGAAGCCGTTTGCAAGCAGCATCAGAATAAGGAATACCGTCACGATTACAAACGCCGCGCCAACCGCGAACAAAATCGGTATCAGCGGGCTTCTGCGCTCCTCAATCTCGTCATCGTCGTCATCGTAATCATCGTATTCATCGTCATAATCGTCCTCGGGAACGCTCTTTCTGCGCTGTTTTTCCTGCTCTGCGGCGGGATTAAGCTTATCCGCAAATTTTGACGTTCCGTCCGTTGAATTATATTTGTAATCGAAAACAATTCCGGGATTTTTCCGAAATTCCTCAAGGTCGGTAATCATCTCGCCCGCAGTCTGATAGCGCGCGTTCGGGTCTTTCTGCATCGCGCGCATAACAATCTGCTCAAGCCCTTCGGGAATGGTGGAATTAAGCTCCGTGGGCTTCTGGGGAACGCTCTGCATATGTTTCAGCGCAATAGCAACGGGCGTATCGCCGTCAAACGGCTTCTTTCCCGTAAGCATCTCGTAAAGCGCAACGCCGACGGAATAAATATCGCTTCTCTCGTCGGTTATATCGCCGCGCGCCTGTTCGGGGCTGATGTAATGAACCGAGCCTATGGTCTTTTCGGACATTGTTTTGTTGTTCTCGCGGTTAAATCTCGCGATACCAAAGTCCATCACCTTGATTGTGCCATCGCGCAGGAGCATTATATTCGAGCTTTTCACATCGCGGTGAACAATTCCGCGGTCGTGGGCGTGCTGAAGCGCGCGAAGCACCTGAACGGTGAAATGAACCGCGTCGCGCCATTTGAGAACGCCCTGCTGCTCGATGTAATCCGTGAGCGTAATTCCGTCGACATATTCCATTACAATAAACTGAACCTTGTCGGAAAAGCCCACGTCATAGATTTTTACGATATTAGGGTGAGAAAGCAGAGCTATCGCCTTGCTCTCGTTTCTGAAGCGGCGCAGAAATTCGTCGCTTCCCGCAAACTCGGTCTTGAGGATTTTAACCGCGACAATTCTGTTTTCCTGAATATCCCTCGCGCGGTAAATATCCGCCATTCCGCCCACGCCGATAAGCTCAAGCAGCTCATAGCGTCCATCGAGCTTTTTTCCTATGTTGTTATCCATAAATAACGAAAATCTCCTCTTAGAAAATCATTTGCTTAAATTCAAGTTAAAACAATATAAAAAACCAATTTACATAATAACACATATTCCGATAAAAGTCAATTGCCGATTTTGCCAAAAAACAACGCTTAAAGCGGCGCAAACTTCGCAAATACTCCAAATCACAGCTTAATCAGCGCAACCGAAACGTTGTCGTGACCGCCATTTGCGTTCGCGTAATTGACAAGCGCGCCGCAGCAGTCCTGAGGCTCGCTGTCGAAGCAGATATCGAGGATATCGAGGTCGTCGCCATAGGAGGAAAGCCCGTCGCTGCACAAAAGAAGCATATCGCCCTTGTTGAGGTTAAGCTCGAAATAATCGGGAGTTATCTCTTCCTCAGCACCGATTGCACGGGTGATTTTGTTGCGTTCGGGGTGAACGCGCGCCTGCTCTGCGGTAATCTGACCGCGCTCCACAAGCTCCCTGACGTGCGAATGGTCCTTGGTTATCTGGCGGATACACTCGTCGTCGCCGTCCGTGAAAAGCTGATAAGCCCTGCTGTCGCCGACATTCACGATATACGCCGTTCCGTCCGCCACAATCGCCGCAACGCAGGTCGTCCCCATAATCTCGCTTCCGTGCTCCTCGGCGGCTGTGCGAACCATACTGTTCGCCGCCACAACCGCGGTTACAAGCAGGTTGCGTATCGAATTTCTGCCGAGATTTGCGCCGAAATTCTGCTTAATCCGCGTTGAAACAACGTCCACGGCAATCCTGCTCGCAAGCCCGCCGCGGCTTTCTCCGCCCATTCCGTCGCACAAAACCGCCGCGCAGACGTGCGCTCCAAGCGCCTCGCCCCAGACGTTATCCTGATTTTCGGCTCTTTCAAGACCGATATCCGTTTTTGAGTAAATATTCAAAAAATCACCTTCTGTAAGGAATTTATCTTTGCCCGCGCCGCCGAAATATCCGCAAAGCGCGTTTATCCGGAAAAACTCGGTAAATTTCACTTCACAGTCCGATTTGCGGGCAAAATCAAACTTTTCGGCAAACCGCCGTTTTCATTCGCCCCTGCTGTCGCGGCGAAGCTGACCGCAGGCGGCGTTTATATCCGCGCCAAGCGTGCGCCTGACGGTCGCGTTCATTCCCGCGTTCGTTAGAAGCCGCTGAAAGCGTTCCACATAAGGACTTTTGCGGAAACCGCGCTCGCGGACTTCGTTTATCGGGATTAGATTTATATGGCAGTTTTTCCCGCCAAGCAGCGATATAAGCTCTTTCGCGGAGCTTTCGTCGTCGTTCACGCCCTCGATAAGCGAATATTCAAAGCTTATTCGGCGTCCCGTCGCCGCGAAATAATCGTCGCAGGCTTTCATCAGCGTTTTCAGCGGGTATTTTTTGTTTATCGGCATTATCTCCGAGCGCTTTTCATCGGTCGCCGCGTGAAGCGAAACCGAGAGCGTAACGCCGAGCTTCAGCTTCGCAAGCTCGTAAATCCTGTCCACAACGCCGCAGGTTGAAAGCGAAACGCGCCGCAGGCTGAACCCGCTTTCATCGAGTATTTTCAGGAATTTCATCACATTGTCAAAATTGTCGAGCGGCTCGCCGATGCCCATAAGAACGACGCTGTCCAGCGTTTTTCCGCTGTCGCGCTCGCTTTCGTACATCTGACCGAGCATTTCCGACGGTTCGAGATTTCTCACCCAGCCCGCGAGCGTGGACGCGCAGAATTTACAGCCCATTTTACAGCCGACCTGCGTCGATACGCAGAGCGCCGCGCCGTGCTTGTAGTCCATAAGCACGCTCTCGACAGCCTCGCCGTCCGAAAGACCGTAAAGATATTTTACAGTATTATCTATCCCGCTGACAAGTCTTTTTTTGATTTTCGGTTGTTTTACACAAAATTTCTCCGATAATTCGCCGCGAAATTGTGCAGAAAGATTGCTCATCTGTTCAAAATCAGCGACTTTTTTGATGTGCAGCCAATCGAAAATCTGCTTTGCGCGGAATTTTTTCTCGCCCATTTCGAGTATTTTCTCGGAAAGTTCCTCAAAAGTCAGCGATAATATATCAACTTTTTCCATATTTTTCCTCTAAAGAGTCACTTAATTCTCCGGAAAGCCGCCGTGAAGAAGCCGTCGCCGCCGTCCTTTTCGGGGAAGAAAGTACGCGTGGGACTGTTCTCTGCGCCGTCGTAGGGTATAGTCTGCACAATCGGCAGAAAATCGGGGTGCTCTTCGGCGAACGCCGCCGCAACATCGTCGTTTTCCGCGCGGGAAAGCGTGCAGGTTGAATAAACCAGCGTTCCGCCAACCTTAACATACCTTGACGAAACCTCAAGAATGGCTCTCTGAAGCCGCGGAAGCTCGTCAAACTCGCGCTCGGTCTTGTACTTTATTTCGGGCTTGCGGCGGATTACGCCAAGTCCCGAACAAGGCACGTCGCAAAGCACTCTGTCCGCCTGCGGAAGCTCCTCGCTGAACTTCACGGCGTTGTTCTGCTTTGCCTCGACAATCCGCAGTCCCAAGCGCTTCGCGCCCTCCGCGATGAGGTTTACCCTCCCGTCGTAAAGGTCAAGACTCAGCAGTCTGCCGTTATTTCCCATAAGCTCCGCCATTGTAAACGTTTTCCCGCCGGGAGCCGCGCAGATGTCGATTACCGTTTCGTTCACAATCGGTCTGAGCGTCAGACAGCAAAGCTGGCTCGATACGTCCTGAACGTGGAAAAGTCCCGCCTTAAACGCTTCGAGCTGCTCGATTTCGCCCGCTTTTTCGAGCCGCACACAGCCGTTAAGCCGCGGATTTCGCTCCGCTTTCACGCCCTCGTTTTTCAGCAGCGCCACAAGCTCGTCGTCCGAAACCTTCGTTGTGTTCACCCTCGCGTAAAGCGGCGGCGCGCCGAGCGACGCTTCCATCGCCTTTATCGCGTTCTCCTCGCCGTACTCTCTGAGCCATTTCGCGGCAATCCACTCCGGACAGGAATACTCCAGCGACAGCCTTTTCACATCGTCAAGCCCGATGAAATTAACCTTTTTTCCATTTCTGATAAAGCTTCTCAACATTCCGTTCACGAAGCCCTCTGCGCCGAACGATTTCAGCTTTCTGCAAAGCTTCACGCTTTCGTTTACAGCGGCGCTTTCGGGTACCGACGGCATATACAAAAGCTGATAAAACCCCATTCTGAGCGCGGTTACAGCTTCTTTTTCAAGCTTTGAGAAAGGTATTCTGCTGTTCTGCCCGATGATAAAATCAAGCGTCATTCTGCGCTCCGTCACGCCGTAAAACAGCGCGGCGGCAAACGCTTTGTCGCGCTCCGAAAGTCCCTGCTCCGAAAGCGCGCCGTCAAGCAGTATATTTGAATATGAGCCGCTGCTTTCCAGCTTCAGAAGCAGCTTCGCAGCGGTTAATCGAGCGTCAGCCATAGCCATTTTTCTCCGTTAATTTCATATTCCAAGAACGGTTTCCGAACTAATTTTCTTGCCGCGAAGGAAGTCCTCCGTTTTCATTCGCTTCGAGCCTTCAAGCTGTATTTCAAGCAGCTCCACGCATTCTCCCCCGCCGCAGGAAACGATAAATTTCTTCTCGTCCGCAATCGTCCCTGCGGGGAGCGCCGATTTCTGCGCCGAAACCGCCGCGCGATACACTTTCAGCCGCTTTCCGTCAAGAAAAGTATACGCGCAAGGAACATCCGCCATCGCTCTGATGAAATTGTGAACATCGCGCGCAGGTCTGGTGAAATCAATTTTCAGCTCGTCTTTGAGGATTTTCTCCGCGTAACAAGCCTCGCCCTGCTGTTTTTCACGGCGAGCCGTTCCATTTTCGAGAGCGTGAAGCGTTTCGCAAATCAGCTTCGCTCCGCACTCCGCAAGCACCTCCGTAAGCTCCGAGCCGGTCATTTCGGACGTAATCTCAACATCCGCGCGCATCAGCACGTCGCCCGTGTCAAGACCCTCGTCCATCTGCATCGTGCAAATTCCCGTCTTTTCATCGCCCGCTTCAATGCACCGCTGAATAGGCGCCGCGCCGCGAAATCTCGGCAAAAGCGACGCATGAACGTTCACGCAGCCGTATTTCGGCAGCTCAAGCACGCTTTTCGGCAAAATCTGCCCGTACGCCGTCACGACAATCACGTCCGGGTTAATCTCCCGAAGCGCTTCCATAGCCGCTTCCGCGTCCTCGCCCTTACGCAGCGAACGCGGCTGATACACGGGAATATTACGCTCCAGCGCAAAATCCTTCACAGGCGTTGTTTCAAGCTTCTTTCCGCGGTTTTTCGGCTTATCGGGCTGCGTGAAAACCGCCGCAACCTCAAATTCCCCGACAAGCGCCGCCAGATTTTTCGCGGCAAATTCGGGCGTTCCCATAAAAACAATCTTCAAGCTAATCTCCTCATTCCTCAATCCACTTGAGAACCTTGTCCTCGTATAAAATCCCGTTCAGGTGGTCAACCTCGTGACAGAAAGCGCGCGCCAGAAGCTCTTTTCCGTGATAACGGCGAAGCGTGCCGAAGCGGTCGTACGCTTTCAGCCGAACGTGCATCGGGCGCTTTACAACGCCCCTCTTCCCAACAAGCGAAAGGCAGCCCTCTTCCTCGAACTGCTTTCCCCACATCGCCGTGATTACGGGATTTATGAGTTCAAGCCTCCGCTCGCCCGTATCAATCACGACAACCCGCTTCAGAATGCCAATCTGCGGCGCGGCAAGACCTATTCCGTCCGCCGCTTTCATAGTTTCGTACATATCGTCGAGCAAAACGCCGAGTTCATCGTCAAACTGCGTAACCTCGGCTGATTTCTCCCGCAGAACGGGATTTCCGAACATCAGAATTTCTCTCGTCATCGCAAATCACGCTTTCTTCGGGAGCGTTTTCTTCACTCTGTCCGTGAATAAAATCCCGTCGAGGTGGTCAACCTCGTGGCACACCGCGCGCGCCATAAGCTCGCTTGCGCTGAGCGTAAACGCTTCTCCGTGCCTGTCGAACGCGCTTACCGTAACCATTGCGGGACGCTCGACCTCGCACCATTCTCCCGGCGCGGAAAGGCAGCCCTCGTTTCCGATTTGCGAGCCGCTCTGCTCGGTAATTACGGGATTTATCAGCTCAACCAAGCCCTTTCCGTCGCGAATATCTATTATGCAAACGCGCCTGAGTATCCCGACCTGCGGAGCGGCAAGACCCACTCCGTCCGCGTTGTACAGCGTCTGCGCCATATCGTCGAGAAGCGACGCGAGTTTATCGTCGAATTTCGTTACCTCGCGGCACTTTTTGCGGAGAATATCCTCCCCGAACTGAACAATTTCCCTTAATGCCATTTGCAATCACCTTTCACTTATACTACACGCTTCCGTTTATATCGGCGAAAAACCTCACGTTCGCAAAATCCGCGTCCGCAAGCGCCGCTTTCATCGTTTTATCCACAGCTTCCCGCAAAGAAGCGCTGTTTTTGCACTTCACCATAAGCGAATATCTGAATCTTCCGTTAATTCTCCCCACGGCGCACAGCGCGGGTCCCAAAACCCTCACGGGAACGCGCCCGCCGTAGCTTTTCGCCGTTTCTATCAGCATACCCGCGAACTTTTTCGCGGCTTTCGCGCACTCGTTTTCGTCCACCGCCGAGAAAACAAACGTCACGATATCGCAGAACGGCGGGTAAAACACAGCCTCGCGCAGCTTTATCTCCTCGGCGTAAAACGCGGGATAATTCTGCTTTGCGGCGAGATTTATCACATAATGCTCCGGCGAAAACGTCTGGATAAGCGCTCTTCCGCGCTTATCGCCGCGGCCCGAACGCCCCGCGACCTGCGTTATCAGCGAAAACGTGCGCTCGTAAGCGCGAAAATCCGCCGCGTAAAGCGAATTATCCGTTTTCAGCACACCCACAAGCGTTACATTCGGGAAATTCAGCCCTTTCGCAATCATCTGAGTTCCGACCATAATGTCGTACTCGCCGTCCGCAAACGCCTTAAAACGGCGCTCGAAAGCGGTTTTCCCCGACGTCGTGTCCGCGTCCATTCTCAGTATCCGCGCTTTCGGAAACAGCCCCGAAAGCTCGTCCTCGATAAGCTGCGTGCCTTCGCCTTTCATTCCGAAGAATTTCCCGCCGCAATAAGGGCAAACGCTGTCGAATTTTTTCATATACCCGCAGCAATGGCACATCAGACAGCCGTTCGCCTTGTGATATGTCAGCGGCACGGAGCAATTCGGACATTCCATCGGCTTTCCGCACAGCGCACAGCGTACTCCCGTGCGGTATCCGCGCCTGTTCAGCAGCAAAATCGACTGCTCGCCGCGGCTTAGATTATATTCGATATTCTCGCACAGCGAAACGCTAAAGCTCGACATATTGCCGTTTTCGCGCTCCTTTTGCATATCGACAATCTCAACTTCCGGCAAAACCGCGTTGTTAAACCGCTCGTCAAGCTCGAAAAGAGCGTATCTTCCCGTTTTCGCGAAATAATAGCTTTCAAGCGACGGCGTTGCCGAGGCGAGAAGCAAAACCGAATTTTGCGCGAAACAGCGCTGCTTCGCGACGTCGCGCGCGTGATATCTCGGCGAATTTTCGGACTTGTACGTCCCCTCGCCCTCCTCGTCGACGACGATTATCGCGAGGTTTTTCACGGGTGCAAACACCGCGCTGCGCGTTCCTATCACAATTTTCGCCGCGCCGCTTTTTATCCTGCGGTACTCGTCCGCGCGCTCGCCGACCGACAGCGAACTGTGCAGAATTGCGACTTCTTTCCCGAAAAGACGCTGGAATTTGCCGACCATCTGCGGCGTAAGCGATATTTCGGGAACGAGCATTATCGCGCTTTTTCCCTCTTTAAGCGCCCTATCAATCAGCTTTATGAAAACCGAAGTCTTTCCGCTGCCCGTGATACCGCGAAGCAGCGCGCAGCCAGGCTTCTCGCCCGTCATCATCGCGGAAATCCCGTCAAAAACGCTCTGCTGTTTCGGCGAAAGCGTGATATCATCGGGATTTTCCTCGGCGGAAACGTCCGAATTAAGCCGAAAAACAACGTTCTCGAAGCGCTCGAAAACGCCCTTTTCAATCAGCCTGTTCACAACGGAAGCCGTCGCCGCGCAGGAATAGCACACTTCCTTTATCGAAGCGGAATCGTTCGCGCGAACGAACTCAACGGCAGCTTTTTGCTTGGGCGTGAGCTTCACGCTCTCGTCAAAATCCCCGCGAACCCGCACCATTACGTTGACTTCATCGCCGACTTTCCTCTCGAGAATTTCGCTCTGCACAAGCACTCCGCGCTTCACCAGAGCGTTTACTTTCGCCTTGTTCTCGGCGTAAAGCGTTTCAAGCTCGGATTTTCCCGCCGTTTCAAGCGCTTTAACAAGCGTTTTTTCATCGTCGGAAAGCTCGTCCTCGGAAGCGTTTTTGTTCCGCTCGAAGCGGTTTTTCAGCGTATACGCAAGTCCCGACGGCAAAATCGACCGAAACGCGTCGAAATAGGTGCAGAACGTGTTCTCCTTAAGCCAGCGGCAGAGATTAAGCAGTTCCTCCGATACTATCGGCTCGTCGTCGATAACGGCGGAAATCGGCTTCAGCTTCATTCCCGCTTCGGGTTCACGAACCTCGAACACAAGCCCCACGCGCTTTTTCGAGCCTTTCCCGAACGGCACGACAACCCGCGCTCCCGCCGAAACCTTTTCGGAAAGCGCTTCGGGAATATCGTAATAAAACAGCTTGTCGAAAGAATAAAGCGCGTTTTCCGCGGCAACTCCCGCAATCAACTCACTTCTCCCCGCGAATTTGTTCGAGAAGCCCCGCGCAGCGCTCTTTTCTCAGCTTTTCCGCTCTGAATATCGCAAGCAAATCCTCGACAGCTTCGTCCAAATCGTCGTTTACAACGAGATAATCATAATTTTTCGCAAATTCAAGCTCGTTTTTCGCCTGAAGAGTGCGCTCGCGGATTTTCTCCTCGGTTTCCGTTCCGCGCCCGCGAAGCCGCTTCTCAAGCACTTCCAGCGACGGCGGCAATATAAACACAAGGCAGGCTTCGGGAAACATCTTTTTTATGTTCATCGCGCCCTCGACCTCGATTTTCAGCACGGCGTCCTTTCCTGAAAGAACAAGCTCGTCGACGCTCTTTTTCAGCGTGCCGTAATAATTCCCGCAATATTCCGTATATTCGAGAACCTCGCCGAGCTTAATCTTCTCGGAAAAGTCCTCCCGCGTCAGAAAATGATAGTGAACGCCGTTAATCTCGCCCTCGCGCGGCGCTCTCGTTGTCGCGGAAACGGCATAGCCCGCCGCGTCCGTTTTCTTGAAAAACTCGGCGAGAATAGTATCCTTGCCGCAGCCTGCGGGCGCTGATACCACAAATAAAAGTCCTTTTTCCATAAATTTCCTCTTTTTTGTCGAAATCGCCGTAAAACGGCGTTTATTCCTCAGGAACGTCCTTTGGCGCGGTTTTTCCCGCAATCGTTTCGGGAAGAAGCGCCGACAGCACAACGTGTCCGCTGTCGCAGATGATAACCGAGCGCGTTTTCCTTCCGCAGGTCGCGTCAATCGCCGAGCCGCCGTCCTTTGCAAGCTGTACAATCCGCTTCACGGGAGCGGCTTCAGGGCTTACAACAGCGACAATCCTGTCCTCGTTTACAATATTGCCAAAGCCGATGTTTACAGGTTTCATAATATCCCTCCCGAAAATTTCAAACACACCTTTATTATAACATATATCGCCAAAAAAATCAACACCTAAAATGCCGTTAAACAAAAATCGAGCGCAGTTTGACCCGCGCTCAATTCAATATTCCGTCAATCCGCGCGTTTTCCGAGGAAATCCAGAATTTCCTCCGCGCTTTTCTCAACACCCTTTGAGCTGTCGATAACAAGCTCATAATTTGCTTCCGCGCCCCATTCAAGCCCCGAAATATTCCTGTAATACATCGCTCTCGCCTTATCGGAGCGCGCGATATTCCGCTCGGCTTCTTCGGGAGAGTCGCCGTAAATCTCCATAACGCGCTTTTTGCGGTATTCAAGCGGCGCTTTCACGAATATCCTCACAACGTTTTCTCTGTCTTTCAGCACGAAATCAGCCGCTCTCCCCACGATAACGCAGCTTCCCTCGTCCGCAATTTTCTCGATGATTTTCTTCTGCGCGATTATCGCGTCGCGGACAACGGTGCTGCTCAGATAAAGCTCGTGCAGAACCTGCGGCGCGTTTTTGTTGATATCGGAGATAAATTCCCTGTCAAGACCGCTTTCCTGCGCGGCAAGCGCCGTCATTTCCTTGTAATAGAACGGTATTCCGAGCTTCTCGGCGACAATCCTGCCGATTTCCTTGCCCGACGAGCCGTGTTCGCGCGCAATCGTCACGATAACGCCCGATTTTGACTTATGCAGAACAGCTTTCGGGTGACGCTTCTTTTCCTTTGCGAGATAGGGGTTCTTGAAAAATTGCCTGCCGAGGAAAAATCCGATTACGGACACCACGCTGTCCGTCACGGGAAACGTCAGCCAGAAATAATCCACGCCGAACCGCGAGAACAAAAACGCAAGCGGCACGAAAAGCACGACCGTTCTTATAACCGTCAGAAGCGAGCTTTTAAGGCTCTTTCCGACCGCCTGAAACAGCACGGGATATGTAAGCGAGGTTACAAGCGGAATGAAGCTTATTCCGATAAAGCGAAACGCGGTTATTCCGAGCCGCACGACTTCCTCGTCCTTTGAGAAAAATCTCAGCATAGGTTCGGGGATTATCTCAAAGCAGAGCGTTCCCAGAAGCATAAGCGCCATTCCGAAGATTAACGCGGTGTTGAGCGTTTTTTTGCAGCGTTCCGCGTTTCTCGCGGCGTAATTATAGCTGATTACGGGAACTATGCACGTCTGCATCGCGCCGAGCGGTATGAAAAAAAACGACTGCCATTTATAGTACAGTCCGAGAACCGTCACAGCCGCGTCCGAGAACGTCGCAAGAATCATATTCAGTCCGAAAATGTAAAGCGTATAAGCCGACTGCATAAGGATATTCGGCGCGCCGAGGCGGAATATCTTACCGACGTAATGCGGGAATTTTCCGAGCGCGGGCGGTTTGTAGAAGCCTTTTTTCATCACGATAAGCGCCGCGGCGATTTGCCCCAGAACAGTCGCAATCGCGGCTCCCGCAATTCCCATTTCGGGAAATCCGAGCTTTCCGAAAATCAGAATAGGGTCGAGGATTATGTTCACGACAGCGCCCGCAATCTGCGCTATCATCGGTATTTTCATATTCCCGCGCGCCTGCAAAACTTTCGTCCAGACGCTTTCAAGGAACAGCCCGAAGCTGAAAACGCACGCAATTCTTCCGTAGGTCACAACGTCCGCGATAACCTCGGCTGAAGAAGTCTGCATTTTCGCGTAAACCGGCATAATAAAGTAGCACACCGCCGCGAATATCAGCCATAAAACAACGGCGAGCGGGGTTCCCGTGCCGGCGTATTCGTTCGCCTTTTCCTCCTGCCCAAGACCGAGCTTTGACGCCATAACCGTGTTTATCCCAACGCCCGTTCCCACGGCGAGCGCTATCATCAGAAGCTGAAGCGGGTATACGATTGAAAGCGCCGTTAAGCCCGAATCCGAGTACTGCCCCACGAAAAGGCTGTCGATTATGTTGTAAATCGCCTGTATAAGCTGTGCCGCCATAACGGGAGGCGCGATTTTAAGTAAAATTTTACTGATTTTTTCCGTACCGAAAAAATCGCTTTTCTGCTTGATTTTCTCCATTTTACACCCCAAATTGCGTTTTGACTATTTTGATTATATGATTATAATGCTTTTTTCACTCTTTGTCAAGGCGGTTTTCTACAAAATTTATTCGCTTTCTTAAGGCGGAAAACGCAAAACTCCCCTTTTTGGGGGAGTTCTGTTATTCAACGCGTTCGGTCAAGCTTGAAAAGCGCGTTTTCATAGTCCTTGACGTAATATTTGTCCGAAAAAACTTTTCACTTCAACTCGACCACGGTAACTCCCGCTTCGCCCTCGCCGTATTCGCCCGCGCGGAAGCTTTTTACCGCGGGATTGCGCCTGAGCGCCTGCTGAACCGCCGCCCTAAGCGCGCCCGTACCTTTGCCGTGGATTATCACAATCTGCGAAAGCCCCGCCATAAGCGCGCCGTCGATGAATCTCTCGACTTCAAGAACGCCCTCGTCGCCCATTTTCCCGCGGATATCAAGCTCCATACCGCCGCGCCGCGTCATATTTGACGAAACGCGCTTCTTTATGCTGCCCTCGGGCTTCTTTTCCTGCTTTTTCTCGATAAGGCGGAGATTTTTCGCGGTCGTTTTCACCTTAACAGACCCCGTCTGCACAAAACAAACGCCGTTCATATTCGGCACGGTCAGCAAAACGCCCTCGCGCGACGTGTCCGCAAGCCGAACGCTGTCGCCCTGCTTAAACGGGCGCGGCGGGATATAGTCCTCGGTTTTGCGCTCGACAACGGGGTTTGCCTCGTCGAACATCTTGTTGAGCGCGGAATTTGTGCGGGACTTCGCGTCCGAAATGCCCTTTCGGAGCGCTTCCCTGTCCTTGGTTTTCTTCAGTTCTTCAAGCTGATTGAGCAGAATATCCGACTGCGCGCGCGTCTGCTCGATAATCGAAACCGCTCTCCTTCGCGCGTTTTCAAGCTCTTTTTCCTTTTCCTGTTCAAGAGCGGAAAGCTTCTGTTTAAGCTCGCTTTCGGTCATTTTCGCGTTTCTCTCGGACGCGGCGGCGCTCTCTTTAAGCTGTTCAAGCTCCTTGCGCGCGCTTTCAAGCTGGTCGATAACCTGCTCGAAGCGGCGGTTTTCCGTGCTGACAAGCTCCTCCGCGCGCGAAATAACCCTGCTTGGCATACCCAGCTTCTGCGATATCGCAAACGCGTTCGATTTTCCCGGAACGCCCACAATCAGCCTGTAAGTCGGCTTCAGCGTTTCCACGTCAAACTCGCAGCTTGCGTTCTCAACGCCGTCCGTTTCAAGCGCGAACAGCTTCACTTCCTGATAATGCGTCGTCGCAAGAACCTTCGCCCCGACATTTTTCAGCGATGTGAGTATCGAAACCGCAAGCGCCGCGCCCTCCACAGGGTCCGTGCCGCTTCCAAGCTCGTCTATAAGAGCAAGCGAGCGCTCGCCCGCGTTATTGAGGATACCGATTACGTTCGTTATGTGCGAGGAGAACGTGGAAAGGCTCTGCTCGATGCTCTGTTCATCGCCGATATCCACGAAAATCCTGTCGAACCAACCGACTACGCTTCCGTCGCCCGCAGGAATCATCAGCCCGCACATCGTCATAAGCGTGAGCAAGCCGACCGTCTTTATCGCAACCGTTTTGCCGCCCGTATTCGGTCCCGTGATGATAAGACAGCTGTAATTCTCGCCGATTTCAACGCTTATCGGAACAGCCGTGTCGCGGTCGAGAAGCGGGTGCTTCGCGTTTTTCAGCACAACTTTCGGTTCCTCGGAGAGTTTCGGCGTAATTGCTTTCATTTTCGCGCCGAGATTTGCCTTGGCGAAGTACAGTTCGAGTATCTGCGACAATCTGAAATTCTCGGCAATCGCGGCGGCGTTTTCTCCGACAGCGGCAGATAATTCGCGCGTAATCCGCTCGATTTCAGCCTGCTCGCGCGCTTTTAATATGCGGATTTCGTTGTTCGCCTCGACAACGCTCATCGGCTCTATAAAGAACGTCTGACCGGTCGCGGAAGTGTCGTGTACAAGACCCGGAACATCGCTTTTATGCTCGCTTTTGACGGGGACAACGTATCTTCCGTCGCGCATCGTCACAACCGCGTCCTGCAAATAGCCGCGCGTGGTTCTGTTTTTCAGCATACCGTCGAGCTGTTCGCGTATCTGAAGCCCCTGACGGGTTATTCTCCTGCGGATTGAAGCAAGTTCGGCGCTTGCCGCGTCCGACATTTCCTCCTCCGAAACGATACTTTCGGAAATGCGCTGTTCAAGCGGTTTTATCGGCAGAAGCCCGCGAAAATACTCCGCAAGCGAATTTTCGATATTCTCGCACTGCGAGTACCAATCGCACAAAACCGCCGTTTCCCGCAGCACGGAAGCCGCGTCGAGCAGCTCCCTGAACGAAAGCGCCGAGCCTGTTTCCGCGCGCTTCAGAGCGCCCGATATTTCCGGTATTTTGCGAAAATGCGGAGTACCGAATTTCGCCGAGAGCGTAAACGCATCGTCGGTTTTTTGAAGTTCGTTCGAGATAACGTCAAAATCCCGCGCGGGCGTTATTTTAAGCGCTTTTTCACGGCAGAAATCGCTCACGGTTTCATTCGCGAGAAGCTCAAGAATCTTGTCAAGTTCAAGTTTTTTGTAATATTTATTCATAAAAACCTCAATTATCGCGTAATTTTCTTGTAATATGAAAGCGTTGGGAAGCTGCGCTCAACGCGGCTCAGGAAGTAGCTTTCGCAGATTTCGCCGAGCTGTTTCGCGGAATTTTCGCCGATATTGAACCGAAAAGCGCGGTCAAGCGGCGAAAAAATAATGTTTCTCATCGCGAAAAGCGTTTCGGGGAGCAGCTTCACGGCGTTATCCACGCAAAGGCAATCCGCGCAAATCAGCTTCGCCTTGTCCGCGAGAAAGTACATTCCCTCGGCGCAATCGTACTCGCCGCAGTTGTCGCAGCACACCAAATTCGGCGCGAATCCAAGCTCCTTGCTGTACCGCAGCTCAAACGCCGCTTTTACAAGCGGAAGCGGTCTGCCTTTCATTATCTCGTAAAGCGCAATCGCCAGAAACCGCACAACGCTCTCCTGCGGCTGTTCCGAGGGCGTGCAGTAGCGCACGCTCTGCGCGAAATACGAAGCCAGCGCAAGTTTTTCGATATCCGTGCCGATTTCGTGAAACGTGAACTTCGGTTTCGCCGAATTTACCGTATAGCGCAGCTTGTTTTTATTCAGCGAAAATGTTGAGTACGAAAAAAGCGCCGCCGCCGACAGAATTGAGCTGTTAATCTTATTCGCGCCGTGAGCCGAAGCCTCGATTATCCCCTGCTCGTCGGTCAGAATGTCGATAAAAACGCTGTTTTCCCCGACTTCACGCCGCGATATCACAATCCCATCGTACGTTACAACCATCTTTTCTCCTCAAAATAAAACGCGCTCACAAGAGCGCGCTTAGATTATCTCATGTATTCACGCCAATCAAGGTCGCCGCGCTCCAACGCGTGTATAAGCGCCTCGGCTGTCGCAATATTCGTGGCAATCGGTATATTATGCACATCGCACACGCGCATAATATTTATGTCGTTCGGCTCGTGCGACTTCATCGTCAGCGGGTCGCGGAAGAAAATAAGCAAGTCAATCTCATTGCAGCTTATCTCCGAAACCAACTGCTCGCCGCCGCCCTGCGAACCGCTCAGGAACCGCTTAATCTGAAGTCCCGTCGCTTCAGCAACAAGCTTTCCCGTCGTACCCGTCGCGCAGAGATTATACTTGCTCAGTATTCCGCAGTATGCAATGCAGAACTGAACCATAAGCTCCTTTTTCGCGTCGTGTGCAATAAGAGCAATGTTCATTAAAACACCTCTCAGTCAATCTTAATCGTCAGCGGAACGTCCTGCCCGTCGATGCGCTTTGCAATCGCGGTATATGCCTTATATCCTCCGCAGGTCGGAGGAAGCGCCTCGCCCTTCGCGCCGCAGATTTTGATGTTTATGTCCTCGGGAACAACGCCGATAAGCGGAATTCCCACGCTGTCCATAACCTCGTCGAGGTCGTAGAGAATGTCTTCGTCCTTGAAATTCGGACTAACCTTATTGATGACAAGACGCTGGTTTATGCAGTTCTTGACGTACAGGAAGTCCGAGAGAATCGCACCGTCGCGCACGCAGACGGTATCGGGAGTTGTTACCATAAGAATAAGCTCAGCCGCCTTGATTACGCTGAAAACCGAGCTTCCGACGCCCGCCGTGTCGATTATGATGTAGTCGAAATGCTCGCGCATCTCCTCGCACACGCCCATAATCTTTTCGGGATTGATGTCGATAAACGGGTTTCTCGTCGCGCAGACAAGATACAGATTCTCAACGCGGTCAACCTTTGTCGTCGCCGTGAGAATATCAATCTTTCCTTCGAGGTATTCGCCGATATCGTGCTTTACTTTATCCTTTATTCCAAGCATAATATCAAGGCAGCGCAGACCAAAGTCCAGCTCCACCAGAAGCGTCTTGTGACCGAGCGTTGCGAGTCCGGTTGCAACGTTTGCCGATGTTGTCGATTTGCCTGTTCCGCCTTTTCCTGCTGTAACGGCTATTATCTGTGACATAATTTCCCCTCTCCGCCGGCGCGTCTTTCGTCTTTAATCGTCGGCATTAAATAAAATTATACCCTATTCTTATTTTAGCACAAAAATCCCGATATGAAAAGGGTTTTTTTAGTATTTATCAAAATTTCGTGAATTATGCGGTATTTTTCATTGATTAATTGTGCAGTTTTCACAAAGCCGTAAGCGGCTGTCCGTCCTCGTCGTAATTTGTATTGATTGTGCCTGTCGCATAAGCCTTTATGATATTCGCCGCCATAACTCTCGCAAACTCGCCGTGTTCGAGTATCACACCGAACGCGATTTCCGGGTTATCCGCAGGATAAAAGCCCACGAGCGCCGAGTTGAACTGATAAGCTTCGGGGTGCTCATAATCGTCGGCTTCGGGAGTACCCGTCTTAATCGCGACATTTTCCTTTCCAACGCCGACATAATCGAACGGATTTACCCAGCCCGCGCCGTCTATATAAAAGTAATCCTGCGTTGAAGCGACAAGCTTCATTCCCTCGTGGATTGACTCCATATAGATATCCATTCCCGTAATTTCCGAGAAATCATCTCCGACGGCGGTTCCCTTTTCGAACTGTTTTTCCGTGAAATCGTAGTTATAGATTGACTTCACAACGTGCGGATTATTGCGCACGCCGCCGTTCGCTATGGTCATAGCCTGAGTCGCGAGATGAAGCGGCGTGAGAAGGGTTTCCGACTGTCCGATACCCGCCTGAACGATGTTTCCCTCGTACCACTCCCAGCCGTTTTCCTCGAAAAGCTCCATTGACGTCATTCTGCCCTTGCTCATCGACAGGTCGAAGCCGATGTCTTTTCCTACGCCATAGCGCCCCGCCCACTTCGCGAGCGAGTCTATTCCAAGCCTGCGCGCGGTTTCATAGAAGAAGATATTGCAGGAATATTTCAGCGCGTCCGAAACGTCAATCGCTCCGTGAACGCCGAGACAGGTCGGCTTGAAGCCGCCGTAGTATGTGTATACGCCGCCGCAGGTTATCGTTGATTTCGGCGTGATAACCCCCTCGGCAAGTCCCGCGGTCGCGGTTATCGTCTTAAACGTCGAGCCGGGGCGGTAAACGCCGTTAAGCGCGCGGTTGAACACGGGCGAATACGGCTGATTAAGCACTTCTTCGTAATTCTCGACATAATCGTTGAGGTCGTAATTCGGGTAACTCGCCATTCCCAGCACTCCCGCCGTTTTCACGTCAACCACAACGATTGTTCCCGCCTGACAGCCCTTTCCGCGCAGATTTGTGTCGTATTTCGAGGTGTAATGCGGGGAATTGAGGTATTTTATGTGATATTCAAGCAGTTCCTGAAGCAGCTTCTGAAAATCCGCGTCAATCGTCAGCATAACGGATTTCCCCGCCACAGGCTCTTTCGTCACCTCGTCGCTTATCGCAAGCCCGTCCGAGCCGCGCGTAATCGTGCGGGTTCCGCGAGTACCGCGAAGCGTGCTTTCAAGAGCGCTCTCAACGCCGCTCATACCGATTGTATCGTTGATATTATACCCCGCCGACTTGAGTTCGCTGTATTCTTCCGCCGAAATCGCGCCGACAGTCCCGCGGAAATGCGCCGCAACGTCGCCGTTCACATATTCGCGCTCCCAGCTCTGCGTTATATCGACGCCCTCGAGCATTGCCGCAAGCTCCTTCAGTTCGGGAACAACGTCCTCTTTCACGTCCGAAGCGAGCACGAAAACATTCGCGTTCGAGAAGTTCTTCACGGTCATTTCATACCGTACGCCCGCGATGCAGCGCCGCATCTGCTCGCCGTATTTTTCATCTACATCATAGGTCTTGTAAAGCTGAAATACGCAGTCCTCGACGCTTGTATAACTCGCAACCCCAAGCCTTTCCTTCATCGCGGAAACCGCTTCGGGACGCTTTTCGTCGAATGTATACGGCACGGTTTTCGAGATAGGCAGGGAGTCGTTCCATTCCTGATTATTCTTGATAAGAACAGTCAGAACGCGGTAAATAATCTCGTTCTGCGTTTCCGCGACAAGGGACGAGCGCTGAAAATTGATGTTGAAAACGATTTTGTTGGTATTCAGAACCTTTCCGTTGCAGTCGACAATCTGTCCGCGCGCGGCGTCGATTTCCTGATTTGCCTTGTAGGTGCTTTTCGTCATTTCAAGGTACTTTTCACCATCGACAAGCTGAGTCCGCAAAAGGCGTATACCGCACAGAAAAGCCGCCGCAACGACAAGCACGACAAGGGTCATTGTTCTGAGAATTGAGGATATTTTTGACATATTTTTTACCTATAAAACGCCGATTATTCCGATTCCTTGTTCTCCGAGTCCTCCGCGCTTCTCGCGGATTCCTCGAGCTTTCGCCGCTCATCGGGACGAAGCTTCTTCACGATGAACGAAACAAGCAGATAAATCGGCACTGCGAAAAGTATCGCGCCGCCGTATGCCGGCAAAATCACGCTTACGAAGGATATTCCGCACTGCGCGCCTTCCCAGACCCAATGCAGGAAAACAAGGTCGAGCGCGCCGATTATCACGCAGACCGCCGCGTTTATCACGAAATGCGAAACTGCGTTCACCTTAATCCAAAAGCGCGACATAAGCGATATCACAGGGCAGGCGCAAAGCAGCCACAGCGCGTAAAATCCAGCGGCGGAGCTTGCGCTCGCCATATCAATCATCAGCCCGCAGACCGCGCCGAAAACGCCCGCCGCAAGGTCGCCCTCGAACATTGCAACGGCGGCTGCAAGCGGGATTATAGCAAGCGGACACCAGCCCCTAATCGGCGGGTTGCTCATTATAACGTACAGTGCAAGCAAAACCGCCGAATAAAGCGCCCATCTGAGTATAACGCGCGCCGTTGCCTTGCGCGACAATGCTTTCAGCTTCGGAATTTTCTTCATAGTTTACTCGTCTATCTCGGATTACTCGTTTATTTCAAAGGGAATGCCCTTTCCGTCAAAATCCGTTATCACGAAAACGCTCGTTACGCCGAAAATATCGACTGCGGGCTTTATGAGCGCGTGCTTTGAAAGACCGTTCGGGTCGTCGTAAACCTCGACTACCGTTCCCACAAGCAAATCGTCCGGAAAAAGTCCGCTTTTGCCCGATGTGAAGATAATATCGCCCTCTTTGATATCCGCGTCGCGCAGAATATCGCTCATAAGGCAAAATCCCTTTTTCGCGCTTTCGAGGTCGTTTTCGATAACTCCGGTCGCTTTCGTCCTCATCGTGAACACGCCGACGTTCACCTGCGGACTGATTATAGTCGTCACTTTCGCGTAATTTCCCGCAATCGAAGTAACCCGCCCGACAAGCCCTACCGCCGTCACCACGGGGTCGTTCAGCTCAAGCCCCGAATTTGTTCCCGCGTTTATCTTGAAGCCGCCGTAAAGGTCGTTTGCGTTTCTCTCGATAATATCGCAAGGCTCCGAGAGAATGAAATCCTTGTTCTTCTCTTTCAGTCCCAGCATTTCGCGGAGCTGCTCGTTCTCCTTAATCAAATCCTCGTAATCCATCGTGTGCTTGTACATTTCGGTAAGCTTCGCGGAAAGCTCGTCGTTCGCGGCTTTGTAGGCGTCCGCGTTCACAACCTTGTCGATAAAGCCCGAAACGCCGTCTGCGACCCAGTTCGCGGCGGCGGTAAACGGATATGTGAGCGTGCCGAGGATTTTTTCGGGACCCGACTGTATTCCCACGTTTATCGCAACGGACGCCATAAGTCCGAGCAAAAGCGCGGCAATACATATCAGAATTTTGAACTTAACGCTGTGAAAAAAATCTTTCATAGTAGGAAAATGAGTGTTATGTTATCAGTAGATTGTTTCGTCCTCGGAGAGAACGTCCTCGAGTTTATCGATATTTTCGAGAACCTTTCCCGTGCCGTCCGCAACGCAGTCGAGCGGTCTTTCGGCAATTTTCACGGGCATTCCCGTTTCATCGTGAATAAGCTTGTCAAGACCGCGCAGGAGAGCGCCGCCTCCCGCAAGCACAATTCCGCTTTCGATGATGTCCGCGGCAAGCTCGGGCGGGCATTTTTCAAGAGTCGTCTTTATCGCGTCAATAACGTGCGAAAGCGGCTCGGAGAGCGCTTCTCTGACTTCTTCGCTCGTGATTGTGATATTCTCGGGCAAGCCGTTGAGCAAATTGCGTCCGCGGATATCCATAACAGGCTCCTTATCGTCCGTTTTCGCGGCTGAGCCTATTCCCGTCTTGATATTTTCGGCGGTTCTTTCGCCGATAAGCAGGTTGTATTTCTTCTTGATATAGTTGATGATAGCGGAATCAAACTCATCTCCCGCAACTCTTACGGAACGCGCGGTGACAATGCCGCCGAGCGAAATAATCGCGACTTCGCTTGTGCCGCCGCCGATATCGACAATCATACTTCCCATAGGCTCCGCAACGGGCAGTCCCGCGCCGATTGCCGCCGCCATAGGCTCCTCGATGATGGAAACGCGCTTTGCACCCGCCTGCTGAGCGGCTTCCTTAACGGCTCTGCGCTCAACCTCGGTTACGCCCGACGGGATACAGATGATAACTCTCGCCTTTCCTCTGCCCTTGAGCGCCTTTTTAATGAACTGACCGAGCATAATGGACGTCATATCGAAATCCGCGATAACGCCGTCTTTAAGCGGTCTAACGGCGGTAATCGAGCCGGGGGTACGTCCGATAACATCCTTCGCCTCCTGACCGACATAACGCACCTGACCCGCCTTCTTGTCAACCGCGACAACCGACGGCTCGCGGATAATAATTCCCTTTCCCCGCATATAAACAAGCGTATTCGCCGTTCCGAGGTCTATTCCGATATCCTTGCTTACACCAAACATTTATGACTCCTCCGAATGTATAAAATATATAATAATGCACACCTTGTTAACCAACACCGGACGGGCGAGAAAGGTGCAGATGCTAGGAAGCGGAGATTCGGCCAGGCTTTGTGCCTGCCGAAATTCCGCCGACGACGCAGATGTGCCTTTATCGACAGTCCGTTTATATTATAACATTATTTTGTTCGCGTTACAATATATTATTTATCATAATTTTTACATTTTTACACAAACTTTTTTGTGATTTTAACCAAAGCCCCGATAACAAAGCGGCAGCCGAAACCGACCGCCGCTCAGAATATCCGGAAAATGAATTACTTCAGATTTTCAACCATTTCCTTGGTATCTCTTGCAATAAGAAGCTCCTCGTTCGTGGGAACAACCCAAACCTCGACCTTGCTGTCGGGAGCGGAAATCTTCGCAAGCTTTCCGCGCAGACCCGCGTTTGTCTTTTCATCGAGCTTAATTCCGAGGAAATCCATATTCGCGCATACGTCGGCGCGCAGGTCGTCGGAGTTTTCGCCGATACCGCCCGTGAAAATAACCGCGTCAAGTCCGTTCATAATCGCGGCGTACGAGCCGATATACTTCTTAATCTCATAGCGAAGCATTTCGCCCGCAAGCTTAGCCTTTTTGTCGCCGTGTTCCGCGGCAGCGGTAATATCGCGGTTGTCCGAGGAAATTCCGGAAATTCCGAGGAAACCGGACTTCTTGTTGAGGTAATCGCTCATTTCGGAAGCGGAGAGATGAAGCTTGTTCTCGATAAAGGTAACCGCGGACGGGTCGACGCAGCCGGAGCGCGTTCCCATGATTACGCCGTCGAGAGGAGTGAAGCCCATCGAAGTGTCAATCGACTTGCCGCCTTCAATCGCGGTGATTGAAGAACCGTTTCCGAGATGGCAGGAAACAATCTTGAGGTCTTTGATATCCTTGCCCATAGCGTCTGCGAGCGCCTGTGAAACAAATCTGTGGGAAGTGCCGTGGAAGCCGTACTTTCTTACGTGATATTTCTCATAGCACTCATACGGCATACCGAACATATAAGCCTTTTCGGGCATAGTCTGGTGGAACGCTGTATCGAATACGACAACCTGAGGCGTTCCGGGCGTGATAACCTTCTTGCAGGCTCTGAGCGCAAGCGCGTGCGGGTGGTTATGTACGGGAGCAAGCTCTGCGAGGTCGTCGATTTCCCGAATAACGTCGTCGTCGACAAGCGTGGTCTTGCTGAAGCGCTCCGCGCCCTGTACTATTCTGTGACCTACCGCGGCGATTTCGCTCATAGAGCCGATAACGGCAGCCTCGCCCGTTGTAAGAACCTCGACAAGCTTCTCAAAAGCCTCGGTGTGTGTGGGGAAATCGCAGTCGATATCAACCGTTCTTCCGTCGAAAGCGGTATGCTTTATGTGTCCGCCGATGCCGATGCGGTCGCAGTTTCCCTTTGCGATAACGCTCTCGTCGTCCATATCGAGAAGCTGATATTTAAGCGAAGAGCTTCCCGCGTTTATTACCAGAATTTTCATTTTTGTGTTTCCTTTCGTTAATCCGAATTATTTTTTGCATAAAACGCAAATACCAAATATTATTTTAAAACATTTCGTGAAAAAAATCAAGTATTTTTCCGAAAAATTAAAAAAATTTATTGATTTTGTTGGGGAAATGTTGTAAAATAATAAAAAGATATTTCTCTTGGCAAAAATCGTTCCACCCGGAGGTGCGCATATGAAAATCGCCGCTGTTATAAGCGAGTACAACCCCTTTCATTTCGGGCATAAGTTCCTGCTTGACGAAACGCGCAAAGCGGGCGCAACCCATATCGTGAGCGTTATGAGCGGAAATTTCGTTCAGCGCGGCGATTTTGCGGTATTCGACAAATATTCGCGCGCGAAAACCGCCCTCGAAAACGGCTCGGACCTTGTGATAGAGCTGCCCGCAAGATATTCGCTGATGTCGGCGGAGGGCTTTGCGAGGGGCGCTGTGAGCGTGATTGCCGCGCTGGACTGCGTAAATATGCTCTCGTTCGGAAGCGAAAGCGGCGATGTTTCAGCGCTGAAAGAGGCTTCCGGTGCCATTGAATACAGCGTGAAAAGCGATAAATTCGACCTTATGATAAAGCGCGGGAAAAGCTATCCCGCGGCGCTTCAGGACGCGCTTCGGGAGTATTACACGCCCGACGTTTCCGAGCTTGTCGCTTCTCCGAACAACACGCTCGCGATTGAGTATCTGAGCGCGCTCGACGATATCGGAAGCCGCATTGAGCCGTTCACCGTGAAGCGCGAGGGCGCGGGTCACGACGAGGAAAAAGACGGCGTTTTCGCTTCGGGTTCGTCAATCAGAAAGAAAATTCTCGCGGGCGAGGATTATTCCGCGTTCGCGCCCGTTTTAAACGAGCCGAGCGCCGATATCCGCAGGCTCGAACGCGCAATTCTCGCGAAACTCAGAATACTCCGCAAGGACGATTTCGACCAAATATTCGACTGCACAAACGGGCTTGGAGAACGGCTTTTCAAGGCTGTCAGAAAAGCGGGAAGCTTCGAGGAGCTTCTGTTCCTCGCGAAAACGAAGCGTTATACCCTCGCAAGGATAAGGAGGGCTTCGCTGTGCGGTTTTCTCGGCATAACAAAGTCGATTTCCGCCGAACCGCCCGCTTATATCCACATTCTGGGAATGAACGCGCGCGGACGTGAAATTCTCGCGGCGGCGAACGCACAAATTCCCGTCGATACATCTCTCAAAGCGCTTTCGCAGACTTCCCGCGCCGCTCTCAGACAGGCTACTTTTGAGGCGCGGCTCGGCGATATCTATTCGCTTGCGTTTGAACAGCCGAGAGCCTGCGGGTACGATTTCACGGCAAAACCTGTTATTTTGGAGTGAAAATCGGCATATTTTCTTGAAAAGGGGGCGGTTTTACGGGACTTTACGAGCAGCTTCGCGAAAAGCACAAAACTTTCGTTTACTACGATTACACGCTTGAAAACGGCGTTCTTACCTATCATTTCGGCATTGACGACTATGATTTTTACCCGACTTGGACGTTTCCGTTCGAGCTTGAAACGCTCGATTACGACCGCGAACAAGCCGACAGGATTATGTTCTCGCTCGGAATGGCGGAGCTTGTTTCCTACTGGAAATGCTGCTGCGCGCCGAAAGTCGAGATACGCTGCGGAGGGCTTTCCGAAAAGCAGAAAAACTGGTGGAAAAAGCTCTATTTCAATGGTCTTGGCGAGTTTTTTTACCGCAACGGAATAAAAGCGGATTTCGACGGCTTTATGACAATCGAAGCGCCCGCGCCGCCCCCCGAAAAGCGCTCTAAACCGAGGCTTTCCGGCGCGCTCGTGCCTGTCGGCGGCGGCAAGGACAGCGCCGTTACGCTTGAACTGCTGAAAAAGGCGGGCGAGGATATCACGCCGTTCGCGATTAACGGCAGAAAAGCGATTTTCGGCTGTATAGAAGCCGCGGGGATTGCTCCCGAAAAGAGCGTTATCTTCAAGCGGACAATCGACAAAACGCTTCTTTCGCTCAACAAAGCGGGTTATCTCAACGGTCACACGCCGTTTTCCGCCGTTGTTGCGTTTTCGGCGGTGCTGTGCGGGTGTTTTCTCGGCAAAAAATACGCCGTTCTCTCAAACGAAAGCAGCGCGAACGAAACCTACGTCGACGGTAAAAACGTCAATCATCAATACAGCAAATCAACCGAATTTGAGCGCGATTTCCGAGAATACTGCGCGGACGCCTTTTCCGACTGCACCGAGTATTTCAGCCTGCTAAGACCGCTTTCCGAGTGGCAGATTGCGCGCGAATTTGTGAAATATCCGCGGTATTTCCCCGTTTTTCAGAGCTGTAACCTCGGCGGCAAAACCGATATCTGGTGCTGTAACTGCGCAAAATGCCTTTATGTGTATATTCTGCTCGCGGCGTTCCTCGACGACAGCGCGCTTTTGAGCATTTTCGGCTGCAATATGCTGCAAAAAACCGAACTTTCGGATATGCTCGACGGACTTATGCTCGACGGCGAAGATAAGCCGTTCGAGTGCGTCGGCACGAAAAAAGAGGTTAGGCTGGCGCTTTCAATGGCGCTTGAAAAAAGGCGCGATAACCCGCCGCCGCTTCTTAGGCGGTTTGCGGCGAAATTCCCCGATTATAAGCCCGCCGAGCTTTCGGGCTTCTTCGACAGGGACAACTTCGTTCCCGAAAAATTCTTACCTTATGTGGAGATGACTGCTTTATGAATTACGACGTTCTTAAACCTGTTTTCAAAGACAAAAGAGCCGTTGTTTTGGGGCTTGGGCGCGAGGGAAAGTGCTGGCTCGACATTATCCGCGGGCTGTCGTGCTGCCGCGAAATCGCGGTTGCGGACATAAACCCGCTCGAACTGGAAATCAGGAACGTAACCCCTATTTCCGGTGAAAATTATCTTGAAATATGCAAAGAATATGATATTATCCTGCAATCGCCCGGAGTTATCATAAAAGACGCTTACGACGACGATACAAAAGACAAAATTCTCTCGCAGACAGAGCTTCTTATGCAGCTTCACCCGTGCAAAATCATCGGAGTTACCGGCACAAAGGGCAAGTCCACGACCGCCTCGCTTATCTATCACTTTCTGAAAAGCTGCGGAATTAAGACCATGCTCATCGGAAATATCGGCGTTCCTCCGCTCAGACGGCTTGAGGAGATGACTCCCGATACCGTCGCGGTATGCGAAATGAGCTGCCATCAGCTTGAATTCGTGCGCCATTCGCCCGATATCGCGGTTCTGCTCAACATTTTCCCCGAACACCTCGACCATTACGTTTCGTTTGACGCTTACGCCAACGCAAAGCGCAATATAGTGCGTTTTCAGACAAGCGAGCAGCTCGCTTTCGTAAACCGCGATTTGCTTCCCGCGGAAACGGAAGCTAATCTCAAAACCCTTTCCTACGGCAGCGAAGCCGATATCCGGACGGACGGAACGGATATTTATATGTACGGCGAGAAAATCCCGTCGGATAAAATCACAACGCTCCTGCGCGGAAAGCACAATCTCTACAACATCGCGGCGGCGCTTGCGGCGGCAATTGCGGCGGGCGCGGACAAGGAAACCTGCCTGAAGTCGCTCGGCACGTTCAAGGGGCTTGAGCACAGGCTTGAATATGTCGCGACAAAAAACGGTGTGGAATACATCAACGACAGCATAAGCACCGTTCCCGAAGCCACAATCGCCGCCGTGAACGCGTTTGACGGCACGGACTGCCTTATTCTCGGCGGTATGGACAGGGGTATCCCTTATGACGAACTCGGCGATTTCCTCAACACGGGCGCTGTCGAGAACGTAATTCTGCTCCCCGACAGCGGGCGGAGAATCGCCCGCCTTATCACAAACAATCACGTCAACGTAATCAACGCGGCGGATATGGAAGAAGCCGTTAAATTCGCTTCGCGCTGCGCAAAAACGCGCGTTATCCTCTCGCCCGCCGCCGCGAGCTATGGTTTTTACCGCAATTTCGAGGAGCGCGGAAGAGATTTCAAGCGGCTTGTAAACAGCCTGTAACAGCAAAAAGCGTCCGCGAAAAGGACGCTTTTTCGCAATTGATAATAAAAGACTGCAATTTGCGCGGAAAAAGATATATTTTTGTTAATATTTATTATCTTACACCGCGTATTATTGTAAAAAGCGAATGGCTCCGCGTGAGATTGCCTTAAAAATCTCGATATTTCAGCTGCTTTCTTTGAACGGGAAGAAAAATTTGGATAAATTGCAATATTAATCAATTAATAGAGTGCGTTTTTTGTATAATCTTACAAAAATCAACAAAAAACAATATTTCTGTCGAAATCATCAATAGAAATTAATCGCTTTTTCAATTATAATAGTAAAAGGACTGTTTTGTCCGTTTTGGCTTGAAGTAAAAGTCATACGAGGAGCAATTTATGAGCTTTGAAATATCCGCCGAACAGCTTTTCAAGGAATACAAAAACAAGGTGTTCGGGTACATATTTAATAGAATACATAATTACGCCGACGCGGAGGATTTGACTTCCGACGTTTTCGCGAAGGTTGTTTCGCATATCGACAGCTTTAACCCCGAAAAGGCGTCCGCGTCAACGTGGATTTACGTTATAACGAAGAATACTCTTATCGAATACTTCAGGAAACAGCGCATGACCGAGGATATCGAGGAGCTTCAAATTCCCGTTGACGACGAGCCTGTCGATAAGCTTGTTATGGAAGAACGGCAGGAAATCCTCGCAAAAGCGCTCTCAGAGCTGCCCGAGAAGATGCGGGATATTATCGTCGCGCGGTATTATCACGGATTCAGGTTTTCCAAAATCGGCGAGATGATGGATTTGTCAGAAACAAACGCTAGGGTTACGCATATGCGCGCTCTTGCAAAATTAAAAGAAATTCTCGAAAAAATCTCATAAATTTGTTACGAAAAACCGAATTGTTCGTATAAACAGGTGAAAGCAATAACGCAGGATTTTTCAGGAGGTTATTATGGCAAACACAAAAACATTCAACAGCTTTCTTCACGCGGCGGTTGCGACTGCTGCGGTTAATACGCCCGATTGGCTTGAATATTACGACGCGGCGACGCAGGAAATTAAATTCGAGGACCCGAACAGGTTTATGGATACGCTCGCGGAAAGGTTTGTCGAGAACAAGTTTCTGGACCCCGAGGCTTCAAAGACTAACGACAAGGTTGCCGTGACTCGCGCGGCGGGATTTGCGCTGAAAACAGTAAACAGCATTTACGCGGCGGAAAGAATCAAGGAAAACATCGACGTTATCTTCGGACGGGAAGAAAATATCGCGAAGCTTGAGGCGCAGGGCTATTCTACCGAAGAACAGAAAAACGCGCTTAAAAATCAGATTAAGGATTATGTCGATGAGAAGCTCGGTCTTAATCCGAAAAGAGTTGAAACGAAACAGTTTGTCGAGAAAATGAAAGAGCGCTATCACGAATATGAGCGCGATTATAAGGACATCGACAATGATTTGTTTCTCACGGAAAGCTGCGCGTTTATCTATTCTCTCACGGGCAAGCTTGCGGAAAAGAACAGCGCCGCCGAAGCCCTCGCCGAAGCGCAGAAAGAAGCCTCCGAGAGCCGTATGGTAAGCTACGTTTCAACGGACCTCGCGCTGGGTATCGGCAAATTGTCGCCCGTCCTCAAGAACGAGATGGAAATTCTCCCCGAAAACGTGCAGGAATTCCGCGCGTATTTCGGAAACGGAATTAAGGTTAAGCCGTCCGAGTTCCTCGAACACGCAAAAACCGGAGAGTTCACAAACGAGGATAAAATCTGGGCAAGCGACGTTTACAATAACATCTGCAACAACATAATTATATCTATGGCGGTTGACGGCAATAACGTCGATATGGTCGACCCGATTAAGCCGATAGACTTTATGCTTGACGGAAAGCCGCTGTTTAACGAGGGAACGCACGGAAAGGGTCAGCTTCCGATTGATTTCGTCTGCGACGTCGTTCAGCACGCGCTTAACGGCGAAAACATCTCGGTCGTTAATCCCGAAACGCAGAAAAACATCGCTCTTAAGCCGAAATTCTGCGAAAATCCCGAACCTAAGAGCTTTTGGGAGAAAATCTGCGATTTCTTCGCGGGTTTGCTGGGTATAGGCGAAAAATCGAAGGTTGCCGAGATTGAAAACAAAATCGCGGAGAAGTCCGATAAAAACAAGGCAATGCGCGATAAAATCAGCTTTAACGAGCTTGTCGGCAATAACGACATAACAAAGCTCGCGCCCAAAAAGGAAGCTCGCGAGAACACGAAAGACCTAAGCAAAAAAGCGCCTTCGCTCGGTCTTTGACAGTCATAAAATAAAGCGCAAACGGGGTGGTCAGAATGCAGTTTACCGAAAAGCGGATAGCCGAAACTTTCGACTATGCCCGCTTTGATCCATCGGAAAGTATGGAAAAAATAATCGCCGCATTCGCCGAAAGATATATGACGGCTCAGAAGGGTTCACGGGAAAAAATGAGCTTCAGCGAACTTTCGGGTGAAAATGCAGCGAAAACCACAAAAAGACCCGAACAGAGCGCATCGAAAAATCTTGAAAAGAAAAACGATAATTCGCTCTGATAAGGTGTAACAAAATTCGGAAAAGTTGGTATAAACCAATGAAAATAAAAACCCGCTTCGGCGGAATATAAAGGAGATTTTTATTATGAACAACGCATTAATGTTCCTTGCTGCTTCGGGAGCAGAAAACCCCTTTGAAACGATGACGAACCCGATTATCGACCTGCTCGATATGATTCTGGGTCCGGCGCTCGCGATTGTAGGCGCTCTCGGCGCAATCTTCTGCATTATCCTCGGCGTTAAGTTTGCGAAAGCGGAAGAGCCTCAGGACAGAGAAAAGGCTAAGCACGGTCTGAGAAACGCAATCATCGGCTTCGTACTTATCTTCGTTCTTCTCGTAGGTCTTAAAATCGGACTTCCCGCAATGCAGGAATGGGCGTCAAGCGCAACCTCTTCTACGGCGTCGAATTAAGGCAACACCGCGTAATTTACAGCTTGCGTGACAATAATATGCGGCGCAGCCTCAAGGCACATCAATTATGGTTTTTTGCCGCTTGTCCGAGGCGCCGGAACAGCGATGTTTCGGTGCATACGGAGAGCGGAAAAGAGCTGTTAAGGAGCGCGGACGCTCCGCGGCTTTGTTCAAGGGAGAATGGCATTGAAAAAGAAAAAGCATAGAAAAAATCCCGATTTGCAGGAATTTGCAGAGGAAATCGAGGTTGAAGCCGAGCTTGACGACAGCGACGAGGCGGCTCTCAAAGAAAAAGAAAAGCGCGAGAAAAAACGCCGCATTATCATCGACAAGAACTCGAAAAAATACATAATTATTACTTCGGTTCTGACGGCGGCGGGGCTTTACTGCGGATTTTATTTCTTCCCGCAGATGTTCTTCATCATCTTTTCGGGCGACGCGCTTCAAAACAGCGGAACGCTAAAGCTGCTCTGCTCTATGATGGGATTTTTTGTGTACTTTTTCTATCTCGTCAACCATTATCTCCGCAAAAAGAAAAAACACCCGGAATGTGAAACCGTTCCCGATATGCTTGAATTTCACCCGACAAAAATCAAACGAAAACCCGCTTTGCTTTGTCTGGCGTCGGGAATTTGCATAAACTTATCGACTTCGGCGCTGCTTGCGGTGCTTCCGCTGCCGGAAAGCATCATAGGCGATTACAGCAAGGGCACGGAAACGCTTCTTTACACGGATAATATCGCGCTGAGCCTTGTGTATATCGTCATTATCGCGCCGCTTTGCGAAGAAATGATGTTCAGAGGATTTCTCCTGCACTCGCTTGAACGCGCGTTCCCCGAAAAGGCTGTGGTTATAGTTGTGACGATTGCGTTCGCAGTCCCGCATATCCACCCTATCTGGATTTTTGTCGCGCTGTTAAGCGGTTTTCTCCTGACTCTTATGAGGATAAGGTACAGAAACCTCACCTATTCGCTTTTTATGCACGTTGGGTTCAATCTCGCGTCCGTGCCGATGCTTCTGCTTATGAACACGCAGGCGTATACGGTGCTTTTCGACAACATCATCGCCGAGCTTATCTACCTCGTTTTCGGCGGAATAACGGCATTTTTCTGCGTCAAAACGCTGCTTTCGGACTCAAAAGCCGAAATCGTTCCCGAATTATAACCTTGGAGGACTGCTCTTATGAATTTAAAGAAAATATACAGCACAGTCGCGCTGGCGCTTGTAGCGCTCTTTTTCTGTTCCTATATCATCGGAGCGCTTCTGGAACACCTTACGCCCGCTATAAAGGCAGGCGATATCGGCGTTTTCCTCGACCCCTCCGTGCTGCTTAACCCGATAAACTATCTGTACGGGCTTATCGCGCTCGTTATTATCATCGTGCTTTACGCGGCGACGCGCCCCGACAGCTTCGCGCGCACAAGAAAAAGCCTTCTCGGCGCAAACAAGAAAAATACCGTCAAAGACTCGACGCTTGAAAATTCGCGCTTTATGACCGACAAGGAGCGCGATTTCAACTTCACGCCCTATGAATTCTCAAAGCTCGGCGAGTCGAAAAAGGACGGAATACCCGTCAGAGCGTGGTACGACAAAAAGGGACTTCACGTCAACCTCGCTTCGCCTATGCACGGTCTTATCATAGGCGCCACGGGTTCCGGTAAAACGACAACCTTCATCAACCCGATGATTCAAATTCTCGCGAAATCCGGCGCGGGTTCGTCGATGATTTGCACGGACCCCAAGGGCGAGCTTTTCCAGATGCACAGCAAATTCCTGCAGGAGCGCGGATATAAGGTTATGGTGCTCGATTTGCGCGACCCGTATTCTTCGTTCCGCTGGAATCCGCTCGGCGAGCTGTACGACCGCTATCAGGACTACGTTAACACCGGAAACGAAATCTACCGCAGAAACGACGACGCGAGAGATTCCGGTCTGGAGCTTGTCAATCCAGCGGAACTCTACACGGACGAATGGTACGAATACGAAGGCAAGGCTTACGCCGTCAGGAAAGAGCTTATCGCCGTAATCAAGGTTCAGCGTCAGAAGATTTACGACGAGGTTTATGAGGATTTGAACGACCTTGTAAGCGTTATCTGCCCGATTGAGAGCCAGGACGACCCCGTATGGGAAAAGGGCGCGCGCTCGATTATTATGGCGACTATTATCGCGATGCTCGAGGACAGCGAAAACCCCGAACTCGGTATGACCAAGGAAAAGTTCAACTTCTTCAACGTCAACAAGGCGCTCGGAAACTCCGACAACAACTTCGAGGCGCTCAGAAACTATTTCTACGGAAGAAACGTGCTTTCAAAGGCGGTTACGCTCAGCAAGCAGGTTCTCTCCGCCGCGGAAAACACCCTCGCAAGCTATATGTCAATCGCTTTCGACAAGCTTTCGATATTCAACGACGAGGGTATCTGCTCGCTTACTTCAAACACCGACATCGACCCGCAGATTTTCGCGGACGAATCAACCGCGCTCTTCCTCAAAATCCCCGATGAAAAGGACACCCGCCATACGCTCGCGGCGGCGTTTATCCTCTGCATATACAAGGCGCTTATCAAAAAGGCTTCCACAAGAGAGGATTTGTCGCTTCCGAGAAACGTTTACTTCATTCTCGACGAGTTCGGTAATATGCCGAAAATCGACAAGTTCGACAAGATGATTACCGTCGGACGTTCAAGAAAAATCTGGTTCAATATGGTCGTTCAGTCCTACGCGCAGCTCGATAACGTCTACGGCAAAACAGTCGGCGATATCGTAAAATCCAACTGCGGTATGAAAATGTTCATCGGTTCAAACGATATCGAAACCTGCAAGGAGTTCTCGGAGCTTTGCGGAAACTGCACCGTTTCCACAACAAGCGTTTCGCGCTCTATGGGTACGAAAGAGGGCGAGGCAAACTACAACACCTCGCTTCAGACGCGCCCGCTTATCTACCCTTCGGAGCTTCAGAAAATCAACAACAAAACCGATACGGGAAACGCCATTATCGTTACGTTCGGCAACTACCCGCTTAAAACGAAATTCACGCCGAGCTATCGCTGCGATTTGTATGAGTTCGGCACAATGGATTTGTCGGAAGTCAGAAACAACGCGTTCTTCCCCGACGAGGTTTATTACGACCTTTCCGAGAGAAACGCAATTGTTCTGGGTTCTGAAGAAAAATAATCCCGAAAGGACAACGGTATGCTGAAAAAAATCTTGGCTGCGGCGCTCGCCTGCGCGGTTCTCGGAACAACCCCGCTTGTCGCGTCCGCCGAGTCCTATGACGATTCCTCCGCACAATCCGATGACAACGAGCCGGAAATAAATTATATCCACTCGGATATTGAGGAGCGGCAAATCCCCTCTTATGGTCTTTACGAGGAAATAATCGCAAATCAGGTCGTTTTTTACAGCAACGTTCAAAACGGCGCGATTATTGAATATCCCGTTACCCTCGATTTGCCCGAAACGGTTTCCGTTTCCGTGGATAAGGACGGGAAAAAGTACAATTATACCGTCGGAGAGCCGTTTGAAGAACCCGGACGCTACTCGCTTACGCTCACCGTCGAGGGCAAAGACCTTCTCGGAGGCAAGGAAAACGAGGTTTTCTACGGACTTTTCAGGTTCTGGATTATGGAAAATTCGGGCGAAAGCAACCCCGACGGCGACAGCTCTGAAGATTGGGATTCTTCCGACGATTGGGATTCCTCCGATTTTGAAAGCTCCGGCGACAGCTCCGATTCAAGCGAATTCAGCTCGGATATCGACGGCTCGTCATCAGGCAATTCGGGCGATTCCGATAACCCCTCGAATCCCGACGGTCCCGCTTCCGAAACAGGAACGCTGCTTCCCGAAACGGATAAAGCCGCGGGGCTTTCACAGTATGTTATCGAGAAGAAAATCCGCGTCGTCACGAACAGAGGAACCGAATTGTTCTGCAATATTCCCGCGGGAATGACGACCTCAAACGTCGTTCAGTTTGAGCTTCCGGATACCGCGCAGTACAAAATGCTCGTAAACGGCGAGGAAGTTGAGAACTTTGAGTTCAACAAGTCAATCTCCGCGCGCGGAGAATATAAGCTTCAAATTTTTGACGGCGACAGCGAAAATCCCGCGGAATTTTCGTTTGCGATTATCGGCAAAAACACGAGAGAAATCACACAGTTTACCGTTCCGAACAGCTGCCGCATCGACAGCGCGACGTTCAACAAAATGCAGATACGCACGAACGGAAATTCCGTTGATCTCGGCTCCGAGGGCGCGTACACTTTCGATGTTTACTGCGGCGATTACTATATGTCGGAGAGCTTCACGCTCGACAATACCCCGCCCGAATTTGTCGTAAACGGCATTGACGAGAACGGAAAAGCGAACGGCGGAACGGTATTTATCGAGCTTGTTTCGGACGATATCGACGACTATGCCGTTTATCTCGACAGAAAGCCGTACAAAAAGACGCTTGAACTGACGGAAGCGGGAAAATACGGCATTATCGTATACGATAAAGCAGGAAACAGCTCCACTCGGGAATTTGAGATTATTTACAAAATGGATACAATGGCGATTGTCGCCGTAATCCTCGCAGGCGCGCTTGTTGTCGGAGGAATTGTGTTCTTTATTATCACAAGAAAGAAATTCAACATAAGGTAACGCTTTGAAATTATCGGATAGGAGGTGAACAGAATGACGCCGGTGCTTCTTGACGGACTTGGCTGGGCGACGCACATTACAGACGCGCTTATGGACGCTCTGAGCTGGGCTTTCGGGCTTTTTTCAACGCTGATTACATATCTGTTCAACTTCCTGTTCACAATTATCGTTCAGGGAGCGGGACTGCTTTTCGGAGCGGTGCTCAAGAGCCTGCTGATGTATCTCCTGCGTTTTGTCGACGTATTTCAGGACTTTTTCGATATCTTCGCGGGAACAAAACCCGTCAAGTATCAGGGAAATGAAATGTATCTGCTCGACGTTTTCCTCACAAACGACGGTGTTAAGCGGGCGCTGCTTGCCGTGACTTTTGTCGGCATCGCGGTCTGCTTTATCTTCACGATTTACTCCGTTGCAAAGTCGATGGGTTCTTATGCGCTCGAACACAAGCGTCCGATAAGCCACATTATGAAAACGGCGCTGAAATCCTGCATTGCGTTTATGATTGTGCCGATTATGATGTATTTCGGTTCGCAGCTTTCCTCCGCAATCCTCGTTTCAACGGAAAACGCGATTATCGGCGCGACAGGCTCGGACGAAACCCCGAAATTATCCACAATTCTGTTCCTGACGGGAACTTTCGGCGATGAGGAAGAACCAAACGCTTCTTTCACAACGGGAAAACGCGCCGCTTATTTCGGCGGTAAGGACTACAACGGCGTGAAAAAGAGCATTTACAACGACGCGGACATCAATTCCGATTTCGCGATGTATCCGAAACTCGACTTCGACAATATCAGAAATATTTTCCAATCGCAGTCGGACGATATGAAAATATCGGATAAGGCTGTTAAGGAAATGAGGAAAAAAGCGAACTCCAATCACGATTTCTCGCTCGACGAACTTTCGTCTGATGCAAAGCGCTTCCCGAACCTTTTCGAAAACCTTTACAACTACCCGCTGGTTTATATCGTCAGCATAGGCATGCTTTTGATAATGCTTTGCTCGATGTTCGTGTTTATCAGGAAAATAATCGAGGTTCTCATTCTTTACGTCACTTCTCCCCTGTTTGTCGCGTCAATGCCGCTCGACGGAGGAAACGTGTTCAGAAAATGGCGCGAAATGTTCATCGGAAAGCTGATTTCCGGCTTCGGAATTGTAATTTCGATGAACCTCGTTATGATTTTCATTCCGATGATTATGAGCGCGGGCTTCTCGTTCACCGACAATATCGCGCTTGACAATACCCTTAAAATCGTGCTTATCACAGGCTGTATGTATGCCGCGTGGAAGTCGAACACGACAATTCTCGAGGTTATCAACCCCGAAGTTGCCGCGGCTGACCGCGCTTCGGCAATGCTGGTTGCGGGTCTGGTTAAAATGGCGGCAAATACCGCAAAGGACGTTGGTATGGCGGCGGTAACGGGCGGCGGAAGCCTTGCGGCAAAGGGCGCGGCTACGGCGGCGAAGGGCGCTGCTTCGGCTGCAAACGGCGCGGCTTCTGCGGCTAAGGGCGCTGCTTCCGCGGCAGGCTCCGGAAATGCCTTTACAGGTGGAATCGGCGGCGGTGCAGGAGGTCTTGGCGGCGGTAAATTCGGCGGCGGTTTAGGTTCCGGCGGCGCAGGCGGCTCAAGCGGCTCAGGCGGCTCGGGCGGTTCGGGCGGTTCGGGCGGCTCAGGCGGCGCTGGCGGTTCGGGCGGCGCAGGCGACTCAGGCGGTTCGGACGGCGCAGGCGGCTCAGGCGGTTCGGGCGGAAAGGCTCCCGAAAACGCAAAGTCCGGCGGCGGAATAAAGCCCGGCGGCGAAAGCAAGTCCGGAATGGGCGAAAAACTAAACAAATTCAACGACGCGGGCAATAAAATAAGCAATATATCCGACGCTCTTACTTCAGACAGCAAAAAAGAAGATGAAAATATCAAATAAACGGAAAGGAGGGTGAAGAAAATGCCGATACAATCGCTCGGTATTTTCGACAGAGTATTCGACTGGGTCTGCAACAAAATTTTCAACCCGATTATCGAATGGCTGTCAAAAATCCTGAACTCTATTTTCGAGTGGATTTTAAATACAATTGTTATTCCCCTTCTGAAGCCTGTTTTTGACTTTTTGTGGAATATCGTTATCGCAAATATCGCGGATCTTTTCTACACGTTTATTTACACCGGCTACTGTAAGATGCTATGGCTGCTGGATCAGCTGCAAAACGGCTTTGACGTGCTGATAGGACTGAAGGACGTAACTTATACCTCGGCTGAAACGGGCGCAAAAACGCAGTCGACGCTCCTGCAGTATTTTATGAACAACGAAATAATCAGAAACGCGCTGATTTCAATTACCTTCATCGCGCTCGCGCTTTCGATTATTTTCTCCATTTACGCGATTATGCGCTCAACGCTCGACTTCGATTTCGAGGGAAAGCGTCCCGTCGGCAGAGTGCTTAATTCTGTCGCAAAGATGATGATTGCGTTTCTGATTGTGCCGGTAATCGCGGTTTTCGGCGTAAGCCTCGCTTCAATCGTCCTCAAACAGACCTGCACGGCTATAAGCGGCGGCGACGCTTCGCTCGGAAAATGGGTTCTCGCGATTTCTTCAATCGACGCGGGACGCGGAAATCCGCCCGCTTCGTTCAACGACCCGAACACGGGACTTGTGGCTGAACCGTGGGCTTCGCTTGTCGCGGGAGAAACGAATTATCTTTCGTTTGCAACGCAAATTCACATCTCGCGCATTGACTATATTCTCGGATACGCTTCGATAATTTTTATGTCAATCGTGATGATAATGTGCCTGTTCACGTTTATCAAGCGCATTTTCGATATCATCATTATGTACATAACCTCGCCGTACTTCGTTTCCACAATCGTTCTCGACGACGGCGAAAAATTCAAGCGCTGGCGCGAAAACTTTATCGCAAGAGTACTCGTCGGGTTCGGCTCGGTTATCGGAATGAGAATTTTCCTGATGATGGTGCCGGTTATTATGAACGACCAGCTCAAAATCTTCGACTCCGTTGCGGGTAATATCACAGGCGGATATGTTATAAAGCTTGTGTTTATCTTAGGCGGAATGTTCGCGGTTTACAAGTCCTCAACGCTTCTCACGGGCATTATCAGCGCGAATGTTGCCGCAGAGGAAAATATGAACAACGCTATGGTCGGCGGTCTGCTTATGGCAGGCGCAAAGAAAGGCGGAAACTTCCTCTGGAGCAAGGGAAAAGCGGCTCTCGGCGGGCTTTCCAAGAACTCGAAATCGGGTGCTGCGAGCGGCGCGGGCAGCGGAAAGGGCGGCGCAGGCGGTTCTTCAAACAAGTTCAGCGGCGGCACGGGAATGAGTGCCGGAAAGTTTAACTCCGCAAACTCGGATAAAGTGCTTGGGCTTAAAGACGGTCAGATCAAAGACGATTACATCGCCAGAAATGATCAAGAAAACAAGCTTCAGCCGCTCAGCCAAATCAAAGGGCTTGAAAATCTCGATATTGACGATAATTACCTCTCCAACGACAAATCCGCCGGAAACGCCGATACAACGGGAATCAAAACCGTTAACGACTCAAAGGGTATCGACAAGTTTGAAATGGCGAGCGACGCTATCAAGAAAAACGGCGAGTTTGTTGACAGCGGTCTTGTAAACAACCCTGTTTTCGACCTGTCCGACAACTTGATTGACAATGATTACAGCTCTGATTCCGATGATGAGAAAAGCCAGCATTATGACGGCGACCTATCCGATTCAATTCTGTCGGATTATTCCGCTCCCGATACCGACGGAACAGCAAAATTCATTGATAATAATGCGTCAGACATCAGTTCTCTTATCAATTCGGATTATTCCAATCCGGAAACAGACGACACAGCAAAATTCATTGATAATAGTGTATCAGACCTCGGTTCTCTTATCAATTCGGATTATTCCGTTTCCGATACCGACGGAACAGCAAAATTCATTGATAATAATATATCAGACATCAGTTCTCTGATTTCAGACGATAACTATCGACCCGCAGCGGAAGCCGAGGACAAACGCGACAGCGATGAAATCGCCGAGCGTTATGCAGCAAGAGCGAGGCGTATGGCGGCAAGAAATAGCTCGTCTGCGGTAAACGACCCGCTTATAAATCCCGAAAGCAAGATTGCTTCGAGCGTTTCTTCTTCGGGAAGCGCGCGTCCCGTTGATACAAAGTTTACCCCCACGTCCGATGACCCGCTTCTCAGACCGAGAAACAACCATAAGAACGACAGTGGAAAATTTTAACGAAAAGGTGATTGGCAATGCGAATAATTCCCAAAAAAACCAAGGTTGAAACAGAGCTTTTTAAGGGAGTTTCAATTATTGACGTACTTGTAGGTATGTTCGGCGCGTTTGTGTGCGTTGCGCTGATTACCTCAAATCTGCCGTACAGATGGTGGATTGCAATAGGCGTATTTGTTGTGTTTGTGTTCCTGCTTATGCCGATTGACGATGAAAAGGTATATATGCTTTTCATTCACTTCCTGCGGCATCTCGCCATTCCGCATATGTTCCTCGACAAGAAAAAGGCGGCGGGCAGAATAAGCGTCGAGGATATAACGCCGTTTACGGGCATAGACGACCGCTATATAAACTACAACAAGGAATATTACGCCACGGTTATCGAAATACCTTCGATTGAGTTCCGATTTCTCACGGAATTTCGCCAGGATTCGATTATCGACCACAACATAGGCTCGGTTATCCGTACAATCACGCAGGACCAGACGGGAGCTTTCGTTAAAATCGACCGCCCCGTTATCTATGACGAATATATCCGCACGGAACGCAGCAAAATCAACGACCTCAAAAAGGCGTATCTTGACGATATTATCAGCGAGGAAGAGCTTACAATCCGCGTTGAAATCATCTATGGCAGAATTGAGGAAATTAAGAAAATCAACTTTGAGGATAAGGTTTACCGTCCGTTCCACTATCTTGTGCTGTTTGACAAGAAAAAGCCGATTTTGTCCGAAATGACAAGAAACGCTGTCGGTCAGTTCAAGAACGCGGGTCTTGACGCGCGCCAGCTCAAGGGCAAGGAGCTTGCGATTTTCCTCAAATATCAGTATAATCAGGTGTTCGACGAGCGCGAGGTTGACGACATCAAGCCCGAAGATTATCTCGATTGGATTTTGCCGAAAAAGATTGAGCTTACCTCCAGAACCGTGAAATATGACGGTCTGATTACCCATAACCTCAAAATTCTCGACTATCCGTCCGTTGTCGGAAACGCATGGGGCTATCGCCTTTTCAACGTCCCGAACACGCGCGTTGTGATGAAATTCAAGCCCGTCGACAGATATCAGTCGATAAAGCGCATCGACCGCTCTCTTGAGGAACTCCGCGGTCAGGCGGGTCAGACGGGTAAGATTTCCAAACTTATGGAAATCAACGAGAATATCGAGTCGCTCGCGGAGCTGCTTTCAATGCTCCAGAGCGAAAACGAGTCGCTTTACGATGTTAACACCTACGTCACAATCTACGACTACGAGCTTACCGAGCGCTATAAGAAAACAACCGAGGGCAATTCTTCGACCGCGGCAAGCAGCTCGTCTTACGTTTCACTTAAAAAGAACATCAAGCGTATCCTCGCGGAAGCGGGCTTCAAAACGCAGGATTTGTTTATGCAGACGTTCGACGTGTACGCGAGCGCGAATATCTCGGCTTACGACGCGTTTATGAAAAAGAGCCGCGGTATCCACTCCTCGTCAATCGCGGCGGCTTTCCCGTTCGTTTATCCATATCTTCAGGACAAGAATGGAATGTGCTTTGGCACAACGGGCGGAAATCCCGTTTTCGTAAACTTCTTCCAGCGCGACAGCGAGCGCGTTAACAGCAATATGGCGATTATCGGTAAATCCGGCTCCGGTAAATCTTTCGCAACAAAGACAATCCTCTCAAATCTCGCCGCCGACAACAGCAAAATCTTCATTCTCGACCCCGAAAACGAGTATGGAGCGCTTGCGAAAAAGCTTAACGGCAAGATGATTGACGTCGGAAAAGCGACTGAGGGAAGCCTCAACCCGTTCCAGATTATCACGGGCGTTTCCGACGACGAGGAAGGCGCTTCAAACAGCTTCAACGCGCATCTTCAGTTCCTTGAAGAGTTTTTCAGGCAGATTATGCCCGAAACCGAAAACGACGCTCTCGAATATCTGAACAACCTCTTTCCGAGAATTTACTCCGAGCGCGGAATTGACGCGGATACCGACCTCTCGACGCTTTCGCCGGAGGATTACCCCGTTTTCGACGACCTCTACGACAAAATTCTCACGGATTTCCAGCGCGCTTCAAGCGAATATAACAAGAATAATCTGCGTATTCTGCTCAATTATGTGTCGAAATTCTCGACGGGCGGCAGAAACGCTCACCTGTGGAACAATCCCTCCACAATTACCACAAAGGAGAATTTCATCGCGTTCAACTTCCAATCGCTGCTTGCAAACAGAAACAACACCATTGCAAACGCGCAGATGCTTCTCGTTCTGAAATACCTCGACAACGAGATTATCAAAAACCGCGACTATAACATTCTCCACAAGGCGAACAGAAAAATTATCGTTGTAATAGACGAGGCGCACGTTTTCATCGACGAAAAATACCCGATTGCGCTCGACTTTATGTATCAGCTTGCAAAGCGTATCAGAAAGTACAACGGTATGCAGATTATTATTACGCAGAATATCAAGGATTTCGTCGGCACGGAGGAGCTTGCGCGCAAATCAACCGCGATTATAAACGCGTGTCAATATTCGTTTATCTTCGCGCTCGCGCCGAACGATATGCACGATTTGTGCAAACTCTACGAAAAAGCGGGCGAAATCAACGAAACCGAACAAGACCAGATTATCAACAACCCGCGCGGACGTGCGTTTGTCGTTACTGCGCCGTCAAACCGCACCTGCGTTGATATCGTGGCTTCGGAGGATTTGCAGGAATTGTTTACCGAATAAATATGAAAAGACTTGTTCTTATAATTTTAGCGGCGGTTTTGCTGCTCAGCGGCTGCGCGGAACAAAAACCCGCGGAACTGCTTAAAACGGGAAAGCTTCGCGCGGCGATTACCTCTGAGCTTAAAAATTCAAAGGAAATCGCCGAATATATCGCCGAAAAGATGGACGCGCCGCTTGAAATCATCAGAACCGACCGCGAAACGGCGCTCGATATGCTTGAAAACGGCAGAGTCGACGTCGCCGTTGGGGGCTTCAGCGAAACAAATAACCCCGGTCTGAACTTCCTGATGACGCTTCCTGTCGCGGAAAACAGAATTTACGTTGTCTGCGGCGGAGATTTTACGGTAACGAGCGTTTCCGACCTCACGGGAAGAGTCGCAGGAGCTTCGGCGGAGCTTCCGGAGAATATCCTCCGAGGGCTTATCGCTATGGTTGCGGACGGAACGCTGGTGTGCAATAACGCGCAGTCGGCGGCGGATATGCTGCGTTCGGGCGATATGAACGCATATGTTTGCTTCGAGAACGAGGCGCTGGAGCTTATTTCGGGCAATAAGGCGCTGCGGTGCTGCACGCCCTCGGACGTCGACCCCGAAAAATACAGCGTTCTGGTGCAGAAAAGCAAGCCTGAGCTGTTCGGCGCGGTTAACGGCATTGTCGGAGAAATGATTACAGGAGAAAAGTGATATGGGATATTTTGACGACCCGAAGCATAGAGCGCAGTGGGAAAAAGAGCTTTCCGAGCTGCGCAGAGAAAAGGCGCGTATAAACGCGGGACTGCCGCCCATTTCGGAGCAGACCGAGCGCGCCGTAAGCAAGAATATCGAGAAATCAGCGCCCGAAAGCGACATTTCTTTCGAGGAAACAGCCGACAAAGCTTTTGAAGAAACCACGTTTTACCGCGAAACCAAGCGCAGTCAGCCCGCAAGGCGAGAGAGCGAATACGGAACATACCGCGAGAGAATTACTTTTCAGGAGCTTCTCCGCGCGGAAAATATGGAAGCTCCCGTAAAGCTCACGCAGAAACCGCGTGAAATTGAACGTCAAAAAGAGGTTTCTCATGAGCTTTAAAAAAGCGTTTTCGGCGGCTGTTACAGCGATTTTGACGGCGGTTCTGATAAGCGTCTGCGGCTTTGCAGCCGAAAACGACGCCTCCGAGGTAAAACCGAATTTTTCGCCGGATTTGTCGCTTGTAACACGCGGCTATAACGAGGAAACGATGATGCATATTTACACGTTCCCCGACGGAGCGGAGTTCTATGCGTCGGAAATCCTCTCGGACAGCGAAAATTCCACGTCTATCCTGCTTGTCGGAAGCGAAAGCGAGGACGTTTCGATTATCGTGAACGGCGAGGACGGCTTTCTTGAGCAGTCGAACGAGTATTTTCTCTCAACGGACGGTTCATACGAGGTCACGATATCACATAAGCTGCGCAGCGGAAGCGGCTCGGTTCAGGCGCGTTTCGGCGTGACAATCGGCGCGCAGTCCACCGCTCCCGAAGAAAAAATGATTACAGGAAGAGTTTCGCTTGAAAACATCGACGGCGCGAATTTCAAGCATAGATTTATCGATAATTCCGAGTTTGTCACAAACGTTCTCGACGGCGAAACCGTAAGCTATATTCCGAAGCTGATTATCCCCGAAAAGGCGCTTTGCACGGCGACAAGGAACGGTAATATCTTCTCTATGCCGTCAAGCGGGCTTATAACCGAGGACGGCTCGTATAAGCTTGAAATTTCCTGCGTGGACGACGATGGGAAAACCGAAAGGCGTTATTTCTCGTTCACTCTGTTTACAAAGCCCACAAACCGCCTTGGAATTTACCAGCCGCCATACGGCTATGAGCTGAGCGCGGTTACGCTGAACGGCGAGGAAATGCCGATTTCGGATAAAAGCTATATCGTGCTTGACGGCGAGGGCGAATACTATATCGAGTACAAAAACGGCACGACAACCAAAAGCGTTTCGCTTACACGGGATACCGTGCCTCCCGTAATTTACCTTAACGGCACAACGAACGTTGTGTTTACGGAGAGCGTTTTCGTGTCGTCGGATACGGACTGCACGTTCCGCGTAACCAAAAACGGGCAGACTCTCGGTGAAATAACCGAGCTTTCCGGCGCGGGAATTTACCGCGTTACGGCGACCGATACGGCGGGAAATATCGCGTCCGTCCGCGTTGAAATCAAGGCGCTTTCCGCGATAAATCCCATTGATATCATCATAATTGTCGCTGCGCTTGCCGCGGCGGCTGCGGCTTATTTTATCGTTCAGAAGAACAGAAAGATAACGGTGAGATAAATGCGTTTTTCGCTTAAAAACAGGATTTGCGCTGTTTTTCTGTGTATATGCACTGTTTTTATGAGCGGGTGTTTTCCCGTTCACTCAATTCTCGGTTCAACCACGGATTATGCGATTTCCGGCGGAGAGCTTGACATAGACAATTTCAAGATGAACAACAACAATCAGCGCGTAAGCGGAATTTATCCCGAGGGAACGCGCGCGTTTATGTTCAAGGAATGTACATACGAGGCGGATATCGACAATTTCAAGCTTATCGGTATTCTCGGTCATACAATGGTCTATTTTTACACGGGAATTAAGGTCTATGGCGTTGATGGCGAAAATCTCAAGGGATATTATGACTCAAGCACCGTAAATCGCAAGTATTTCTGGACAATCGCTTCGTATAACACTCTGAAAAAGGAATTTACGACGATTAAATCTATGACGTTTTATCCCGATGCCGCAGAGAAAATAAACGGAAATCCCACAGCGCTCTATGAATATTCGTCGACAGCTTCATATATGGTTAACGTCGGGTATGATTTCTTCTTGTTTTCTTTGTCAAGCGACGACTCGCTTAACTATTACTATAACAACGACGTCACAAAATGGTCTATGAGCAACGACAACAAAAAAGCCATCCGCAAAGCGCTCGATATAAGCGGAAACACCTTCTGCTGCTCGGATATGGCGGTAAAAAACAGAGATGAGATGAAATTCGCTGTAACGTTTATGGCGCTTCCGGACAGCGGCGACGACTTCAATCAGGACAACGTGATGTTCGAGCTTGAATTTAAGACAGAGAAGAAAAAAAGGCAAACAGTTCGTTCCATTAAAGTAAGGAAGAAAGAAAAAGCGGTTCTGACCGTTGCCGGAGGAAATATTATTTCCTCGAACCCCGACTCCGGAAACTGTATTTACGTTCTGAGCGAGGGAAATAACATCAAGTTCGGAATAGATAACCGCGACAGAAAAACAAGCTTTAAGATAAGCGTCAAGGGGCAAAGCAGCGAAAATAAGGTTTTGCAGTCGTTTTCAGTCGAGGATTGGAAAGACGACAAAGGCAACATTTCCGACGAGGAATCAACGCTGGAACTTGTTTTCAAGAACAGGGTCGAATACTATAAAATCGAACGATATCACGCTTTTCTCGGCGTTATTGAATACCGCGCGAAGAAAGTCGCGTCCTATCCGCTCGACTCGTTCAACTCAAACTTCCTTTCCTCGGACGATATTCCGTCAATCGGCTATTATTCGCACGGAATTAACCTCTGTTCGGCGGAAAAGGGCTTCAAGTGCATAGATAAAAACGGAAATATCAGGTGGCAAAGACTTAAAAGCGGCGCGGCGTTTTTCTCAGCGCCATACGGCAGCAAGACGATTGTCGTTGGGTTTAACGCCTTTACGTTCGATAAAACGGTGCACGTCTATGACGATAACGGAAAGGAAGTCAGCGTTTCGCGGTCTGAAAGCGAATTTACGCTCGCTCAGCTTCCGTTTGCAACGGTGAGAATATATTAAAAAGGAGAATAAATATGACAATCAACAAAATTCCCGACGGAACAACCCTCAATCTCGAAATTGTCGGCAGACTCGATACCGTAACTGCCCCGCAGCTCGAGGAGGAGCTGAAGTCAATCAGCGAAGATGTGAAAAAGCTCGTGCTTGATTTCGCGCAGCTTGAATACATCTCCTCGGCAGGACTGCGTGTTCTTCTCAAAACGCAGAAAACAATGATGAAAAAGGGGCAGATGGTTATCAGGAACGCCAACGATAGCATAAAAGAAGTTTTCGAGCTTACCGGATTTATGGACTTTCTGACGCTTGAATAACAATAACTGACAAAAATGTCTTTTGGAGGATATTTATGGTAAAGAAAAGCTTAAACGCTGAAACTATCAACCTCGAAGAGGTAATTGAGTTCATCAACAGCCAGCTTGAGGAAAATAACTGCCCCATGAAAGCGCAGGTTCAGATTGATATTGCAGCCGAAGAAATCTTTGTAAACGTCGCGCATTACGCTTATAAGCCCGATATCGGAATTGTCGATATCTGCGTCGACTTCACGGAAAACCCGCGGAAAGTGCTGATAAGCTTTATCGACAGCGGAAAGCCATATAATCCGCTCGAAAAACCCGACCCCGACGTTACGCTTTCCGTTGACGAAAGAAAAGAAGGCGGACTTGGGATTTATATGGTAAAAAAGAGTATGGACGATGTGATTTATGAGTTCAAAAACGGACAGAATAATCTCACGATTGTCAAAAATCTTTGACAAGGCGGCATTGCAATGAACGACAGCCTTACATTGCTGCTTGAAAAGGCAAAAAACGACAGCCTGCTCAGAGAGCGGATTTATGCGACACGCAGCGACAAAAATCCCGTAAACGCGCTTTGCGTTCTCGCAACCGAGGAAGGCTTCCCGATTACGGCGGCGGAGCTTATCGACGAGGGAGAAACCTCCTGCGCGGCTATGCTGCGCTCGGTAAACGGCGGCGGCGTTGAAGCGCCGGAGGGCTGGGACGATTTGTATGAAATGTTCTTTGCGGCGCTTGATTATATCGGATAAACAACAAAAATCCGCTCGTTTTTGAGCGGGTTTATTTTTTCATTGCATTATACGCGGGAATGTGCTATAATAAAAGAGGTTACACTGTGTTTTCAAAAGAAAGGCAAGGTGCAAAAAATGAAATACATAGACAGGCTTAAAGGAAACTATCACTCGTCGAAAAAAAGCTGCATTATTGTGCTGAATATTATGGTAAGCGCGGTTATCGCGGTTATGATAAGGCAGATTTTTCTCGAAAACTGGCAGAACGTGGCGCTCTGCGTGCTGTCAATCGCGCTGATGTACATTCCTGCGTTCCTCAAGACGAAAATGGGAATTACGCTTCCGAACGTGCTTGAAATATCCGTTATTATTTTCGTGTTTGCGGCGGAAATTTTGGGCGAAATTGCGAATTTCTACAACAAAATTCCGGTCTGGGACAGTATTCTCCACACAACAACCGGATTTCTCGCCGCGTCCGTTGGGTTTGGATTGATTGATTTGCTGAACACGCACAGCAAGCGTATCCAGATGACGCCGCTTTTTGTCGCGCTGATATCGTTCTGCTTTTCAATGACGGTAGGAGTGCTCTGGGAATTTTTCGAGTTCAGCGGCGACAAGCTGTTTAACAAGGATATGCAGAAAGACAGGATAGTCACAACAGTAGCCTCCGTTATGCTCAATCCGAGCGGCGAAAACAAGGAAGTAGTCGTCAAAAACATCGACCGGACCGTGCTTTACGATAAGGACGGAAACGAGCTTATCACAATTGAAGGCGGCTATCTCGACGTTGGAATTACCGACACGATGAAAGACCTTGCCGTAAATATGCTCGGAGCGGTTGTGTTTTCCGCGGCAGGATTTCTTTACATTCACCGCAGAGATAAGTATAAATTCGCGGAAGGCTTTATCATCACAATCGACAACCCGAATGACAAAAATACTGCGGACAAAGAAGAACCGTCCAACGTCAAAAACTGATATTTTGCCCGAAAAACCCTCTGCCGATAAGCAGAGGGCTGTTTTTTTGAACTTATCTCCGGGGTCCGTCCAGAGAAGCCGTCTTTTCGGCTGATTTTTCGCGCTGAGTATTTATTCTTTCAACGGTATCGCTCTTGACAAGCGATTTGAAGTCGGTTTTCATACGAGCAGCCTTGGATTCGCCCGTATTTTTCTCGAACTTTTCGTTCATTTCGTTAACCTTGCCGATTTCCTTTTTCACGTTCGAGAAAAGCTTCTCCCAGAGCCACTTGAAAAACGTGGAAATCGAGAGCTTCGTTTCCTTGGGCTTCGCGATTTCGGGGTTTATGAGAACGGTTTCATAGTCGTCCCTCGCAAGCGCCTTTCCCGTAACCTTCTCTCCCGAAAGGACCTTTGCGACAACAGCGGCTTCAAGCGCACCGAATTTTTGCGGGTCGTTCTCGCCTTTTTCGTTTTTCGCGTTCCTCGCTTCATCATAGCTGATAATACGCTGACCGTTTGCATAAAAGTCGCAGATTTCGATTTTATAGTCGTGCTCTTTGCCGTCGGTAGAAGATTTATTCGCAAACGCCGCCATATCGCTGTAAACCGAATGAGCCCATTCAAGCTCTTCTTTCGTGAGGCTCGCGGGATTTTCGTTGAAATGCTCAAGGAAAGTCGTCGGGTGAACGGACTTGCCTTCTCCGTAGCTTATGCCGAGATTTTTATAATTTACAACGCCAAGCTTGCTTTCGTTCGTAAAAACATTGTCAACGCGGATAACATAATCCCTCATCAAATCGCAAAGCGTCGTGTCTTTCTCAAAGCGCGCAACGTCTGCGTGAGCGTTATATACAGCGGTTTTGGCGTTGAACTTCCAGCCGGACTCTCGGCTGTCCTCGATACCACGATTAAGCATTCTGAGCATACTAACCGAGCTTTTGTAAAAATCCTCTCGCTGTTCTTTTGTGGGATTTGCGGCGTCAATCTTCGCAATAAAATCGGCAATTTCCTTTGTGTCGGGGTCGGCTCTGAGCGCGTCGTCCGTAGCCTTTTTCAGTTCGTTCTTAAGCGGCTCGAAATCCTTTTCGGAAAGCCCGTTGTTTTTGAGCCATTTGAGGTTGTCGTCACCCAAAAAGAAATCGTCGATATTATTGTTAATTTCATCTCTCGCGTACATTGTGTTGAGCGAATAAGCCGCATAAGAGGACGCAAAAACGAGATTTTTTCTGTCGGCGTCTATGTCTTTGTTGAGTCTGAGGAGTTCAAAGCGCGCCATAGAGTCCTCGAAAATTTCGGGCAGGCTCAGCGAAACGACTTCCATACCTGACTGAACGTTGTAAACGGGCGGGAAATTTCTCTGTGCGCCGCCGATTGCCATATCAAGAATTTCGTTAAAAACCTTCGTGTTTTTGTCTTTATACATAACAATATCCTCCAAAAGCGTTATTAAAATCGGTCTTTCTGATTGTTTATACCGAGAAAAGTCCGTTTTGTTACAGAAAAAAATATCCCGAAGCGAAAAAACTTAGGGCTTCACCGCATAATTATTGTCGTGCAAACGCGCAGTCAGA